>Ga0315542_1000804_pt1 | contig 19989 bp, 20 predicted proteins | sample SalMarSW160120MG_FD_202541 | JGI IMG/M metagenome (GOLD analysis project Ga0315542, IMG submission 202541) | Salt marsh sediment microbial communities from the Plum Island Ecosystem LTER, Massachusetts, United States - Salt Marsh Sediment SW1601-20 ... | reverse complement strand
AAACAGTCACTTATCTTTTAAATTTTAAACTTAATGACTTTGGCCAGGCTAAGGAGATAAAAAATAAAGGCCTTTATGTGATTCAATTATAAAAAGACCCTTATGGGTCTTTTTGAGATAATTCAATTTGGTATTATAGTATGGTTACTCCTTATGCCAAAGATTTTTGGCTCCATGTCAAGCAGAATTTGAGCTAAAGGAACTACGATCTCTTCAGGCAGATCAACTAAAATAGTTTCCTCAGTTTCAAATTCTACCTCCAGAGCATCTTCGCCAAAGGTTTCAAAAGCCAAGGTTAGCAGTTCATAAATTATTTCCCACTCAGCCTGTAAAAGTTCAATGGTTAAGATGCCGTTATCACCATTGATATTCTTAGCAATTTGCGCAATTAAGCTGGGCAAAACTTTTTCATAATCAGAGATATAACCGCTTTTTTGGCACATTTTTATATAGCCTGGGTCATTGGCTAAGAGTTTTTCATACTCTTTTTTGCAGATTAGCAGAATTAAAATGAGCACTTTCCAAATATCTGCCGGATAATCCAGCTTTAGTTTATTATTCGGCATTTCTCCTCCTTATTCTTTAATAAAAAATTTTAACTCAAAAATCTAAACTTGTCAAATTATAAATTGACAGGTTGTTTTGTTTATAGTAATATTTTTAATACTATGCATAATCCTGAAACTAAAAATTCCAAAGGAGGTGAGAAAATGGAGCCTCGGCAAGAGGTGGAAGACAGAGCGTCTGAACTCTGGTTTAGGCGTGAGGAAATGAGCTCTTTGCAAAATAAAAATATTTTTACCACTGTCAGACTGGGCAACCGTGAAAAAGGCCATTGCGAAGCCAAAGGCTGTTATCCTGCTGGATATTTTGTCACCGTAAAAATTCTTAAAGAACCGCAAAGGCAGGAATTTGAAGATTGGCAGACAGAAATTGTCATAACCAACATTCAAGTTAAGCCGTTAGGACAGATTACGTCTGAAGATTTGGCTAGAAATTCCCAAGGACAAAGAACGCCAGCAGAGCTGGCCAAAAAATTGAGTGAGTTCTACAGCCGAGAAATCAAGCCTGATGAACCAGTCACGCTTATTCATTTTGAATATTGGGAAAACCTTAAAACAGCTGAAGATCTGGTGCAGGCAAAAGTTCTTAAGCTTGCCCAGCTGCCACCTGATAATCCTGATAATTTTGCTTTTGACCATTACTCAGTGCCTTTAATAGAACATGATTATCCAGCCAAAACAGCAATTATGTGGAATACAGCTTATCATGAATTTGGCATGCCAATTAGCAATATCATGTTGGTTGGTGATCCGACTCAAAGCGGGCAGATCCTGGAAGTGTTGCGACAAGACCCCAAATTCCAGGGCGGGGGAGCAGGTGTTGGGTTTAAGGACGAAGCTATTAAATATTTAGATGAACTTGATCCTCTGGCTCAAGCTATTGGTTCAATTAACTTCATACTTAAAACTCCAGAAGGTAATCTCAAAGGCTTTAATACTGATGGCGTTGGTTATGCTCTTAGTCTGGAAAAAAAACTGCAGGAGCAAGGCCAAGAGCTTAAAGGCAAGAAAGTTGTTATGCTTGGCGCCGGCGGCACTGGCAATGCTATTGCTTTTGCCTTAGTCCAAAAAGGCGCTCAGCTAATAATCTTAAATCGCACAATCGCCAAGGCTGAAAATTTGGCTCAGCGGATTAACCAACATCTAAGTTTGGAAGCGCAAGCACAAGTTCGCTTTGGCGGCGAAGAGCTGGTTGAACAGGAAGTTCAAAATGCTGATGTGATCATCAATGTTTCAACTAAAGGCGCTGCTGGCGAAATGGAAAAGTATAATGCCTTAGCTCCAGCCAAACTGCCAGCTACGCCTGAGAATATTCAAGCTAATGCTCAGCTGGCCGAAAAACTTCTTCAAACTATCTCTCAGCAAGCAATTATCAGCGACATTGTTTTAACAACAGAAACTACGCCTTTAATGCGTTCTGCCCAGCAAGCTGGTTTTGCCACATTGGGCGGCATTCCTATGGTGGTTAATCAGGGAGTGGAAGCTTTTTGGCTACTTTATGAAAAAGAGCTAAAAGCTAAAAATATCAGCAAAGAACAAGTTGCAAATGTTATGAAAAAGGCTACTGGCCTTTAATCTTACTTATTAGCCTCGCATTGCGGGGCTTTTTTTATTTGCCAATTTTTAGTAAAATAAGAGTATATGAAAAAACTACTTATCTTTTTATTTTTCATCGGGATATTTTTAATAACGCCAGCTGTTTGTGTTGCGGAAGATATTGATAATTATCAGGTTTCTCTACAAATTAATCAGGATGCCAGTTTAAATGTAGAAGAAAATATTGTTTATAATTTTGGAACAGAATTAAGACATGGGATTTTTAGACAAATTCCTATTAAATATCAAGCTCGCGGCGGCAATTATAATTTGAGGATTTCTGATATTTATGTGACTGATGAAAATAACCTACCTTATAAGTTTGACATATCTTATCCGCAAAATTATATCCAGATTAAAATAGGCGATGCCAATGCTTATGTTACTGGCTTAAAAACTTATATTATCAGCTATAAGATTAAGAGAGCAATTAATTATTTTGATAATTATGATGAGCTTTTTTGGAATGTAACTGGCAATGAATGGCCAGCACCAATCAAGCAGGCCCGAGCCATTGTTTCTTTGCCAGAAGGGATTGAACAGCAAAATTTACAAACAGCTTGTTATGCTGGTCCTTATGGCAGTACTCAGACCTGCGATAAAATTACTTATGCTTATAATAATAAAAATTTAGTTGAAGATGTTACTTTTAATCAGGAGGATTTAGATTACAATGAAGGTTTAAGTATAGTAATCGGCTTGCCCAAAGGCCTAATTTATCAGCCCACAATTTTAGAAAGTTTGTTGGCTATAGCCAGAGATAACTGGATTGTATTTTTGCCCATATTAGTTTTTATTATTTTATTTTATCTTTGGTATACACGCGGCAAGGATCCGGCTGGCCGGGGCACGATTATTGCAGAATTTGATCCGCCTGATAAGCTAAGTCCGGCTCAAGTTGGTACTATTTATGATGAAAAAGCCCAGCATAAAGATATTTCAGCAGAAATAATTTATTTGGCGATTAAAGGTTATTTAAAAATAACGCGTGAAGAAACAGGCAAAATTTTCAAACTCCATGATTATACTTTTGACAAATTAAAAGGGGCTGATGATAATTTAAATTCATTCCAGAAAACTTTAATGGCTGACTTGTTTGATTCAGGTGATAAAGTTAAACTTTCTGAATTGATTAATAATTTTTACAAGGATTTGGCAACAATAACCAAAGAAGTTTACCAATCAACAGTAACTGCTAAATATTTTCTCAAAAGTCCACAAGCTGTAAGAGGTGCATATTTGGGTTTTGGCTTGGTTGTCTTGTTTTTACTATTTTTTATTGGTCCCTTGATGGGATTTATTGGTTGGTTAAGTCTTTTAATTTCAGCTGGATTAATCATGCTTTTTAGTCTTGTTATGCCGAAAAAAACAAGAAAAGGAGTCTTGGCAAAAGAACATATCTTAGGTTTAAAGCTATATTTAACTGTAGCTGAAAAGGAAAGAATTAAATTTCATAATGCGCCGGAAAAAAATCCTCACGAATTTGAAAGGTTACTGCCTTATGCCATGGTCCTAGGCGTAGAGAACCAATGGGCTAAACAATTTGCTGATATTTATAAAGATCAATCGCCCAGTTGGTATAATGATCCTAGCACTGCTAATTTTTCCTCTTTTGCCTTGGTCAGCAGCTTGAATAATTTCAGTACTCAAGCTAATTCAAATTTATCTTCTCATCCTTCCTCAGCTGCCAGCGGCTCCAGTGGTTTTTCCAGCGGTGGGGGATTTTCCGGCGGCGGTTTTGGCGGCGGAGGTGGCGGCTCTTGGTAACAATTAACATTTAACGATTTACAATTAACAAGATTAATGAAAAAATTCATATTTTTAATAATCTTTTTATTATTGCCAGCTTGTTTGCCAGTAAAACAATCAAGTTTAACAATTAATAATATCAATATGAAATTAACTTCATCTGCATTTACCAATAATTCAAATCTGCCAGCGCAATATACTTGCGATGGTGCAGGGACAAATCCGCCTTTGCGAATTTCAGATGTACCAACTAATGCCCAAAGCTTGGTTTTAATCATGGATGATCCTGATGCGCTAGCTGGTACTTTTGTCCATTGGCTGGTTTGGAATATAGAGCCGCAACCAATCGAGATTGAGGAAAACAGCCTGCCTAATGGAGCAATTAGCGGCACTAATAGTGCCAGACGAACAGGCTATGTTCCTCCTTGTCCACCCAGCGGCACGCATCATTATGTTTTTAAGCTTTATGCACTTGATATTAAACTTGATTTAACTCCCAATGCTGGTAAAGATAATCTTGAACAAGCCATGCAAGGCCATATTTTAGATTCAGTAGAATTAATTAGCCTTTATAGCCGTCAATAATTTTTAATCATAAATTTTATGGAAAATATGCAAGATGAAATAAATAGATTAAAAGAGCAGAGTCTTAGATTAAAAAAAGAAGTGAAGAGTAAAATAGCCACTTATTTAGGTGCTGCTTTTGGTTTTGTAGCAGGCCTGGCCTGGAATGATGCCATTAAAGCGCTGATAGATTATTTCTTTCCTATTAGTAAAAATACTTTATTAGCAAAATTTATTTATGCTATTTTAGTCACTTTAATTGTCGTTTTAATCAGTGTTTATTTGGTCAAATTATTAAAGACAGAAAATGATTAGAAGTGATAAATAATTTATAATTTACAAATTTTTAGTAAAACGATGCCAGGGCATCGTTTTTGATTGTCTTCTTGAGCTTTTTATGCTAAATTATTTATGCTAAACTTAGATATATGTTAAATTCCCAAACAGAGGAGATAAAATCAAAAGTAGATATAGTTGACCTGATTTCCGAATATATTCAGCTTAAGCAGGCTGGAACTAATTGGAAGGCGCGTTGTCCTTTTCATAATGAAAAAACGCCTTCTTTTATGGCATCTAAAGATAAACAAATCTGGCACTGTTTTGGCTGCGGTGAAGGCGGTGATATTTTTAGTTTTATACAAAAAATTGAGAATATTGAATTCCCAGAAGCTTTGCGAATTTTAGCCCAAAAAGCTGGCGTAAAATTAAGAAAATCAGATCCTGCCATGGTCTCACAAAAAAGTAAATTATTGGATATTACCAAATTAGCCGCTCAATTTTTTCATAAAGCCCTTTTAGAGTCTCAGGAAGGAAAAATAGCCAGGGATTATCTGGCTAAAAGATTAATTTCTCCTGAGACTATAGAGCATTTTTATTTTGGTTATGCGCCTAATTCCTGGGATAAATTATTAAATTTATTGATTAAAAAAGGCTATAAACAAAATGACATTTTTCTTTCTGGCTTAGTGGTTAAAAATGAAAAAAGCAAATTTTATGATCGTTTCCGTCAAAGGCTAATGTTTCCTATTTTTGATCACAATGGCAATATTATTGGTTTTACTGGCAGAATTTTAGCTATTGACCAAGAAAATCAAGGGGGCAAATATGTTAATACGCCACAAACCTTAATTTATAATAAAAGCTTGGTTATTTATGGTTTAGATAAAGCTAAAAATGAAATCAAAAAACAGGACCAGGTAATTATAGTTGAAGGCAATATGGATGTTATTGCTTCTCATCAAGCTGGCATAAAAAATGTTACTGCTTCCTCGGGCACTGCTTTAACATTAGAGCAATTAAAAATTTTAAAAAGATATACAAATAATTTAGCTTTAGCTTTTGATGCTGATTTGGCCGGCCAAATAGCGGCCCAAAGGGGGATTGATAATGCTCTTTCTTTGGGTATGAATATAAAAATTATTCAATTGCCCAAGGAGATAAATGGACAAAAAATAAAAGATCCAGATGATTGCCTTAAGCAGGGAATTGAGTATTGGCAGAAAGCAATCAAAGAAGCAGTTTCTATTATGGATTTTTATTTTGCTAAAATTTTCAAACAATATGATAAAAATAATCCTCAGGATAAAAGAGAGATTGCTGCTAAAATCTTAAAACAAATTTCTAAGTTAGCTGATAAGGTTGAACAAGATCATTGGTTAAGCCAGCTGGCCCAAAAACTTGATACCTCGGAAAATATCTTAAGAGAAAGTTTTAATCAATACTTAGAAAAGCAGCAATATACTGAACAGAATATTATTTTTAAAAATACTAATTTAAAAACTAGAAAGCACTTATTAGCTGAACAAATTATGGCAATTATTTTAAGGTATCCGCAAAATTTAAATTATATTATTGACCATCTTGAACCAGAAATAATTCCTGACCAAGATCTGCAGCAAATTTACAAAGAGCTTATTTTGTATTATAATGATAAAAAAGCCTTTGATTATTCTGAATTCGAAAAAATATTATCAAACAAAGACGAAAAACTCGTTAATTCAACATCAACCTTAATACTTCTAGCAGATAAGGATTTTTTTGATTTTACAGAAGAAAAAATTAAAAAAGAAGTCATCAATCTAATTCAGTTATTAAAAAGAAGCCATGTTAATCAAAAAATAAAGCAAGTTCAAAATCTTATTCTGCAAGCTGAAAAAAATAAGGATCAAAAGCAGATTGAAGAATTAACTAAAGACTTTTCACATTTGACAGAACAATTAAATAACACTAACACTTAAATATGCCTAAAAAACAAAATAAAAAGAGACAGAAAAAATCTTCTAAGGCAAGAAAAATAAAACCAAGGAGAAAAATAAAACGGCAGAAGCGGACTAAAACAATAAAGAAGCAAAGGAAATCTAAAAAAGTAAAAGTTAGTGCTAGGAAAAAAGCTGAAAAACCGACTGAAGAGCAGCAAGAACTCTTAATCCAAAAAGGCCGTAGCCGAGGTTTTATTACAGAACATGAAATTCTCCGAGTTTTTCCTGAAGTTGAGGAATACCTTAATATTTATGAGGATTTTTTAAGCAAACTGGAAGCGCAAGGCATTCAAATCATAGAACTAAAAGGCGGGGTTTTAGCGACAGGCAAGGAAAAAGAGGAATTATTGCAAAAAATAGGCATTACCAAAGATAAAAAGAGGCTGGATCTTTCTGATATTTCAGAAGATTCAATACAAATGTATTTGCGGGAAATTGGCAAGGTGCCTTTGCTTTCAGCTGAAGAAGAAATGAGTCTGGCCCGCCGCAAAGAAAAAGGCGACAGAGAAGCAGAAAAGAAAATAATTGAAGCAAATTTGCGTCTGGTTGTTTCTATTGCCAAAAAATTTGTGGGTAAGAGCCTGTCTTTGCTTGATTTAATCCAAGAAGGCAATATAGGACTTTTTAAAGCAGTAGAAAAATTTGACCCTAAAAAGGGCTATAAATTTTCAACTTATGCGACTTGGTGGATTAGGCAAGCTATCACACGTTCATTGGCAGACCAATCAAGAACCATTAGAATTCCTGTTCATATGGTGGAAACTATTAATAAATTCCAACAAGTTCAGCGCCGTTTAATTCAGGATTTAGGCAGGGAACCATTGCCAGAAGAAATAGCAGCTGAAATGGGAGAAAATATAGAAAAAGTCAGACACATCATTAACATTTCTCAAGAGACAATTTCTTTAGAAACATCAGTAGGTGAAGATGAAGAAGATTCAACCCTTGAAGATTTTATTGAAGATGTAAAAAACATGACGCCTGATCGCGTGGCAGCCTTAGAATTGCTTAGAGATTATGTTACAGAAATTATCAGTGAATTAACGCCTAGGGAACAAAAAATATTAGAAATGCGGTTTGGCTTAAAAGATGGGGTGGCTCACACTTTGGAAGAAGTAGGTCAGGAATTTGATGTCACTCGCGAAAGAATTAGGCAGATTGAAGCTAAAGCCTTAGAAAGAATCAAGCAGCATGCAGGTATTGAAAAATTAAAAGACTTTTAAATAAAAAAAACGGATATTTCATCCGTTTTTTTTATTTGGCTCCGGGGGTGGGGATCGAACCCACGACCAACTGGTTAACAGCCAGCTGCTCTACCGCTGAGCTACCCCGGAATAATCTAAAAACTAATAAAATAAAAAAAGAACCAATTAATTCAATTCCAGCTGTCATTATATTAACATAAATATTATAACTAGTCAACCAAAATTTATTACTAACCTTAGAGGGATTATTATGCTATAATTAAGTATATTTAACCATTAATAAAGATATGAAAGAATTCAAACCACAAATTCCTAGGCCAGAAATCAAACCCCAATTTGCCCAAATTGATCGTGTCTGGACTGAAGGCTTTGAAAATATTCAGAGGATAAAAGCTAAAAGCGGTAATCTTGTTTTAGGCACAGAAGTCGGGGGGCGAACCAGAAATGAAGACAGAGCTTTTTTAAATACTGAACTTGATTTCTTTGGAGTTGTTGACGGAATTGGCGGCCATCCTAAAGGTGATATTGCGGCGCAACTAGTGGCCGAAAACCTTCTTAATGCTATTAAACAAGGGTTTCTGCCTGATCAAATTGCTGGCAAACCAGAATTTTTTTTAAGAAGACACCCGGAAATCGAATATAACAGCGGAGCCTGCTACTTAGCAGCGAAAATTGAAAAAAAGATATTACGCACATGGTGCGCTGGTGACTGCAGCTTATTAGTTGTTGATGATAAGGGAAAAATCAAATTTGAGACAGAATCCACTGATTTAAACAGAGCTGCTATCGGCTTGCAGGCTGCTGCCGGAAATCCTGAATATACCGGATTTCTAAATTTAATGAATTATGATCGTATTTATGCTTTTACTGACGGCTTATCTGATAATGTTAATATTGAACAAGCCGTTCTGGAATTAAAGGGATTAAAAGTTGAAAACGCCATTAAACAATTAGCTGCAACGGCCAAGGAAGCCATGGTTCCTGTACCCGGGAAAGAATATATGGGCAATAAAGATAATATTACAATTTTAATTTACGAAATTTTACCAGTGCCCTTGCGGGGAAAATAAAATAAATAATCATATGGCTTTTGTTGAAAAAAATAAAAGATCTTTAGTCAAAACAGTCACTTTCAGAATTTTAATTATTATTTCTGATATGATCATAATTTATGCTTTAACGCATAAATTATATATAACTTTAGGCATTATCGGTCTTTCTAATTTATCCAGCACAATTTTGTATTTTATTCATGAAAGGATTTGGAACAAGATTAACTGGGGGAGAGTAAAAATGTTTAATGGACTGAAAAACACTTGACAAAAATATATTGATTTGTTCAACTAAAATTGGTATACTAAGGTCAACAATTTACAATTAATATGTTTATTAAAAATTCAAGATAAACATCACACAAGAGAAGAATTTGTATGAGCTTCTCTTTTTAAATTTATAAATGAACATTATGGTAGCCAAAAATAATAAAGAAAAAAATATAATTTTATACCTGGGCAATGTTTCCATTGCTATGTTAGAAAGTGTCTCTCAACTGGAAGACTCTTTAAAGCAAAAATTCAGAGTTATGCTTTTGACCAGCCCCAAGCGCATTATCAGCAAAGAGGTGCAAAAAAGACTGGATAATGTCATTAGATGTAACATTAATGAAATTGAATTTGTTGAAAAAGCACTCTTGCCATATCATGATCAAATCGTTATTACTATTAGCAAATATGAATCTTCAATGCCATTGTATGCGAGGATTGTTCCGCTTTTTCCATATTTAAGGAATCCTAATTCACGTTCTATTATTATTGCTAATGACAAGCTGGAAATGAGAAAAGTATTTAAACGCTATGCGCCAAAAATTACCCCTAGATTTATTCGTGTAAAAAAGTACAGTGAAGCGATTATTAAAAAGATAATAGACGAAATAGATTTCCCGTGCGTTATCAAGCCAACGAATCTATCTAAAAGTAAACTAGTTATTAATTGCTATTACAAGGAGGAATTGGAAAATAATTTAAAATCTGTTTTTCGTAAAATAAAATCATTATATAAACAAGATTTTGCTGAAACTGAACCCAAAATTATTGTTGAAGAATTAATGGAAGGGCAAATGTACTCTATTGATGCCTATATAAATTCAATAGGTAAAATTTATTATACCCCTGTTATTGAAATTAAAACCGGCAAAGATGCGGGCTATGATGACTTGTTTATGTATACGCAAATAACGCCTTCTATTTTAGACAAAGAGCAGGAAATTAAAGCTCAGCAGGTCGTGGAAAAAGCCAGCCATGCTATTGGCCTTAGGTCTTGCACTGTCCATTGTGAATTAATGAAAACTACCAAGGGTTGGAAAGTGATTGAATTAGCGCCTCGCACTGGCGGTTTTCGCGAAGAATTATTAGCCAATTCCTTTGGCATTAATCACAATTTTAATGATCTATTAATACATCTGGGTAAAAAACCTATATTAACCAAAACAAAACATAAACAGACTGTTTTTATGAAATTCTGGCCTTATAAAGTCGGAAAATTAAAAGCCATTAAGGGCTTAAAAAAGGCAAAAGAACTAAAATCATTAGTTAAATTTAGACAAGGCAAAAAGATAGGGGATTTTGCTGGTCTTTCCAAGGATGGACATACTTTTGTTGTTGCCTTTACTTTAACTGCAAAAACCCGTTCTGATTTACTGGGCGATATTCGCAAATTAGAAAAATGGATTGATATTGAAACTTCGAGGAATGGCATATCTAAAAAATAGCATAATAAAAACCGCCTAGTCATTCGACAGGGCGGTTTTTAAATTTTAAAAATATCTGCTAAACTATTAAAAGCTCAATCTTTATCTAAAATTATGAAAAAATCCCTTATTTTATTGATTTTAGGCAGCTTAATAATCATAACTGCTTGCCAAAATAACAAGATGCCTAAACAAATAGATGATAATGATTTAAATTATGCAAAAGAACAAATTGCTAACTACTTTAATTATCAATATAATCCTGGTGAATTAAAAAAGCTAGCTAGATCAGAAAATAATGATATCTATTATTATGCAGCTGATGGCAAAAGGTATGTTTTTCCTAATTTAGATATTTTTAAATCCTGGTTTGGCGATTATGACATAAATAAACTGGAATTACAGGATTTGCAAACTTTATATGAAACTCCTTTAGGTGGCAATGTAACTTTAAGGCCAGGCAGCTTAATGATGACTGAAACAAACCTTGACATTTATTTAATAACTGGCGATAGCGCAATGAAAGTCATTAAAAACTTTGATTTATTGATTGAACTCTACGGTACTAATTATAAAGATTATATAATAACCATCCCTAATTTTTACTTTACCCAATATGAAAATACTGGCATTATTAATCAAGCAGGGGACATTCCCAGCATAATTAATAATTTAACAATTGATCAGGATAAAGGCTTTAAATAAGCATGAAAAAAATTTTTCTTATTTTAGTTAATATTGCGTTGCTAGCAGTCATCACTATCACTGTTTTTTATTTTATTAACCAACATACATCTGTTTTTGCTTTAAGCAATCATTATCCTCTTAATAAAACTCTGAATGTTTCAATTCAGGAGAAAGTTAAAGTAGTAAAAAAAGAAAAACCAGCTGAAAAAGAGATCCATGGCATTTATTTAACTTCTTATTCGGCTAATTCAACCGATAAAATAGACTGGTTTTTAAACTTTATAAAAAATTCAGAACTCAATGCTGTAGTCATTGATATTAAAGATTTTTCCGGCAAAATCGCTTATGACAGCCAAATTGATTTAGTGAATCAATTACAGACTGACAATGATACTATCAAAAATTTGCCGGAACTGATTCAAAAATTACATAATAATGGTATCTATGTCATTGCCAGGCAAACTGTATTCCAGGATCCTGCTCTAACTGATAAAAAGCCCGAATGGGCAGTTAGAAACACTAGCACTGGCCGTGTTTGGCGCGATTGGAAAGGTTTAGCCTGGGCCGATCCAACGCAGGAAGAAGTTTGGAATTATAATATGCAAATTGCTAAAGAAGCTATTTCTTTGGGTTTTGATGAAATAAATTTTGATTATATAAGATTTCCTTCTGACGGGCCAATGCAGCAAATGGGTTTTGCCAACCTAGCAGGCAGAACAAAAGCTGAGGTCATGAAAGATTTTTTTGCTTATTTATATGATAATTTAAAAGATGAACCAGCTTATCTTTCTGCTGATTTATTTGGCTTTACTACTGAAAGGGAAGATGATATGAATATTGGCCAACAGATTGAAGATGCTGCATTGTATTTTGATTATGTCTGTCCTATGGTTTATCCTTCACATTATCCCAGCGGCTATTTGAATTTTTCTAATCCTGCTGCACATCCTTACGAAGTCGTCAGCCATGCCATAAAAAAGGGCACTGAAAGCCTTGAACCGATTGAAAATAAACGAGCTAAAATTAGGCCTTGGCTTCAAGCTTTTAACTTAGGGGCTGAATATACGCCTAGTATGATTGATTTACAAATACAAGCTGCAAATGAAAATGGCGGCTATGGCTACTTAATCTGGAATGCCCGTAATGTTTATAGTTACGCACCCAAAAGCAATTAACAATTTAATAAATTAATAATTAACAATTTAATCTATGTTAGATTTAAAAACTTTATTAGACAAAGGGGTCGGCTATGAGGATGATTTTATTAAGACTTATTTAGGCGTGGTAAAAGATGAAGGTTTTCTGCAGTATTTCCCAGATCAGGAAAAAGCCAAAGCTTCATTACAAACATTGATTGATGAAAGCACAGAACACAAAAAAACCCTGGAAAACATAATTGCCGATTTATAAAATTTTTCCTATCACTAATTAACTAATAAACCAATTCACTAATCAACAAATATATGGCAGACGTAGAAATAATTAAAGATATTTTAAGCGATGCGCTTAAAAAAGAAAAAATGGCAGAAGAAAATTGCATTGCTATTTTAGAACAACTCCAGGTTAATGGCTATCATAAGGCCGTAGAAAAAATTGAAAATGATGAAAAACGGCATCAAGTAATCGTTCGGGAATTAATTGATATGTTATAAAGTATAAAGTTAAAAGTTAAAACAAATATTACTTTATAAACTTTTAACATTTTAACTTTCAAACTATGTCCCAATTAACACCCATGTTAAAGCAATATCGTGAAATCAAGGAAAAGCATAAAGACTGTATCCTCTTTTTTCGTTTGGGAGATTTTTATGAAATGTTTGGGCCTGATGCACTTGAAGCTTCAAAAATTTTAAATATTACCTTAACTGCCAGAAACAAAGGCACTGCCAATGAAACGCCTATGTGCGGCATTCCTTATCATGCGGCTGAAGGTTATATCGCCAAATTAACCAAAGCCGGTAAAAAGGTGGCTATTTGCGAACAGCTTTCTGATCCTGATTTGCCTGGCATAGTTGATAGGCAGGTGATTCGCATTGTTACGCCTGGCACTACCTTAGATTCCAACATTTTAGAAAATAAGCAAAATAATTTCCTAGTCTCAATTTTTAATCAGACTAATAAGTGGGGGATTGCTTTTGTAGATTTAACAACTGGCGAATTTAAACTAACAGAATTAAATAAACTTGATGATTTATTAAATGAATTAAACAGAATTTTGCCTTCTGAAATTATTATTACACCTGATTTAAATGAAAATTTAAGTTTAAAAACTAAATTAGAACAGATTTCTAATCTTAATCTTTTTTATCCTTCTTTATTTAAACCAGCTTCTGAAACATTAATCGAACATTTTAGAGTTAAATCTTTGCAAAGTTTTGGCATTGAAAAGTATTTAACAGGCATTGAAGCGGCCGGTAACCTGTTGAACTATTTAAAAGATACGCAAAAAACCGCCCTAGAGCATATAAATAAAATCTCACATTACAATCTTTCTGATTATATGATTTTGGATGAAGCGACAATCAGAAATCTAGAACTTTTATATACTTATCAGTTTTTTGAAGAAAAAGGTTCTTTGCTTAGTGTCATAGACCAGACGCAAACAGGCATGGGCGGCCGTTTACTAAGAAATTGGCTTTTGCACCCATTGGTAAATTTGGATAAAATCCAAGAGCGCCTGGATGCTGTTGATGAATTTTATCAGGAATTGGATTTACGCGAAAAACTTAAGAAAGAATTAAAAAATATTTCTGATATTGAACGCTTAATCGGCCGTTTGGGATGCAAAAAAGCCAATGCCAGAGATTTACTAAATTTAAAAAACAGCCTGCAAATTATTCCAAAGATAAAAAAAATATTAAAATCCTGCGAAGCAAAACTTTTAAAACATTGCTATAAATCATTGGATGAACATACTGAAATTGTAACCTTAATTCAAAAATCTATTGCTGAAGATCCGCCGCTTTTAATTACTGAAGGTGAAATGATTGCCGATGATTATAATGCTGAACTTGATGAATTAAGGAAAATCAGCCGGTCTGGCAAAGACTGGCTTAAAGATTTGCAGGTCCGCGAAATCCAAAAAACAGGCATATCTTCGCTTAAAGTTAAATTCAATAAAATTTTTGGCTATTATATTGAAGTTTCCAATTCCAATTTAAATCAAGTGCCTGATGATTATACTCGCAAGCAAACTTTAGTTAATGCGGAAAGGTTTGTCACGCCTGAACTTAAAGAATATGAGCAAAAAGTTTTGGGCGCCGAAGAAAAGATTATTGAGCTGGAGCAAAAATTATTCTGGCAAATCAGGGATGAAGTAGCCAAGCATTTTGAAGCTATCCAGCAAACAGCGCAAATAATTGCCCAGCTTGATGTTTTACTTTCCTTTGCCAATGTTGCTTTATTAAATAATTATAATAAACCGGAAATCAATGCTGGCGAAACAATTGAAATTAAAAATGGCCGCCATCCAGTCATTGAGAAATTGCAATCACAAGAATCTTATGTGCCTAATGACGGCTTATTTAATCATTCTGACCATCAATTAATTTTATTAACCGGCCCTAATATGAGCGGCAAATCAAGCTATTTGCGCCAAACCGCTCTGATTGTCTTATTAGCTCAAATCGGCTCATTTGTGCCCGCTCAAAGCGCTAAAATAGGCATTACAGACCGTATCTTCACTCGCGTAGGCGCTTCTGACAACTTAATTCGCGGCCAGTCAACTTTTATGGTAGAAATGCAGGAAGCTGCTAATATTTTAAACAATGCCACTGATAAAAGTTTTATTATTTTAGATGAATTGGGCAGGGGAACATCTACTTTTGATGGCGTTTCCATTGCCTGGGCCATTGTGGAATATATTTATAAAAATATTAAAGCTAAAACTTTATTTGCCACGCATTACCATGAATTAATTGATATGGTAGAAAAATTAGACAAAGCCCAGAATTACGCGGTATCAGTCAAAGAAACAGAAACCGGCGTAATCTTTTTACGCAAAATAGTGCCAGGTGGCATTGATAAGTCCTATGGCATTGAAGTCGCCAAACTGGCTGGTCTGCCCAAGCCTTTAACTGACCGGGCTTATCAAATACTTGAGGAATTGGAAAATGAATTAAAAATTTCCAAAGATTGACAAATAGAAAATTACTTGTTAATTTTATAAATCAAACAAAAGGAGGAAGGAAGAGATGACAATTGAACACCGTACCTATTTTGAAGGAGGCGTACAGTCACTGGCTTTTGAGATGGACAATGGCAAAAAGGCCACTGTCGGCGTGGTCAGCCCAGGCACATGGGATTTTGGCATAGCCAAGGCCCCGGAAAAAATCACTGTTCTGACCGGTGAGCTTGCAATCAATGGAAAATTAGGATATCGCTTCGAAATCAAAGTCGGAGATCCCATAATTTTCACGACCATGGAAACCTGCTCCTACTTGTGCGAATATTAAAAATAAAAAAATAGCCGTCCCTTGTTTTTCCTCGGGACGGCTTTAAAATTGACAAAAATAAAATTATATGTTAATATTATAAATTAATAAAAAAGAAGGAAAGCAGAAAATGGAGTATTACAGTATTATTGCTTTTGTTGGAGATGAGCTTATGCCGGTTTACGGCTGGACTGACCTCAGTGTCTGGCTAGTCCAGGGGGTGATTGGCTGGTTTTTTATTGGCATCTTGCTGATGCATTTTAAAAAATTAAACAAATTTTTGAAAGAGTTGGAACGAAAAATGGATGAGGACATTTTTAATCTTCTTTACCTCTTTGCTTTACCCACCGCAATGTGGTCTCTACTCTGCGCTTTTGCCTTAATAGATCTTTGTCATGACCTCGGAACTTATTGGCTGATAGTTTGGGCTTTGGCTCTGACTTTATTGCCAACACTAGTGATCAAGATTAAAAGAGAACTCTGTTATTAAAAATAATTTCTAAGCAAGAATAAATTCTTTCAGCCGCCGGCAACCGCTTGCGGCTTTTTTTATTTAATATAAAAAACACCCCGCGTGAAAGACTTGGGGTGTTATTTAATTTCAGGACATGGGCTTTTGCAATGCACGCATTCTTTAGTGCCGTCGGGGAAAAGCCGATACCAGCTACTGCCGCAAGCACATTTCTGTCCTTTTTTCCTTTTTTTAATTTGATGCGATTTAATCTGATTCTTCCTTTTATTCTTTGCCAATCCTGATCACCTCCTTTTTAGATTGATTATCTTTCTTTTTAACTTATTTTTTTTAAAAAGTCAATATAAATTATAATCAATTGACAAAAAAATATATTTTTTGTTAAATTAAAACATTAAAGCAAAGGAGGGGCCCATGAAAATAATAGTGCAAGACAGCAAAAAACGCTGGCGCTCTTATCCGATTCCAGCCAATTTTGACGGCATTAAGCCGTTACGTGAACTCATTATTCGGGTTTTGGCCAAACGCCAAATCAAAAAGCCTTTTTATCTAGTTTTCGAAGAAGATGAATTAATCAAAATCAAACAGCTTCTTTATCACTTTTTCCATGAACCGTTTAGCCGTTATGGCGAAATCGGCACCATCAATAACTTTTTTGAATTCTTTTTATTAGCGGATTTCAAAGCTTCTTTCGCTGGAGCAGTATTTTCAGTGGTACCATTGCTCTCAGGCAAAGGCGAAGATATGCAAACAATAGCAGAATTAACCATCTACTGCCTTGAATGGCGACATATGATCGGCCATGCCAAGCACCTTTTGGCCAGCCGTCCCAATGCTACAAAAAAGACAAAGCCGCTTATGATAGATGGGTTTTGAAAAATTAAGTGAGGAAAACAAATTCAACCAAGCCGTCCCGCGATATGGGATGGCTTTTTAATTTGAAAAAAAGACTAGAAATTGCTAAATTGAGAGTATGTTTATGCTCAAATTATTAAATAAAAACCTTTTTTTATTATTAATATACTTTATCGTCAGCCTGGCTGGTTATATTATTATTGCCCTTACTAATCATCTTTTTTATAACCGCTTATTTGGCAATACTAATTTCAAATATTTAGAAAGCCCTCTGACTATCTTGATCTATTTTTTCTTAATTGTTTCATTCCTGCTGATTATTTTTAAACTGCCAGAAAAAGATTTTAAACAATATTTTAAATTAATAATTATTTGCTCTTTATTAATAGCTGTAGTCTTGCTCTTTTTACCGCCAATTACTTCCAGCGATGCCTGGCAATACATAATGCAAGCAAAAATCTATAATTTCTATCATGCCAATCCCTATGTCACAGCGCCAGCGCAATTTCCTAATGACATTTTAACTGCCAATATTTCTGATCCCTTAATGACAGTGGTTTATGGCCCGCTTTTTACGGGGTTAACTATTTTACTTAATTTACTCAGTCAGTCCAACATTTACCTAAACATCTTTTTCTTAAAATTAGTTAATCTGCTTTTAATCATTGCCACTGCTTATATAATATTTAAGCTATTAAAGCAATATAATAAAGAAAAACTTTATTCTGGTTTGTTTTTTTTTATTACTAATCCTTTAATTTTCTATGAAACACTGCTTAATGGCCATAATGATATCATAATGATTTTCCCGCTAGTTTTGGCAATATATTTTTTGTTCAAGAACAAATTATTTTGGGTCTTACCTCTAATCTTTATCTCGGCCTTAATCAAACCTTTAAGTCTAATTTTATTACCCATATTTTTTATTTATCTACTTTTAAAAAAATATTCACTTTTAAAATTTCTAGGCTCCTTAATTGTAAGCAGTTTGATATTTATTCTTAGCTGGCTACCTTTTTATCAAGGACCTCAAACTTGGTCAGGTTGGCAAAAACTTGGAAGCCAGACTAATCATTGGCTGTTACTTGCTGCTGCCAGACTAAATTTTAATCTCGTGGCTAGCCGCACTATTTTACTGACTTTTTTCCTTCTTTGTTTGTTCTTCATCCTTAGCCTGATTTATAAAAATAGAAATTACTACTTAAGCGGTTATAATTTTTTTAAGCCGCTGATCATGATTACCATAATCTATTTTCTTTTGGCTAGTTTTTGGCTGCATGCTTGGTATTTACTTATATTACTCCCGTTTTTAACTTTTTATTTAAGCAAAAGGAGATTATTAATCTTTTATTTTGCTTTTTACTGTTTTGTTTTAACATATGGATTTCTCTTAGATAACTTGCTACTATAAATCATATGATTAAAAAACTTGACCAAGATCTTATAAATAAAATCGCGGCCGGCGAAGTGGTTGAACGGCCAGCTTCTGTTGTTAAAGAATTAATGGAAAATTCCATTGATGCTGGAGCAGAACAAATAAATTTAGAGATAAAAAATGGCGGTATTGATTTAATCATGCTGCAAGATAATGGCTCGGGCATGTCAAAAGAAGATGCCAAACTTGCTATTGAACGCCATGCCACTTCCAAAATTTTCTCGCTTGAAGATCTTTTTAATATCCGGACTTTAGGTTTTCGCGGCGAAGCCTTAGCCAGCATTTCTGCTGTTTCCCAATTTACTTTAGAAACAAAAACAAAAGATTCAGCCGAAGGCACAAAATTGTCAATTGTTAATGGTAAATTGTCAATTGTTAGTTACGGTTGCCCCGAAGGCACAAAAATTACAATAAAAGATTTATTTTATAATGTGCCAGCCAGAAAAAAATTTCTTAAATCGGCTACTACAGAATATAATCACATCTTAGAACTATTGACTCAATTTGCTTTAATCAATCCGCAAATCAGCTTTAAATTAACACATAATAATAAATTGATTTTAAATCTGCCAAAAACTGATAAATGGCTGACTAGACTTAAACAAGTATTAGGCACTGATATTGCTAATTATTTAATCCCAGTAGCTGCAAAGGGTACAGTTGCAATCTCTGGTTTTATTGGCAAACCGCAAATTGCCAGAAATAATCGCAAAGCCCAGTTCATATTTATTAATAAGCGAATTGTCAGCGATTTCTTAATCACTAAAGCAGTCAAAGAAGGCTATAGCACTCTTATACCCAAAGAATTATATCCGACTTTTGTCTTGAATATTGAACTGCCGCCAGATTTGGTTGATGTAAATGTTCATCCTAGAAAAGCAGAAGTGAAATTCAAAAATACTCAGGAGATTTATTTGTCAGTTTTGCAAGCAGTGCAAAAATCTTTAACTAATAATATTGACCAAGAAATTATTTTAGGCGACCAAAGAGCGGTTAAAAAATTTACTTTAAAAACAGAGCCAAGCTTTAGAAGTTATCAGCCAAAAATCAGTTATCAGTCTAGTTTTAAAAGCATCAAACCCGAAGCTTCAAAAATAAACCAAGCCTTAAAATTTTCTAAAGAAATACTGCAGGCAGATTTTATTGAACAAAAAAATCAGGAAAAGGTAGGGGATTGGCGGCTTTTAGGCCAAATCCATAATGCCTATTTATTAGTTGAAGCGCCTCAAGGCATTTTAATTATTGACCAGCATGCAGCAGCCGAAAGAATACTTTATGAAAAATTTAAAAAACAATTTGGCAGTCAAAAAATCAAAAGCCAAAAATTACTTTTACCATTGACCTTGGAATTATCAGCTAAAGAAGTAGAAATTCTTAATCAAAGTCTGGAATTTTTAAGCAATTTAGGGTTTGACATCGAAATATT
>Ga0315542_1000803_pt1 | contig 19991 bp, 16 predicted proteins | sample SalMarSW160120MG_FD_202541 | JGI IMG/M metagenome (GOLD analysis project Ga0315542, IMG submission 202541) | Salt marsh sediment microbial communities from the Plum Island Ecosystem LTER, Massachusetts, United States - Salt Marsh Sediment SW1601-20 ... | reverse complement strand
TCGGAGCACACCTCCTACGTCGGCAAGGCCTGGCAGGTCTTCTGGCAAGAGAATTGCTACATGGCCGTCGATTGCCTGGGCATCTGCAAATACCACACGGTTTTTCTCGGGCCGACCCTGCCGAACTTCGAAGACTGGCCAAAAGTGATCTACTACAACACCGGCCTGGAGATGAGCCCGACCGAGATCTGGGAGGTCGCCGAGCGCTGCAACATGATCGAGCGGCTGTTCAACCTGCGCGAGGGACTCATCCGCACCGATCTCGAAAAGGGCGACATGCTCAATCATCGCTATTTCGACGAACCTTGCAGGCGGGGTGCGCCCGAAGTGATCGGCGCCAAGATCGATCGTGACAAATTCAAGCAAATGATCGACGAGTTCTACTCCCACAAGGGTCTCGACGACAAGGGCCTCCCCCGGCCCGAAACGCTCACGCGTCTCGGCTTGCGGGACGAGCCGTCGCAAATGCTGTGATCGCTTTGAGGAGGTTCGCCATGCAAACCGGCAACAAGGTATTGAGAATCGACTACGAAAAATGCACCGGCTGCAGGTTGTGCGAGCTGGTCTGCTCGGTGCGCCACGATCATGTCTCCAACCCCGAACGCAGCCGCATCCGGGTCATAAAATGGGAGGCCGAGGGCGTCTACGTGCCGATGACCTGTCAACAGTGCGAGGACGCCCCCTGCGTCAACGCCTGCCCGGCCAAGGCCCTTGCCCGCAACCAGGAGTTGGGACGAGTCGAGATAGATTATGACGTCTGCATCGGCTGCCGCACCTGCGTCTCGGTTTGTCCCTTCGGCGCCATGAATTTCATCGCTTCCGATCGCCGGGTGACAAAGTGCGATCTTTGCGACGGGGATCCCCAGTGCGTGCGTTTCTGCGAAGTAGAAGCTATCGAGTTCATACCGGCCTCCGAAGTCGGGCATGACAAGAGGCGTAAGGCCGCCCGTCGCCTGCAGCAGTCAGAAGGCAAGGCGACGGCCTTGCTGGCCGATGCCTGACCGGACATACACCTGCCGGCGCTCGAATTGACAGTGCACTTGCCGGGTGTTAGGTTCACCTGAATTTCGCTTGTTCTGACTACTACGAGGAGGGAAGTCATGCGTATACGGATTTTTTGCAGTGTTTTTCTTCCGGCGCTCGGCCTGCTGGCCCTGCTTGCCGGGCCGTCCGGTGCGGCCGACAAGGACGCCAAGTATTTCCAGCAACAGTTCAACCGCTTCAGCAAGGTGATCGCCGATCTCAAGGAGGCCGACGTCACCGAGGGCGCCGCCAGCGACATCGAGATGATCCGTACCTGGATCGGGCAGGCCCAGGCCTTTTTAGCCAATGATCGCATCGACGACATCGAACCGATCATGAAAAAGATCGAGGCCCAGGCCCAGTATATACGCGCCAAGATAAACCGCCTGGCGGCCGAGAGCGAGGCCGAGGAGGCAGAGGCGCTGGCCAGTAACGCCGAAGAATTGGCCAACAAGGCAACAAAAGCCGCTGATGCCGCCGAGGAGAAGATGAAGGCCCTCGAGGCCAAGGGTTTATAGGAGAACGTGCCATGAAAAAGCTTCTGATATCCATGTTGGCCCTGCTGGCTGTCTCCGCCCTGTGCTTCTGCGGCCCCGGTCCGCGCCCGTCCGAGTTGGTCAAGGCCGACCGAATGGTGCTTAATAAGTCAAATGCCGCCTTGGCCGCCAAGGCGGCCCCTCAGATGTTCAAGCTCAGCCAGCGTTACTACAAGTTGGCCGAGGAGGCTTTCGACGACGGTGAACAGGACGACTGCATCTATTACTCGACCATGTCGGCCATTATATTCTCGACCGCCATGGAGCAGGCGAAGCGCCTGGCCGCCGAAGACCGCAACGCTAAAGCCAAGCAGCGCCTGGCCGCGGCCGAAAAGGTCACGGTCAACCAGGAAGCCCGCCGGGCCGACGCCGAGAAACGTGCCGGGCGCATGGAGGAAATTATAGCGCTGAAGTCGAAGCTGAATGCCGAGAAGACCAAGTCCAAACGCGACAAGGCGCGTGTCGCCGCCGAGCTGAAAAAGGCCCAGGCGGATGCCAAGGCCAAGCTCGAGGCCGAGCAGAAGGCCGCCGCCGAGCGACTGGCTGCGGAGCAGGCCCGGGCCGAGGAGTTGAAGAAGGAAAAAGAGGTCCAGGAAGTGCTGGCCAAGGCGTCTTCGAAGATCCAGATGGCCGAGGCGCTGGACGCCAACAAGTACGATCCCGCCAATCTCGGCGGAGCCAAGACCTTCGTCGAACAGTCGAAGAAGGCGCTCGGAGAGAAGCGCTTTGCAAACGCTCTCGACCTGGCCAAGATGGCGGTCACCAAGATCGACCTGGCCACTGCCAAGGCCCAGGAGGAGTACAAAAAGAGCAAGAAGGAGACAGAGCTGCTACAAGAGCGCGAGAACCTGTTCAAGGAGGCCAACGGCATCGGTGGCATCGAGGTCAAGACCGAGAAGCGCGGCGTGGTGCTGACGTTGCGCGACATGTTCGCCCCGGGCAAGGCACTGGTGCTGCCCGAGCGTACCTACATGCTCGACAAGATCGCGGGGCTTGCCAAGAAATACAGCGACTATCCCTTGGTGGTCGAGGGCTACACCGACTCGCGCGGCCACGAGACCTCCAACCTGGCCCTTTCCCAGAGCCGGGCCCAGTCAGTGCTCGATTATCTGGTGCAGCAGGAGAAACTCGGGTTCAACCGCGTCAAGGCATCCGGCTACGGCGAGTCGCGCCCGGTGGCCGACAATTCGAGGGCCAAGGGACGCGCCCAGAACCGCCGGGTCGAGATCATCTTCCTGTTCAGGTAGAACCCCCGCTCTTACAGGGCCACGCGGTAGGCCGCGCCGAACATGAGTTGCACCCAGTCGGCGCCGTTGCTCAGGTCTTTGAAGGCGAACTCGACAAACAAATCCAGGTCGCCCACCAGGGTGTACTGGCCCTTGAAAGTCATCGGCACCGCCGCATCGCTGTTGCTGCCCAGGTAGGCCAGCACCCCGAACTCGAGCGAGATCGCCAGCGGTTCGATTGGTTGAACCAGAACCCCGGCGTCGACTTGCAACAAGAAGTAGTTCGGCGCGGGGTCGTGGCCGATCAGGAATCCCATTCCGAGATCGCCGATCAACGCGAACATGTCGCTGAGTTTGAACTTCACCGGAGCGCCGGCAAGCATGGTCACCGCCGAGCCGCCCCAGTAGGCGAAAAATTTCTTGGAAAACGGGATGAACAGTTGCAGTTGCCCGGCCGCTCGCAGCTTGCCGTCCAGGAATTTGCCAAACTCGTACAAACCGTAGAGCCTCATTCCCGCATAGACATGGGGAGAGAATGACAGCGCCAGGTCGATTCCGGCTTCCAGGTTGTCGATCATACCAAATCCGGCGCCCAACATGGTCGAGAACCAGTTGTCGCCGCCATGAAAGAAGTCGATGTCGAAGTTCAGCCGCGGCTCGAGGGTCATCCTGGGCAACGCCAGGGGCCGGTCGATCTCGGATACCGGGTAGCCTCCCGGCAAAACCACCTCGGGAGTAGTCTCCGCTATCGGCGTCTCCTTCTCTTCGGCGGCCTTGGGAGACGCCCAGGGATCGGTCTCCGAGTCGCCCTCTGTGCCTACCTTCTTGTCTTCTTCCGTCTTCTTGGTGTCTGTTCCGCTTTTGCCCGTATCTTCCGTGGCCGTATCGCCGCCGGTCTCGCCCTCTTGCGCTTGCGCGAGATCGATCCAACCCAGCAAGACAACCGCCATTACCACCGAAATGATAGTCCTCATTGCCGCCCTCCTCGAAATAGTAATCCTGCCGTGGTCACACAAAACTGAGGCGGAAGGATTCGAACCTTCATTGGCGGAGCCAAAGTCCGCTGTCCTGCCCTTAGACGACGCCTCACCAGCCAAGGCCATGCCTACCAGCGAACCCGGCCCAAGTCAAGAAGCGGCCCAATCAAGCGGCCGGACGGCTACAAATTTTTTACAAATCTTTTACCAGCTTGCAACCACTCGGGGCCGATTGTGCGCTTGAATGAAAAAGTGAAGACTCATTCTTACGAAACCTGGTAAAAGAAGAAAGGAGATTGTCATGCACTGGTTCAAGACATTCCTGGGGGCGGCCCTGGCGCTTACGCTGTTCGGGGCCTGCGGGGCGCAGGCCGGGCAGGTTCGGCTCGGCTTCGACGTCAGCCACCCGATGCTGCTGGCCGGGCACAAGCAGACGACCTACCTCAAGATCGGGCTTACCGGACTGGCGCTGGCGTCCGAGAGAGAACGGGCGCCGGTCAACGTGGCCATCGTGCTCGATCGTTCGGGATCGATGAGCGGGATGAAGATCCGCCGCGCCAAGGAGGCCGCCATCATGGCCATCGATCGCCTCGGCCCCGACGACATCGTTTCGGTGGTGGCCTACGACCAGAACATCAACGTGCTCGTGCCGGCAACCAAGGTCACCGACAAACAATACATCTTCAACGCCATCAACCGTCTCCATCCGGGAGGCATGACGGCGCTGTTCGGCGGCGTCAGCAAGGGCGCCCAGGAAACGCGCAAGTTCCTGGTGCGCAACCAGGTCAACCGGGTGATTCTGCTTTCCGACGGCCTGGCCAACGTCGGCCCGTCGTCCCCGGACGCCTTGGCGGCCCTGGGCGCCAGCCTGATCAAGGAGGGCATCTCGGTCACCACCATCGGTCTCGGACTGGGTTACAACGAGGACCTGATGGTCAAGCTGGCCCGCGCCTCGGACGGCAACCACGCCTTCGTGGAAGGCCCGGAGCAGCTGGCCCGGATCTTCAACTACGAGTTCGGCGACATTCTCTCGGTGGTGGCCAACGACGTCAACGTCGTGATCAGCTGCTCGCCGGGCGTCCGCCCGGTGCGCGTTCTGGGCCGGGACGCCGACATAGTCGGCCAGACTATCACCGCCAGGCTCAATCAGATCTACGGCCGGCAGGAGAAATACATCCTGCTCGAAGTCGAAGTGGACGGCTCGCCGGCCGGACAGACCCGCCCGCTGGCCTCGGTCTCGGTCGATTACACCGACATGGCGGCCAAGCACAAGGCCCACATCGAAGCCAGAAAGAGCGTAATCTTCACCGGGTCGGCCAAGCTCGTCAAAGACAACACGAACTCGAAGGTGATGATCGCCGCCGTGGAACAGGTCGCCAACGAGACCAACAAGCGCGCCCTGGCTCTTCGCGACCAGGGCAATATCCACGAGGCGCGCCAGGTCCTGCTGGGCAACGAGCGTTACCTCAACGACAACGCCGTCAAGTACAGGTCATCGCGCCTGAAAAATTTCGGAAAAGCAAACAGGGCCGACTCCGACAACCTGTCTCCCGAGAGATGGGATCGGCAGCGCAAGCAGATGCGCAAGAAACAGTACGAGTTCGACTCCCAGCAGGCCTGGTGAGGTGCGGCTATACTTTGAAACCCAAGCTGATAATAATCCTGCTGTTGCTGGTCATGGTGCCCCTGGGCCTGTTGACCTGGCTCGGTTCGCGATTGATAGCAAGCCAGCGGGTCGCCGTCGAACGCTCTTTCTTGGCGCTGCAGCAAGCCAAGCTGGCCGACGTAGAGACTACAATCAGCAAGGTTTTGGCACGCCGCGAGCAACGGCTGGTCAAGTTGGGCGGTAGCCTGTCTCTGACTGCGGAAGCCATGAGAGAAACCGTGAGAAGCGAACCCTGGATCAGACAAGTGTTCTTGTTGGACCGGGACGGCAAGCTGCTGCATCCGTCCCCGGCCGGACCGCTCAGCATGGCCGAGCGGACATTCATCAACCGGGCCGGTCAGATCTTCGACGATCGGGACGTTTTCTTGAGACCCGCGGGCGAACGTCCCGGCGAACGCCCGGCTCAGGCCGACCACGGCTGGTACACCTGGTACTGGCGCAGCGGTCTCAACATCCTGCTCTGGCAGCGACTTGGCAACGGCGCCATCCTGGGTTTCGAACTCGATCGCTTCAGGCTGATCGCCGACATCATCTCCGAGTTGCCCGACACCCGCTCGCCCGCGTCGCTGGAGGCCAGATTGACCTTGACCGATTCCCGTGACCGGGTCCTTTACCAGTGGGGCGACTACAACCCGGGCGAGAATGAGGCTCCCGCGACCAGCCTGGCCCTCGCTGCTCCCTTGAAGCCCTGGCACCTGGCAATCTACACCGGCGGTGTTTCCCCGTCGGGCGTATTCGATTCCGGCACCCAGTTCTTTCTGATCCTGGGACTTTGCGCCCTTGGCCTTGCCCTTCTGGGCCTTGCGATCTACTTTTACCGCGAGAGCTCGCGCGAGCTGCGCGACGCCGGCCAGCGGGTGTCTTTCGTCAACCACGTTTCCCACGAGCTAAAGACACCGCTGACCAACATTCGCATGTACGCCGAACTGCTGCAGGAGCACCTGGGCGGGGAAGACCAACGCGCAAGTCGTCACCTGGAGGTGGTCGTCAGCGAATCGCAGCGGCTGAGCCGGCTGATCGACAACGTCTTGACCTTCTCGCGCCACCAGCGCGGCACACTCAAACTGCGCAAGCTGCCCGGCGTAGTCGACGAGATCATCGGCCGGCTGCTCGAACAATCGGCCCGCGCGCTTTCGGAGAAAAACATCGAATTCGATTTCGAGCGCGGCGCCCCGCGGCGGGTGCTGTTGGACGAGGACGTGCTGAGGCAGATCATCAACAACCTGCTGACCAACGTCGAAAAGTACGCTCCGGGAGGCAGGCTCACGATCCGGACCAGCCAGGCCGAAAACCGCACCAGGATCACGGTTGCCGACTCGGGCCCGGGCGTACCGGCAAGTTGCAAAGAGCGCGTCTTCGAGCCGTTTTTCAGGCTGGGTTCCGCCGTCTCCGAGGGCGCCGCCGGAACCGGAATCGGTCTTTCGATTGCACGTGACCTTGCCAGACTTCACGGCGGCGACCTGGAACTTGTGCCCAGCGACTCGGGAGCCGTTTTCGAGATGACACTTGTTACCGAGACGGAGTCCCAAGATGAAAGTGCTGATTGCCGAAGATGACGTCCTGACCCGGGAAGGTTTGCAAGAAATACTCGAAGCCGAGGGTTACACGGTGATAACCGCCGCGGACGGCAAACAAGCCGTCGAATTGTTCGAGAGTCAGAGACCGGATTTCGTCTGTCTCGACATCATGATGCCGGCGGCCTCTGGCTACGATGTCTGCCGCGAGATCAGGGCCCTCGACAAAAACGTCGGTTTGATCTTCATCAGCGCCAAATCCGAAGAACTGGACAAGGTGCTGGGGCTCGAGCTGGGGGCCGACGATTTCATCGTCAAGCCGTTCGGGGTCAAGGAAGTCGTGGCCCGGGTCAGAGCGGTCACCCGCCGCTGCCTTGCGAAAAAGCACCAGCCGGAGCTCAGCGAGTTTCGCATGGGCGAGCTTGTGATCTTTCCGGCCAAGCTGCGCGGCCGGCGCGGCGACGAGCAACTGGAGTTCAGCTTGCGCGAGATAAAGCTGCTGAAACTGTTTCATGAAAACCCGGGAGTGGTGCTCGACCGCGACACGATTTTCAACGCCTGCTGGGGCCAGCGCTACCTGCCCTCTTCACGAACGCTCGATCAACACATTTCCAGGTTGAGAAAACGAATCGAGTCCGATCCGGGAAACCCGACCATCATTCGCACGATCCACGGAGCCGGATACCGCTGGGAAGGCCCGGCTTCATAATCAGTATCCCAGATCGGCGAGCTTGGCGGGCAGTTCTTCCAGCTGTTCCTTCTCGAGCTTGAAGAGCATGTATCGCTCGGAGTTCAGCGCGACTATCGTGCCGGTGTAGACCGTCGATCCGGCGCAGCCATAGTCCTTGCCCGACTTGGTGATGAACTCGTCGAGCTTCTGCCTGTCCGTGCTGGACTGAATCGAATAGATATCGAACGGCACCGCTTTCTCCTGTTTGAACGCCTCGGCGGTCTCGGCGCTGCCGATCATCAGGCCGACGAACGACACGAATTTCGAGTACTTCGGAAACCACTCATTCAGCTTCTTGACGGTATAGTTGCTTGTCAGATCCTGCGGGCCCAGCACCACCATCAGCAGCGTGTCGTTTTTCCCCCTGATCTGGTCCAGGCTGTGGCCGACCTTGGCCGAGTCGACGAACGTCAGGTTTGGAATCTGCGCCGGACGATTCACCAGGATGTAACCCCCCAGTCCCAGGGCCGCTGCAATCAAGACAACTACTACCGCCTTCATTTCCGAGACTCCTTCCCGTATATTTCGAACATCGAAGTTTCAGTCCTGCTTTATCATTTGCCAACCGACCCTGGGCATTGTATCAATATTGTGCGACGGGGCAAGGTCGCAGTCACTGGAGGTCGGGATGGCCCGCTTCGAATACCAGGTTTGCCAGGTTCAGGGCGCGGCCGTTACTTTCGTCAACGGCGCCTGGCAGGGCGACGTTCCCATGGTGCAACTCAAGGAGCCGCAGGAAATCGCCGACCACTGCCCCAGGGTATGGGAATACCTGAACCTGGCGGGCGACAAGGGCTGGGAGTTGGTAGCGGTCACCACCGAAGACTTCGAGCACGGCCGGCTCGAGATCTTGTATCTCAAGCGGCCGATAGAATAGCGCCCGCAAGCGGGCTTGGGAGATCAAATGCGATCTATTTCTGCGAGACAGCGATTTTTCAGGGGAACGGCGGTACTTGCTTTTTTCCTGGCGTCCTCAGGCGCCCGGGGCGCGGATTCCCAGCGGCCATTGATGTGGAAGATCGAGGGGGCCAAGCCGTCGTACCTGTTCGGCACCATCCACGTACCGGACGAGCGCGTGCTGAAACTCAAGCCCTGTGTGCGCGCGGCACTGGACGGCGCCGACGCGGTCTTCACCGAGCTGCCCATGGACATGGGCACCCAGATGAAGATCGCCATGAAGTCGATGCTGCCGGAAGGCAAGACCCTGAAAGACGTTCTGCCCAAGAAACTATACGCGAAAATCGACAAGCTGTTTTCCGCCAAGGGGCTGCCGATGGCCATGCTCGGACGATTCAAGATCTGGGCGATTGCCGTCCAGGTGACCTTGCTGGATCACCTCATGGAACTGGCGTCCAAGCAGCCGCTCGACCAGTACATCTACAAGCAGGCCAACGACGCCGGCAAGCAGGTCGGCGGCATCGAGACGACGGCCGAGCAGCTTTCGGTCTTCGATTCACTGTCGCAAAAAGAACAGATCAAGATGCTGCGTGACGCGCTTGAGGAACGTGACAAGTACATTGCCAAGGGAGTGGACTTCATCAAGGTGTTGATCGACATCTATCTCAGGGGCGACGAGAAGGAGTTGCTCAAAAAAATGACCGAAGAGTACGATCCCTCGGATCCGCTGGATCGCAAGATGATGAAACTGTTGTTCACCGATCGCAACAAGCGCATGGCCGAAAGGATCGCAGCCAAGCTGAAAGCCTCGCCGGACAAGAGCTTGTTTTTCGCCATAGGCTCGGGCCACCTTCCGGGCCCGGAGGGCATCGTCATCCGCCTGCAAAAAGCGGGCTTCAAGGTAGAGAGAGTTGGGAGGTAGACCATGTTCAAGACGAAGATCTGCGACCTTTTTGGAATCGAGTACCCGATAATCGGCGGCACCATGATGCACCTGGCCAGGGAAGACTATACCGCCGCCGTCTCCGAGGCGGGAGGCCTTGGCGTGTTGGCCTCGGCCAACTACAAGCAGATGGACGAGTTCAGAGACACCATCAAGCGCATCAAGGAAAAGACTTCCCGGCCATTCGCGGTCAACCTGAATTTCTTCCCGGCTCTCAATCAGATCGACAACAACCTCTACCTGGATGTGATGATCGACGAGGGTGTAAAGATCGTCGAGACCTCGGGCCACAAGGCGCCCGAGGACGTGGTCGGGCGCATCAAGCAGGCGGGCATGAAGCTGATGCACAAGTGCGTCGGGGTGCGCTACGCCAAGAAGGCCGAGAGCATCGGAGCGGACGCGGTCACGGTAGTGGGCTACGAGAACGGCGGGGCCACGGGCAACCTGGACATCACAACCCTGTGCCTGGTTCCCCGGGTGGTCGATGCCCTATCCATCCCGGTCATCGGCGGCGGCGGAGTGGCCGATGGACGGGGCATGGCGGCCGTGCTGGCACTGGGAGCCGAGGGAATCATCATGGGCACTCGCCTGCTGACGGCCGAGGAGACGCCCTTGCATCCCGAAATCAAGAAGAGGCTGCTCGATCTTAGTGAACTGGATACGCGCATCGTGCTGCGTTCGATCGGCAACACCCACAGGGTTATGGACAACGAGACCTCGCGCAAGGTAGCCGAGTTGGAAGAACAGGGCGCCGGGTTGGACGAGTTGCTGCCGCTGATCTCCGGAATGATCACCAAGGAGAAGTTCGCCGCCGCTTCAGACGGCGGGCTTCTGGCCTGCGGGCAAGGCATCGGCCTGGCGCACAAGATAAAACCGATGCGCGAAATAATCGAAGAGATCGTCGAGGAAGCTCAGGAAGCGACGGCCCGCCTGAACAAGCTGATGCCGCTGGCCCGCAACCGCCATCTGCCGCACTCTTGCTCGTAGCTAACCGCCGGTCTCAGGACATTATCTGGTAGAGCGCGCCGAGCAGTTCGGAAGGCCTGAAAGGCTTTGCCAGAAAAATACCGCGCGTGCCGCCGCCGGCTGGTTCGGTGCCACCGATATCCGAATATCCGCTGGTGAGCACCACCGGCAAATCCGGGCGCATCTGCCTCAGTTCGTCGAGCACCTCGCTGCCCGACAGGCGCGGCATGGTCATGTCCAGGATCGCTGCCTTGAACTCGCCCGGGCGCTGCTCGAACAATTCGACTGCTTCGCGGCCGTCGCGGGCCGTCAATACCTTGGTATTCGGGCCGGCAAGCGTTTCGCAAACTACATCGCGCACTTGTTCCTCGTCATCGGCCAGCAGCAATAGCCCCTCGGGACGCCAGCCCGCCGGCCGCGCCCTGGCTGGTTGCGCGGCGATATTCTCGGGCATGGATGCGTCCGCCAGCGGAAAAAGCAGTTCGAATTCGCTTCCCTTGCCGACTTGACTGGCTACCCGCAGCGCTCCTCCGTGCCCGTGCACGATACCCAGCACGGCCGCCAGGCCCAGCCCGCGGCCCGATCCCTTGGTGGAAAAAAACGGATCGAAGATCTTCTCCCGGGTGTCCGCAGACATTCCGCAACCGTTGTCCGCGACCACCAGGCTGACGCACGGTCCTTCATCGAGATCGCTTTGCATGAAGGTAGCGGCCAGCAAGTCGCCGCCCGCGTTCATCGCGCGCGTGCGAACGTCGATCGTCCCGGCCTCGTCGCCGATGGCCTCGGCGGCGTTTAGCAGCAGGTTCATGATCACCTGGCGCATCTGGGTGGCGTCGGCCGAGATATAGGGAAGCTGCGGGTCGATCTCGTAGCGAAACTCGATCTTGCTGGATATCGCCACCCGCAAGAGCCCGGCCATCTCCCTGCACAGTTCAGCCAGATTCACCGATCTTAGTACGAACTTTCCCCCGCCCGAATATGCCAGGAGTTGTCGGGTAAGTTCGGAGGCCCGAACGGAGGCCTTCTCGATCGCGCAAAGCCTGTCGTACCAGGGCGATTCGGCATCCATTTCGCTTAGCACGATGCTGGCATTGCCCAGCACGCCCATCAGCAAGTTGTTGAAATCGTGCGCTACCCCGCCTGCCAATATCGCCAGGCTCTCCTGCTTCTGGGCGTTTCTGATCCTGTCCTGCAATGCGCGAAATCCCTCTTCAGCCGCCCGCCGTTCGGTGATGTCGCGCACGGTCGTCAGAATGACGTGTTGCCCGTTGAACGACACGCGTTGACCGATCGCCTCGCCGTAAAAAACCCTGCCTTCCCGGCCGACGAATTTCTCCTCGATCGGCGGCAGTATCCCGGGTGTATCGCCCGCCAGGGCCATGCGCCGGCGCACGACTTCGCGCGAGTCTGGATGCACCAGGTCGAGAACCGGGCGGCCGATCATCTCGTCGGGATCCTCGACACCCGCGGCAGCGGCCGCAGCCCGATTGGCGAACAAGATCTTGCCGGCGTTGTGCATGACGATGAAATCCGCGCTCTGGTCGACGACGCTGCGGTAGCGATCCTCGCTCTCCTTGAGGCTGTGCTCGACCCGCTTGCTGCGGGTGATGTCCTGGATGATGCCCAGGCAGGCGATGACCTTTCCGCTTTCGTCCCGCAGGGGAGATATGCTCACATCGTGCCAGAAAGTACCGCCCGGAAAATCCACCGGGTATTCCAACCTGAAGCGCAGGCCGCAGTCGAAAACCTGTCCGACGTCAGCGATCCTGCGAGCGGCGTCTTTTTCCGGAAAGACGTCGGAAAGACCTTTTCCCGAAAAGTCGGAGTAGTCGACTCCGTATTGCTTTGCCAGTTCCGGATCTCCCCACAGGAAAAGATAGCGACCCGACCGGTCGAGGCCCATGATAACCGTCTCGTGCAGGGACATCACCAGGCCTCGAAGCAGATCGCACTCAGCCGGCAGGTCGCCGGCCGCCGGAAACAATTCGAGCGACGCCTGCTTGATGGATGAAGATAGGTCTACCTGCGAGTTATTTCCGGAATCATTTGCGACGGCGTCGTCCATACCTCTGCCTCACAGTACCCCAGGGTGAAGCGTCAACCTACGCGATCACCCGCGATCTGTCAATCAAGTCGAGAATATTCCGTCCGATGATCTCACTTGTAGTAGGGCGGCAACGGGCAGGAGCTGGTCTCCAGGCAGCGATCGTCGATTATCTCGCGGCCTTCGGTTGCGAAGAAATGGGCCACCTGGCTGACCATGAAGGTGAACATGTCGAAGCCGCTTTCCAGGCCGGTCGGGAAGATGCCGTGCTGGCCGGTGGGCGTCATGTGGGCGAAGCGGATGCCCGATTCTCCGGTTTCGGTCTCGATCTTCATCCGCAGGCGCTGGGCCGCGTCCGGGGCCGGCTCGCCGAAACCGTCTGCTCCCTCGTCCAGGTCGTCCGGGTCGAACAGCAGGTCGCTGCCCGGAAAGCGGCCGCGCTGGGCCAGACCCTCGTAGACATGGTTGGCAATCAGCCAGTCGTTGGGAGTCATGCCGTATAGCTGAAAACGCTCCTGGTCCTGATCGGGCAGGTAGGGAATCAGGCCGGCCGAGCGCCCCAGGGCCGCCTGGGTGTTGATCGGCACGTCCTGGTCGCCCAGGCTGGTGAGCTCGAGAATGTTGGTTACGGTCGGTCCTTCGGGGCGAATGTCGAGCGGGCGCAAGAAATAGTTGGGAGCCAGCGAGCCCGGGTCCGCCGGATCCAGGATCATCTGGAACAGTCCCAGCATGCGCCTCAATCCAGGCGTGCAGCGGGCCAGGCCGAAGCCCTCGGTGGGCGTTCGCAATTCTTCCCCGGCATAGTAAGTGGGTAACTCGGTGGTGATCTCGGTATCGTAATACCAGGCGTCTTCCGGCCAGCGTTCCAGGCGCCCGATCTCATCTCCGCCGGGCTTGTAAAATGTGACCCGAAAGCGGTCCTGGCGGTCGGCCTCCATCGAAATCCTGAAGTGCAGACCGGCGTGGACGGTGGCCCGGAATTCCTCGCCCCGATCGAGGTTTTCGACCAGCACCCGGTCGCCCTGCTCGACACCCTCAACCCGGCCGGCGAAGAGCCTGCGCTCTTCGGTGGCCAGGGGAACGATCAGCGTCACCCGCACGGCGTCATCCCCGTCGGGTTCGCCGATCACCAGCGGGCCCATCGAGCGCATCATCGAGGCCCGGCGCACCCCGCCCAGCATGGTGCGAACCCCTACATCGGCCAATCCCCCGCCGCCGACGGTCGGCGCGGCCGCGATAATGGCCGGCTCGAGCGGTGACAGCAGGCCCGAGTGAATGCCGCCGCCGGACTGTCCCCAGGCGAAGTAGTGCACCTCGGGCCCGCCGAAATCAACTACGCCGTCGGCGTTGAAATCGCCTGCCAGATCGTCCTGCCCGTCGTCGTCCTGGTCTAGATCCCATCTGCGCTTGCCGTCCAGGGAACGCAGCACGCGCACCAGCTCGAAGTGATCGGCTACCGTCTGGCGAACCACGTCGCGGATGTGGAAGCCGTAAGCCGTCCAGTAGTCTCCGCCCGAGTCGAGCGCCCCATTGCCGGTCAAATCGCGGGCTCTACCATTGAGCAGAACCTCCGCGAACGGCTCGAAGCCCCAGCCCTCGGCCGCCGACATGATGATCTGCATAATCGTATCGTCGATCGGGATGCCGTGTCCCCAGGCGTCGATACCCACGCTGGCGATGCCCTGGCGGGCCATGAAGCCTGCGAATCCCAGGGCCTCGCCGCGCATCGAACTATAGCTGTGACAGTAGATCACAACCGGGAAAGGAGGCTTGTGATGGGCCGTCGTCTTGGGAACCGCCGCCGTGAAATAGGCGCGCCGCCGCAAGTAGTTGGCGCGGCCGGCACGTATATCGATATCGAAGTTCTCGTTCTCCATGTTACTGGGATCGAGACCGTCTGGTTTCGTGCGTACGAAGTCGGGACTGATAAAAGAGCCGTCGACGAAATAATCGACGGAGTCGAACGAGTCGATTATCGGTTCGGCCATCTGCATGGAATCACCCAGCAACTCCGGGCCGATGGCCTTGAGAACATCGAGCAGCGTCTGGGCGGGCAGAATATAGTAGGGCGGCTCGTTTCCCTGATACTTTGGGTTGAGAGCCTGGTCGGGCTTGATATCCACCGGAATCTCATCCGCCAACCAGCCCAGGGTGCCGATACCGTAGAACCCCTCGCGGATGGCCACCAGCTCGGCCGAGACCGACTGGGTGGTGAACGTCCAGGCGAAGGCGACGTTCTTCTCTTGCATTTGCCAATCCGGGTGTTCGGCTAAGATACCCCCCAGCCGGTCGAGCGCCTCGCGCTGGCTGAGGTGGTGCACGTAGTCGAAGGGCGAGCGCACCGGCTCTCCCGCAAGGCGGCCGGTCAGTCGATCCGTCAGCACTACCGCATAGGTCGTTTGTTCCCTGAGCGGCACCACCGGGCGCAGGATCAGAGTGTTCGTTTCTGATTCGTAAAAAGTCATCAGGCCGTCGAAGGGATCGGAGCCTGGCGGCCAGACGTTGGGATGGTCGAGCACCCCGTCGTCGTCGCTGTCCTCGCCCGGATCGAGCAGGCCGTTGCCGTTCAGGTCTTCCTCGACGGTATCAAAGATTGCGTTGCCGGCCTGCGCCCGCGGATCACCGCGAAAGTAGGAGTCGCTGTCCTGCAACTCGAGCGGAAAGTTGCCCCGGCCGATATCCAGAAGCACGGCTTGGCCGAAGGCCGGGCTGTCCGGGTCTATGTCCACCAGGTAAACCGCGTCGTCGGAAAAATCGAGGTTGTCGCGCTGGCGGGCAAGCAGGTTGCCGATGTCCAGCGGGGCATCGAAGGATACCGAGATCGGCTGCTGGACACCGAAGCCGTCCAGCTGATCAATCTTGGCGCGTACCCGGCTCTCGAGCTGGGTGGGAGCGATCATGCTGGCGTTGATTCTCAGGCCGGTGGCCGCGGTTGGATCGGCGCGCGTGGCCAGGTCATTGGGAAACGGTATTTCCGGCAAAGGCTTGTGATCCAGATCGAAGTTCACACGCGGCCCGCCGCCGGGCGGCGTCTCGAAAAGACCCTCGGGTCCCGCCTGACAGGCAGCAAAAACAAGAGCTAATGCCGGCACACAAAGAATCAATCTACGGGGCTTTTCCATGGGAAAGATTATAGTTGGAAGCGGGCAATATTACCAGCCTATGGTTGACTGGCTCCGGCATCTCGCGGTAGCCTGCGTAACCATGAAAGCATACCTTGTGGCAGTCCTGGTTGTTGCGGCGGGCTTGTTCTTTTCGCCCGGTTCCCGGGCCGACGATTATGACTATGACGTCTTCGGGCAATGGCGCTTCGTCTATTCCCATGCCCAGGATTTTCCGCTGAATGCCGCCGGGGATAGCAGCGGCCTGCGCTGGTACCTCGATCACCGCCTTGATGTCGGCACCAGGCAGAGCCTGGGAGATTTGCTTTCGGTCGAGGCCGAACTTCAGATCTTCTACGGCCAGGCCGCTGGCGATTTCGATCACATCGCCTCCGAGTTTCGCACGGATACACGCGAGACCTTGCGCGGCTGGGACCTCAATCGCTTCGACCTGCGGCAACTCTGGCTGAAGTGGAACTCGCCATGGTTCCAGCTCAGGATCGGCCAGATGTACAGCGACTGGGGCCTGGGCATGCTGGCCAACGACGGGCGACCGGATCCCGACCGCTTCGGCTTCCGCGACCAGGGCGACATCTCCGAGCGCTTGATCCTGGCGACCCGGCCGCTGGCCATGTTGAGCGGCTGGCCCTCGAAGATCGTCCTGGCCATAGGAGGCGGTCTGGTCTATCGGGACGAGAACTGCTCCCTGCGCGACGGCGACCTGGGCGGCGAAGTGATCGGATCGCTCTTCTACCGCGAAGAGGGAATCGACATCGGCATGTACGTCGCGGGGCGCATCCAGGAAGACGACGCCGGAACGAGTCTCGACGCGACGGCGATCGATATCTTCGGGCGTATCGATGCCGGCCCGGGCTACCAAGGATTACTGCTGGCCGCCGAGCTGGCCATATTGACCGGCAGCACCGATCGCGTGGTCCAGGCCGAGCGCCCGGGAGGAGTAGACATCAGCGCTTTCGGGGCGGTGCTGCGCGCCGGTTGGCACTTCGGAATGCTGGACCTGTTGCCCGTTCTGGAAATTGGTTACGCCTCCGGCGACCCCGATCCGCATGACGGCACGGTAACTTCTTTTTCGTTCGATCCCGACTACAAGGTCGGCCTGGTTCTGTTCGACACGGTCCTGCGCGGCATCACGGCCATGAGCGCCGCCGAGTCCGCCGACCCGGATCGCGTCGGCTTGCCGCTGCCGGGAACCGACATGCTGGCAAGCAAGGGGCGCATAAGCGGCGCCATCTATATCAACCCTACCGTGCGCATCAGGCCGCTTCCGCAAATGACGCTTTTAGCGGGCTTCCTGTACGCCTGGAGTTCGGCGCCGTTCGCCCAGTCCTACCAGACATTCGCAAACGGCGGCGTGTCTACCAACCCCTACGGGTTGATCAACCCGGGGCGCAACCTGGGCTGCGAACTCGACCTGGGAGTCGACTGGAAGCAGCCGGTCTTCGGCGATGTCGATCTGCTTGGAGGCTTCCAGGTGGGCTGGTTCTTCCCCGGCAGCGCCTTCGACTATCCCGACGGATCGCGCCCGGGTATCATCTCGCGCTTCATCGGCCGCCTGGCGCTCGAATGGTGAGCGCCGTGTCAGGACCGCTCTTGCCCCGGAGATACAGTTGAAACTTGCCGGACGCGCCATCGCCCTGGTCTGGCTCTTGTTGCAAGCAAGCTCGTCGTGGGCAGGCGGCTACTTCTTGCCGGGCCGCGGTGTGCGGGCCATGTCCCGCGGAGGCGCCTTCGTCGTTGGCAGCGATGACTCGACGGCGGCCTGGTACAACCCGGCCCAGTTGGCGGGACAACCGGGCACCCGGCTGCAGCTGGACGCGGCCATGATTTTCGCGAGAATGAGCTTTGCGCGCTACCCGGTCGAAGGAGTCTCAGAGGATTTCGCGCCGGTCAGCAACGATGCGCCGCCGGCCCCGGGCATTTCCGCCGGCATCTCGTCGGACTTCGGGCTAAAGGGGCTGGTCTTCGGCCTCTCTTTCTACACACCTTACGGCACCTGGGGCCACTATCCCGAGGACGGCGCCCAGCGTTACTCGATCATTCGCTCCGACAACCTGGCTTATCAGCTGCAACTGTCCGCGGCCTGGGAACCTTTCAGCGGTTTCAGGATCGGGGCCGGAATATTGTTCTTCACCATCGATATCAGCGACACGCATGCGGTCTCGGGATTCCCGGGGCTGTTCGGCATGCCGGAAGATCGCGACCTGGACGGCACGATTCAATTGATCGCCAAGGATTCCATGATTCCCGGGGGCCAGGTGGGCCTGTGGGCACACCTGGGAGCCTGGATACCTTTCCTGGAAGGAGTCGAACTGGGCCTGTCTTTCGAACCGCCCATGTCGGTGAACGCCGAGGGCCACATGCGCGCGCGCCTGCCCAGTCACATCTACTACGACGGCGTGACTCTCGACCCGGCCGAGCCGCCGATTGCGATATCTTTCGATCTGCCCTGGATTGTGCGTTCCGGGTTGCGCTACCGCTACCGGGATGTGTTCGACATCGAGCTGGATCTGATCTGGGAGGGCTGGTCGTGCCTCGACGTCGTTCACGTGCAAGCCCTGCAGCCGACCTACTACCGCGACGTCCCAACAATCGGCGACTACCTGCTGACCTTCTCGGACCTGCCCCGGCATTACCGCGACACCTACTCGGTGCGCTTCGGCGGCAGCGGCAAACCGCTCGATTGGCTGGTGCTCAGAACCGGCTTCCTGTGGGAGGCGGGCGCGCCGCCCGACGAATATTTCACGCTCAATACGCCCGATTCAGGAAAGTTCGCCTTCGCTTTCGGCGCCGGCGTCCAGTTGGGAGCCTTCGAGATCGACCTGGGCTACATGCACGTGTTCTTCGACAATCGCGACATCCCCAATGCCGTAAGTCAAGCCCGCCAGACCAATCCCAGCAACCCCGAGGGAACCACGATAGTCGGCGGTGGCCGCTATTCGGCCGCGGCCGATCTTGCGGGTCTCTCGGTGGTAGTGCTGGTCGACAAGTTCTGGAGTTCACCCTGACCAGGGATTACAGCGAATCTGCTGCTTCGCTCAGGATCTCCCGGAGAACTACGATCTGCGAGCGGAAGAAATCCCTGCCCCAGACTTCGAGCCCGCGCAGTTCGGTCTCGTCCAGAAAGCGTTCCACGTCCCTGGCTGCCTGCCGGAAGTCGACCGACTCCGTCTTGTTCTCAAGCTCCGCTGTCAGCCAGGCGCTGTCCACTTTCAGCTTCTTCCCGGCCCAGGGACCCTGCTGATCGATCGCGTTTTCCAACAGTTCCAGCCGCGGGCGGATGCGGCGTCGCACGTACCAGATCAGATCGTACCAATCACGCCCCTTGACGTAGTCCCGACACATCAGGGCGTGCAGCTTGCTCGCGAATCCACTCTCGAGGTCCTGCGCCAGCAAAGAAAACGGGACGGGAAAGGTAATGTAGCCCGTCTCGAATGTCGAACCCGCGGGAGGATTGCAATCCACTTCGAGCTTGACGGAGATTTTCTGGCCCGATCGCAGAGGGTGGGCAAGTTCGAGGATCCTGCCCAGGGAAGTGTCCTTGAGCCAGAGCGCATGGATGGCCGTATTCGAGTTGCGCTTACTGATTTCCAGTTCGATTCCATACAACCTGAACTCGTCTACCAAGACCTTCTCGTAACGACTCCAGTCGAAGTCCGGGGCGGGTTGCTTGAGGACGAAGTCGAGATCTTCCGAGAAGCGCCTGAGACCGTGAAGAATCCGCAGGCATGTGCCGCCATGGAAAACGCCCTGCTTGAAAAATCCGGCCCGGGACAGCGCTGCAAGAGCAATTTCTTGCAGGATCTCCCGCAATACATGCCGCTCGAGCTGCGCCGTCTCCGGCGCTTGAGCCTTGAAACGTTCGAGGATGATCTCGACGCTCATCTTCCCAACTCCTCCCGCAAGGTCAAAAGAAATCTTGGCGCGGCTCCGCGGTCGACTTCGGCGAGCAACAAGTCGAAAGATTTTGTATCGAGTCGCTCCAGAAGCTGCGGCTCAATCCGCAGGCTGCGTGTCAGGTAGCGGCTGTTCATTTCCGGCATGTGGCGATCATGCGCCAAATCGGCCAAGGCCCTCAGCGGAGATGCCAGCAGAAATGCTTCTTCATTTGCCGCCTCTACCCGTTCGACACCCGCCAGTGATCGAAAAGGGGTCTTCGAATACTCGAAGCGACCAAGGGGAGTGGCAAAGGAAGCGGAGCGCTTGAATACTCCGCTGGTTACGGCTACGACACGTTCCGGGATCCAGCCGTGTACGGACAGAGCCGACTCGAGGCTGAGGTACGCGGGACCATAGATCCGAGCAGCCAGGCAGAAAAGGTCGAGTTTGCTTTTCCTGAACGGCTCGGCC
>Ga0315542_1000802_pt1 | contig 19993 bp, 17 predicted proteins | sample SalMarSW160120MG_FD_202541 | JGI IMG/M metagenome (GOLD analysis project Ga0315542, IMG submission 202541) | Salt marsh sediment microbial communities from the Plum Island Ecosystem LTER, Massachusetts, United States - Salt Marsh Sediment SW1601-20 ... | reverse complement strand
ACATGTTCACCCTCAGAATATAATGTTGTATTGAAACTGATTGAATTAGTTCCTGGGTAAACCGTGATATTTTGAAGGTTAGCTATCTGACTTCCATCAATGAACAGAGATAACGTCGCATTATCAAAAGGTGTTTCAAGTCTAATTGTAAATGCTTGCACACCTGAAATTACGTCATAGTTTTCCAAACTGAATACATATAATCTGACATAATCCAAGAATATCAGAGTGATTTCAGTTGTGGTTACAGCATTCTCTCCAGTATATGCAGTAATCCCAATGACGTGGTGTCCATTACTGTATCGACTGGAATTAAATGTGTAGTTGAATGCTCCAGCAATGATACTTGTGGCATTGAATTCCTCTGTGATTTTACCATCAACCGTTATATTGAGATACAATTCTGGATGAGTTGTTGATATATTCAGCCAGAGATTTGTGAGTCCAGTTATCGTTGAGTCCGCGGCAGGACTTAGAATCACAATAGTTGGTGGAAGGTGATTATTCACGTTAAACACAAGTGTATAGACCGCTGAAGCATCTTCACCGGTGACATTGTAGTAGAAGAAAAGAGTGAAGTTCAGTGGTCCCTCTGGGAGCCCAGTTGTATTTATCGGTACAATCTGTGTTTTAACTCCAATTGAGCTCTTGTTGTACTCGTGAATCACCCCATCTACGAATAGAGTGAACTCTAGTGGATCATATTCGGAACCAATTTCAAGAGTAAGATTGAAAGTTCCTGAAACTTCAGTTTGATTTGCTGGAGATTGGTGGTCGATGGTTATTGGCACACCATCATTGTCCACAATGTACAGCAGATTCATTGTATAGAAGAAGTATGTTGCAAGTACATCGTATTGGAAAAATAGCGTGAAGTTATCGTATCCTTCAAAGAGTGTGCTTGTATCAACGATGACACTGATGTCACCTGTACTAACATCAACAAACTCTGACGAATAAATTTCGCCATCGATAAACACTGTCAAGTTGAGAGTATCAACATCTGAAATCACATTCAGGTCGATACTTTCAAGTCCACTTATCCTACTTTCATTTGCAGGAGTTGTAAGTGTCGCACTCATATCGAATGCATCATTATTAACATAATAGAGTAGATAGACTGTTTCTTTTTCAGTAAAATATTCGAAGAGTACTGTGAAGTTTAACATTCCTTCTGGAAGGGTAGTAGAGTCTATGTTGGTTATTGTTTCAATCCAGCTAGGACTGGCTGTAATGTTAACGTGATCATATCCCAAATAGATTGCATCATCCACGAATAGAGTTAGGTTAAGAGAAGTAAAATCTGAGCCCATGTTTAATGTAATGTTAAATGGTCCTGATACTTCACTTCCATTAGCTAAACTTACGAGTGATGCCGTAATGTTCGGTGAATCATAAGCAGCAGGACTTAGAATGTCTGATTGAGTGTCCATGGGTTGATTCGTATTGACATCGGATGTAATTGTCTGGCCTTGGAATGAACCCAAGATCATGAATGCGACAAACATGAGCGCCAATATTCTACTTGTTTTTCTCATTCTGGTGCCTTCCTGAAACCCAGTAATCTCTTATCGGGCGGATGGCCCCAGAAAAGTTGGACTACTTAAAAGCGTAGCGCCAGTTGCAGGGTCGTACAATAGCTTGAAGCAATTAGTGCTCTTCATTTCGAATTACTCTTAGAATATCTACTGCACTTGTGGTCACCATATAGGATCCAAGTGGTGATAGAATTATTGTTAATCCCAATAGTTGTGGATTTACTAGTCCTTGAATCGCACAAATAATCGCCCAAATGATTAATGATAATCCAATAGCAAATCCCCCCATTTCAGGACCTAGCCCACTGTTAATGTCTTTTCGTTCCGTCATTGAAACTCCTCATTTCTCGTTTAACATGAATCTATATATCTTTGATACAGAGAATTTAGCCAATTTTTATCAAAACATGTATTCTTTTAAGATGGTTCACATTTATGGCTTTTACATTTCCAAGGTGGAATCCTCGCCATGACCATTAACGAATCCAAAACTCCTACTATTGAAATCTGGACTCATTCTTATAAACTATCAACTAGAGTCCAAAAACTTAGAGATCAATTTTACTCATTCCATGAACGTGAAGAAACTAACGAACCCTACGCTTTCACAACAGGAACCGATTGGGATGAAGTTTATACAGTGCATGATTGGGCAAATGAACCTGCAATCTATCCATTCTTTGCATCTATCAATCAGACTCTGAAGTCGATGGCAGTGAAGGTGGAGATTCCTGAGAATTATTGGAAATTTGGTCTTCCGATGAGGCGAGCAATCTTCTTCCATGAGGTTATGACTCGATATATGCCAACTTTGATTCTTGATGGCGAATTAATTGTCGGGTTTAATTTCAACACTGCGTTATCGAGGTCTCTCAATAAGTCCGAAACAAAGATCAGAAATAAACAGATGAAAGATTATTTCAAAGAAGCAAGTCGACTTAACGAGATTGGTGTCGGTACTGCTTCATGTGTGCCTGGTCATCTAATTCCAAATTATACAAAGGTCATGCGAATTGGTTTGAAAGGCATTGTCGAGGAATATGAAGAATTATTGAAAAGAGACCTTACTCCTGAACATCGCGAGTTCATAGAATCCCTGATACTAAGTTGTAAAACTGCTCAGGATGTTAGTGTAAGGTATGCAAAGAAAGCGAAACAGCTGGCAGAATCCGAAACTGATTCGAAACGCAAGGAAGAACTTGAGAAGATAGCTGTGATATGTAGTAGAGTACCTTGGGAAATACCTTCTTCTTTCTGGGAGGCTCTTCAATCACTATGGATTGTCCACATGCTTGTCATGGCTGCGGAGTCTTATCCCGGCGCAGGTCTCTCTCACGGTAGATGGGACCAATACATGTACCCATTTTACAAGAAGGATATTGATTCTGGAGCAATTACCCGAGAACAAGCAAAGGAACTCATGCAATGCTACTGGATCAAACACAATTATGTCTACGATTTCCAAGGAAAACTTGGAATAAATCAAGGCATCAATTCAAGCTTTGGTCAGCTCATGACTCTCAGCGGATGTGGCCCTAATGGTGAGGATTTGACAAACGACCTTACTTGGCTAGCTTTAGAGGTCATTGAAGATATGAACCTCTTCGAACCAAAACCTAATGTACGACTTCACAAGAATACCCCCCAAGACTTCTTGATTCGCGTTTCTGAAATGGTCGCAAAAGCACAAGGTTCTCCATTCCTCATGAATTTTGATGAGCATAGTATAGAAGGATTGGTCTGGCAAGGAGTACCCCGTGAAGAAGCTTGGGACTATGGTATTGTTGGGTGTCTGGAGAACACTATGCAAGGAAATGACCGATCTGATACTGTCGATGTAAACATCAACTTAGTAAAAGCTGTTGAGTTCGCAATGAATGATGGTAAGGACCTTGCTACTGGAAAACAGATTGGCATCAAAACTGGTGATCCACGTACATTCACAACTTACGAACAATTTCTTGGGGCTGTAAAAGATCAACTTGTCGAATCGATTCGTCTCCTAACCGAAGCAGGAAGTATGGCTGATACGATTCGCGCTAAGTATCAACCCACACCTTACCTCAGTGCCCTAATGGACAAATGTGCAGAAAATGGAAAGGATGTAAATGAAGGTGGTACAGTCTGGAACTTCAATACAGTAGAAGGAATGGGAATTGCTACTGTAGCTGATTCCGTTGCTGCAGTCAAGAAAATGGTCTACGATGACAAGAAATCTTCCATGTCTGAACTTGTTCAAGCTATCGAAGCTAATTTCGTGGGATATGAAGAACTGCGTCAACTCCTTCGTTCAAAGGTTCCAAAATTCGGAAATGATGATGATTATGTTGATAGCATTGCAAGAGAACTCTCTATGTTCTGGGCTCAAGAAGCTTTCAAACATAAGAATCCATACACTGGTAGACAGTACAGAGCAGGTTACCTCTCATGGAACTACTTCATCCCGCTAGCTCCGCTTACCGCGGCAACACCTGATGGTCGAAGAAGAGGTGAATTCATATCTGGCGGCGTCGGTGCTGTTCAAGGCATGGACTCAAAAGGCCCTACTGCAGCAATTCGTTCAGTCGGTAAGCTTGGATTGGAAACCATACCTAACGGAGCAAGCCACACAATAACGCTTAGCCCATCGATGGTGAAAACAAAGGAACATGTTGAGAAGCTTGCAGCACTGCTACGTGCGTATAACGAAGTTGGAGGAACTGCCCTGCAGATCAATGTAATTGATAGCGAAACCCTTCGTGAAGCTCAGAAAAACCCCGATGCATACTCAAACCTGATGGTCCGTGTTACTGGATACAATGCATACTTCACACAAGTAGGTCGTGAACTCCAGGAAGAGATTATCACAAGAACGGAGCATTCCCTATAATGACATCAAATGGTTATGTAACCAATATACAGAGGTGTTCTACAGAGGATGGACCCGGTATCAGAACAACCGTGTTCTTCAAGGGCTGTCCAATGAAATGCATTTGGTGTCACAATATTGAAACAATTGATGCTGATCCCGTCTTAGTATGGTATGCTGTGAAATGTATTGGCGATCAAGCTTGTGTCCGAGCATGTCCTGAATCTGCTCTCGAACTAACTCCTGATGGAATGAAAATAAATCACGATTTATGCCAAGTTTGTGGAACATGCGAAGAAGCTTGTCCAACAGGAGCAATTAAGGTGATGGGGACAAACTGGGCTTCTGATGATCTGATTGAAGAGTTGCTACGGGACAAAATCTTTTTTGAAACATCAAATGGCGGTGTGACCTTGTCTGGTGGTGAGGCTACATATCAATCTCAGTTTGCGATTGATGTGGCTATTGGACTACAGGAAAAGGGTGTCCATGTTGCACTCGATACATGTGGATACTGCAGCGAAAAAATTATGCGAGAAATGCTCGAACATGTAGATTTGGTTCTCTATGATTTGAAGATAATGGATCCTGCGAAGCATGAAGAGTTCACTGGTGTTCCACTTGACCGAGTTTTAGCCAACGCAACAATAGTTGCAGAGAGTGGAAAGCCGATTTGGATTAGAACTCCCATAATTCCCGAACATACAGACAGTGAGGACAATATTCGATCCATTTCACAATTTATCGTTACTAAAATGCAGAATGTAGAACGATATGACCTGCTTGCATTCAACCGGATGTGCACTGATAAGTACAAGCTCTTTGATTTAGAGTATCCGTTGAAAGATGCAGATTTGATTACTGAAGAAACCATGAAACATCTGGCAGATATTGCAAGAAAAGAAGGCGTATCCCAAGTTGCATGGTCTGGAATGACAAAGAACTCTAAGATACTCATTACAAACGATAAACAGGAGGTACGACCCTGTGCCAACTAGTATACTTGACACCGAACTTGAAGAAGCAATGAAAATCTTTGAAACACCGAAATTTATGATCACTATGGATGAGAATGGCGAACCCAATTCAAGTCTAATAATGACTTGGACTGTTTACAAGGGAAACACGCTTGTCTATGGTGATTTCCTAAGTGAGAAGACTCGTAAGAATCTAAATGCGGGAAACAAAAAGATGGCAATCATGGTATTTACTATGGGATTGGATAGTTGGCTTATCAAAGCGGATTTTGAGTCATATCATTGGAATGATGAAATATACGAGTTTATTGCGCAGACTCCATTATTCAGGTATAATCAGTATACAAATGCAAGAGGAGCAGGCGTCGCTGAAGCTATCTCCTCAAGTGAAAAGTATGGCATTTCAAAACTATCGGTCCTTTCCTCGTTCATTAAAACCAAGCTTGCAAAAGGGAAAGTTCCTTTATTTGAATCGACAGAGGGGAACATGCCCAAGAACATCTATGATGTATTCTCTCAGATGGCTGCAGTGAAGGTTTTGGCCTTTATTGATGAGGATGGTTATCCAGCTGCATTCCCAGAATTCGGTATGCTCCCCGTATCAACAAACACAGTGATTATGAAACGAGCTCAAGAGAAACGGCGAGGGTATTCACTACATGATGGCCAGCGTGTCGCAATATCACTTGTTTCATTAGAACCTGCGGCATTTCAGATGAAAGGAACATTTCGTGAGATAGATGAAAATACTGCCTACGTCACTCTTGATCGAGTTTATGCATGCTCACTCCCACGACCTGGTGTTCGGGTTGACATTCCAATGCTCACAAGAGTAGAGTGAACAAGAGTTTAGTCACACCGTAAGCCTTTTTGTAGGCTCGAAATGTACGAAAGTTCGGTGCACTGCATGAAAACATGGGAGTATACATCAAAAGATGGACGACCAATTTTGGTTCGTACCGCTGAGCGTGGTGATGCTCCTAATTTGCATGAAGGTTTTCGCCGAGTGGTTGATGAAGGCAATTGGTTGCCAACGTTCATTGCGAATTCACATATTTCTGATTGGGTTCATTGGATTGATAAGACACATCACAATCGGGATATCTTACTCATCGCTTTTCTGGACAATGTATATGCAGGACATCTAACACTTCAACCCGAAGAATGGAATGCATCTCAGCATGTTGGAAAGCTTGGAATCATTGTGGTTAAAGAACATAGACATGTGGGTGTGGGACGTTCTCTTATGGTGTCCTGTGAAGAAATAGGACTTGAACACGACTTCACAAAAATAATCCTAAGTACCTTTGAAGATAATGAGGTTGCCAAAAAACTGTACCTCGACCTTGGTTACCGAGTTGTTGGAATTCGTAAGAACCACTTCAACATGCCTACTGGTTTTATCGATGAAGTTCTAATGGAGAAAGAGATTATTTAGAAATCAATCCTTTCTCCAAATGAGTGCTTTGTAACTTTTTTCCTTCTTCATACCAAAGGACTCATACAGATGAATCGCATTTTCATTATCCGCATGAACTCTAAGTCTTGCAAACTCATAACCTTCCTCTTTCAACTTAGAAAATGCATAATGCATTATTTGCTTACCATATCCTTTACGTCTGTGTTCAGGTGCAATACCAATATTTGATATGTTCAACACTTGTGGGCTAAGCTCTAAGATACCTACAAGGGTTTTTCCATCGTAGACATTATAGAGACTGGTTGAGTTATACCAGTGATCTAAGAATTGCTGTGGGAGGTCTGCAATATTATCTAGGACTATGTTAATCATAGTATCCTTTGAACCACTCATGGACTTCTTTATACTCTCAATGAAATCATGAACTTCTTCTCTCTTCGCTTTTACAAATCTCAGAGAATATTCTCCATGTACATAATCTGCTAAAGGACAGCTCATTCTTAGACTGTGAGCAATTTCTGTATACCCAATACTCAGGAAGTAGTCAACCAATTCATGATGCTCTTCAGGTATATCTATGAATGAATAGTATAGCTTCCTCTCTTTTGCTATTCTCAATGCATTATCCGCGATATCTTTGAGAATCTGAACAGGTTGCGAATAATCAATAACTAAGACAATGGACATGGGTGTTCCAATCGGTTCTAACATCCTAACAGGTTCTACTGAAACTACAACGAACCCTACTACTTCTTGTTTGTGAACAAACACCTGATATGGAATCTTACGCGCATTGTATCCCCCCACGTATGGTTCGAGTGTTTCCGCGTATTCCTGTAAATCTGGATCATCATGCGAGTATTCTTTCAATTTGATGACCTCAAATAATCGTAAGCAATTCTTGGTAGGTATTAATTGCTTTTGTTGTCAGCAGTTTGTGTTTATTTCGATTAATTGGCTCATTATTCTCTTTTTGAAGAAACGAAGGGCTTTATAGAAGGAGTACATATGGAAAAAGAATCAGTAAGGCTTCTATGGTAGTGCTAACAGATGTGGCGAAAAATTGTTGATTTCTTCAAAGATAGTCCTCAGAGGCTCAAAGTAGCTCAAGCTATAGTTCGTCATGGATTCAGTGTTGAAGCCCCTGGTTTGATAAAATGCGGTGATATTCGCATACCTCTCAAATCTCTCGGAGCTGCTCTTGATATCGATAGAAGAACTGTGAGGGCAACCACTGAGGATATTTGTGATAAATCTGACCTGTGCGACTTTTTCAAATTGCTGAGACCTGCAGGGCCATCTCTCGAAGGCGTCCGCCAGCTTCTTGGATATGGCGTAGTAACAATATTGGTTGAGTCGCCTGATTCTCCTGGAATAATCTCTGCAGTCACATCAATGATTGCCGGTCATGGTATCGCAATACGCCAAGTGCTTGCTGAGGATGTGGCAATCTATCCTGAGCCTTGTCTCAAGGTAATTACTGTGGAACCTCTTCCTGGAAGTGTAATACGTAATCTCTCCGATATAAAGGGAGTTCGCAAAGTCATCATTGATAAATAAGAAATTCATTGTCCCTATTCCTAACCTTCAAAAGGCGTATTTACTGCGAGTTCTAGAGTGTTTTCTTATGGAGTATACATCACCTGAATCTGCAAGTGATATTCTTTCAGAGATAGAGGAAGAAACTGGTCACAGTGGTATGTATCAGGTTGTGATGCTTGCATTTTCGTTAAGTATTCTTCAAATTGGTTTTGGGTTTGTTACTCCAGTTTTTCCTGTATATATTACAGAGTTAGGAATGGGTGGCATCGAGCTTGGTGCCTTGGCCGCCTCTTTTGCGTTAACACGTATCCTTTTAGCTGGTCCTCTAGGTGGACTATCTGACAGAATTGGTCGTAAAAAAATTCTCGTTTACTCTTTACTTGGTTTTGCAGCATCTAACATCATCTATGCATTTGCACAGGATGCTTGGGTGATGGTTATAGCTCGTGCGATGGAAGGTGCGGTATCAGCAGGGTTCTTTCCCGCCGCTAATGCTTTTGTATCTGATATGACCATTCCTGAAAATCGTGGAACTGCAATGGGTTATCTCAGCACTGGGAATATGGTCGGTTTTGTTGTCGGACCCGTTGTTGGAGGTGTCCTCGCAGAATATCTTGGCATTCGCTTGCCTTTCATCATTGCTGCAGGTGCGACACTCTTCACCATGCTATTGCTCACAATTTTAGTAAAAGAACCAAAACGGAAGGCATTTACAGGAAAGGTAAGACCCCCCAAAGTTCCTGTAAGAGAAGTGCTCTCACGAGCCTACTCTGCATACGGAGCTCTTGGTGTAGCAATGTTTGCGAATATGTTTGCCATCGGAGTTCTTGAAGTCGCATTCATGCTTGATGCAGTTGTAAGATTTGGTATAGGGCCTCTTGAAATCGGAGAGTTCTTTGGAGTCATTGGTGTCTGTATGATTATCGGTAATATTGGATTTGGCAAGCTCTCAGATGTGAGTGGACGTAAGTGGTTGATTGTAGTTGGAGCCATGATAGGTACATTATCTATGCTCATGTTTGCTACTGCAAATGGAGTCAATAGTTTCTATATTGCTGGAGCTGTTCTCTCGATTGGAATGTCCATGCGGGGTCCCGCGATTCAAGCTATGATTGCAGATCTCACAGATCCAAGTGCATACGGTAGTATCATGGGTCTCTTTGGCGCAATCAGTAATAGTGCATACGTTGTAAGTCCTACAATGAGTGGCTACCTCTTTGATTTGGATGGCAATGCAATCTCAGGATTGCTTATTGCGGGTAGCGTTTCTTTTGTAGGTGGACTTGTTGCTGGAGTTGCGCTTCCCGGTGATATAAAGAAGAAAGATGATATTACAAAAGGGGAATCCCTCGAAGAACCTATCGGCAAGGTCGCAAACGAGCAGATCCGTTAATTTTGTAAGTATGAATATAATCCGAACGAAAACATTGCATGGGTTTCGTTCTTCTATTATTGCATACACTGATTATGTAAAGGTAGCCGACACATACGCAACAACACTCTTGTTGTCCCCACTAACATCCCCGGAGTTTGTATACTTCAAGAGATTGAAATAATTCGCCCCCCGTTCTTTAGCAAAGACTAGTGTCGCCGCTATTGGACCAGCTCCACAAATGCTGAGTCGATGGCTTTGTACAAAGTTGAGAAAGCCTTCAGGATCAAGGTACTCAAGATACTCCATTGCCTGATTATCTTTGATCTTTGCTTCTTGTGATGATTCGAAATGTGTGAAATCTGAACTTGCAATGACCAGAATGTCTTCCTTTTCTGCAAGTTTGGCAAGAGTCATTCCTATAGATTCACAGACTCTATACGATTGGTCGGTGACACAAATTGGAATGAAATTAACATCTGGACCAAAGATGTATTGTAGAAACGGAACCTGTACTTCTATCGAATGTTCATTGCTATGGGCAATACAATCATTTGAAGCAAACTCATTCTCTTCAACAATTGCTGAACCCAATCCACTATCGTATATTGCTCTTCCTAGAGGCGTTTCCCAATCGTCATTACATACAGCTAACCTTGCTCCCATTCCAGTATGATTTGGACCTAGTATAACGATATGATCGGGTTTCCCATCTTCGAAGATTTTCAGATAGGTATGTGCTGCTGGCATTCCTGAGTACATGTATCCTGCATGTGGTGCAATAGCTGCTTTCAAACTCCGATCTGTACCGGGATTCCCCTCCGGTAGTCGGCCTGGTCCTAGTTGTCCTAAGAAACAATTCTCAATACGCTTGGTGAGAAGATCTTCTTTTCCTTCATAGAATCTTCCCGCAACAACTGGCATTCGTGTCATAGGTTCTCCCACGGAGTATAGTATGCACTCTACGAGAAAAGCCTTTGGTCTCTTTCAGTAATTACTTCTTCAGAGTCTTCCTAATGAACTCAACAGCTGATTCAAGATTAACCTGTTCTGTTTCTTTGGTTTTCATATCCCGAATACTGACTTCACCCTTCTCGATATCCCGTTCACCTACTATTACAGTAAGAGATGCATTCTTCAAGTCTGCTTGAGCAAAGAGCTTCCTTAGAGACCTATCCATGATATCAACCTCACATGAAATTCCTTCTTTCACTAGGTTATTCTGAATAGCCGCTGCATAGCGAAGCATCGGTTGTTTTATTGGTGCAACAAAGACATCCAAGCTTGGAGTTTCACTCTCGGGAAGTCCTCGTGCTAGCACTACTTCTATCAATCGGCCTATACCAAGAGAAATGCCAGTAGCAGGAGTAGATTGTCCACCAAATTTCTCAATCAAATGGTCATACCGTCCACCACCAAGAATAGCACCTACCCTTGGTTTGCCCAAGTATCGACCTTCGAAAACTGGTCCAGTGTAATAATCGAGTCCTCTAGCAAGAGACATATCAAATACGATTTTGTCCCCAACACCAACAGTATCGAAGATTTCAGCCATTAAAGTAAGTTCCTCAACACCTTCTATTCCTATCTCCGAGCCAGCAAGTATCTCTCGAAATCTATCCAGAGAACCTACACCTGATCCTTTGATTGCAATAGCATCAATTAGAAAATCACTTGATTCTTTACTGATCCCTCGATTCTTTAATTCTTCAAGTACTCCATCTCGTTTGATCTTGTCCAGCTTATCGATGGCTCTGAAACATTCGAATGCAAGATTGTCCGGAACACCAGCTCGCTCAGTGAGTCCTTTCAGTACCTTTCGGTTATTGATTTTGATTACGTAGTCTTTACCAAATATCCTTCTCAAAAACTCTAGAGCAACGAGAACTACTTCTGCATCTGCCGCCGGGCTCTTAGCTCCGATAATATCGACATCTGCCTGTTCAAACTCTCGATACCGCCCTGCTTGAGGTCTGTCGTATCTCCATGCTTTACCTACTGCATAGCGTTTGAAAGGTTTAGGTAAATGGAGATTTGTTGCTATGATTCTTGCTAAGGGAACCGTAAGGTCAAATCTTAGACCAACTTCCCGTTCACCTTTATCGGTGAATTTGAAGGTTTCATCTTCAACTTCTTCTCCACCCTTTGCTGATAGCGTTTCCCACAGTTCCATTACCGGAGAATCGAGTGGTTCATAACCAAACTTCTGGAAGACATCAATTGCTGTTTTTACAAGATAATCTTTGGCCCACATTTCAGGTCCAAAGAGGTCTCTCATACCTCTTACTGTTCTCATTTCACTCATTAGAAATCCTCCAAAATTCAATCCGGTAACTGATGCAGGAGGCGGAATATTCACTAGTTCTATCGGTAATCCAGATGAACAAAGCCACCATCTTTCACATTTGTCACCAAATTCGAATTCGGCTCTTTCCACTTTAAGTGTTGTGTTAGTTTGCTCTTTGACCCTACACAAGACCTAATGCAAACAGAACCAAGTACAGGGCTATGAACGAACCAATGATTAGTGAATCTCGTGCAACAATTTTGAGTAGGTTGGTTTCTCGGTCTGCAATGTAGACATAGATCATCTTGTTGAGTACTGAGATTATTGTCGCAATGATTATTGCCATTCCGACCTCTGGGTAGAGTGTAGGATTAAGAATGTAGACAGTTGCTGAGCTTGCAACAACAGCACCAGCTGAAACGAACCCTCCAATTATAGCTGCAATGATTAATCCTGCCCCGCTATAGTTTTGAGTGAGTACGAGTTGAACCAAATAAACTCCAGCGAAGATAGCACCAAATCTAAGTGCTGGTCCAAACTCGAATGGGGACACGAGTTTGGTATCAAAGAGTTGTCCTTCATGAACTTCCTCAGATCTACTTTCACTTATCATACGAATCATACTAATGACAATAAGAATTGTAATAGGTATCAGATATAATCTAAATAACCAGAATGTCTGATCAATTATGAGTAGAAGTAAACCGTTCCGAAGAGCCATGGCGACATTAGCTAAATTGATTGCTAGAGATATTCTTCCAGCTCCTTTTCTCTCTTCTTTAACATAGAAATCGGTTACACTCGACACTGTAGCTTCACTATTTGCAAGTCCACCAAAAAGTCCAAAGAAGTAAATGCCACGGTCTTTGAATTTTTTAACAAGAAGGTAATTTCCAAAACTGACTGCAAGTAGGAGTACTACCAAGAAGTAGGTCTGGAACGCTGGAAATTCTATAGTCCCAAGTTGAATTGTTTGAGGCACCAATGGCCAGAGAAAGAGGATAACAACCGCTAACTCTACAGCACTGACCATCTCATCACGCGTGATGACTTCAACAGCATGTGCAAGCTCTTCCTTGAAACCAAGAATGAGAAATACTAGGAATGATACTGCCATGGCGAAAATTTGCAGAGGTCCCCATAATTGACCTGGTGCAGGAGTATCGAATCCGACGAGTGCTCCAAGGACAAATGAAAGTGAGAACACCAGAGGCGTTGTTAGTCCCTTCCCAATGGTTCGAAAGAGTTTCCAATAAACTTGTGCCCCCACGAGAATGATGGAGATTGACACTCCATAAATTAGAATCACCGGATTAGCTGTAATTTCTGAAATGTAGACTGACATTGCTCCTAGAAGACTGTGAAGACCAAAGGACCTCACTCCTGCTACTCTATCACTTTCCATCTTCTTCTGCCGCTCAAGACCAATCAAAGCTCCGACAACGAATCCAAGAAGTGCCTTTACGATTAGATCTGAGGTTAGCAACAAATCCTGCAAATTAATACACCACGGACCTATTGAATTAGTATATCCCTCTTTTAAGGCGTATCATGATGTCATTAAAGTGAGTAAAAAAAGAAACAAGAGGAGGTTGGAATTACTCCAACCTCGTATACTTGAGTAACAACGACAATGGAACATCAACATATTCGCCAGTAGGAAGGGACCTACGAACTGTCATAGGAAGTACTCCTGATTTAAGTTCCTCCTCTGCAAAACCGAAACGACCCATTTTCTTTCCTTTCATATCAATCATGATCGGAGCACCCATAGAAATCTGAAGTGCTCGTGCACCTATGATACGGGCTTTTTCGTACTTAGTCAACCACTTTGGGCCAATGCTCACACCAATGGCTGCTTTATCAACGTCATATCCCGTAATCAGATTCTTTCTTTCTTCTGCACGAATAACCTCTTCAATCGGTGGAAGATCGTGTTTATCAGGTTCTGGCTCTGGTGCTTTCTTCCTTTTTGATTTAGCCTTTGCACTCAAGTCAAGCTCGCCTGAATCAATCTTCTCTTGAAGATCAAAGGCTTCTCCAATAACAGCATCTGCCTTAGCCTCACTAAGTCCAGTTATGACAGCTGCAAGAGCTTCCTTGTCAGCTTCTGACACTTTCTTGATTGTGTCATAACCTGATTCTGCTAACTTCTCAGCTGTCTTAGGACCTACACCAGGAATATTGGTAAGAATAGATAAAATCTCATTCAATCCTGATGCTTCTTTTGGTGCTTCTGCATCTTTTTCTGTCTTTTTAGAGCCGTCTGACATGAGTTTCACCTGATTCTTTTTACGTTTGACTCTTTCTATTCGTCGTCGCCGCCGAAGTCACCGCCGCCAGGACCGCCTCCCATTCCACCGGGACCGCCCTTTGAGCTAATAACATCATCGATCTTGAGAATCATCATTGCTGCTTCTGCTGCAGACATAATGACCTGTCTGTTGACGACAGCTGCCTCGATAACTCGGGCTTTTTTCATGTCATCAACCTTTCCTTTCGTGTAGTTGATTCCGTGATTAACCTTGCCCTCGGTATGAGCTTTTCTCAGATTGACAATCACATCGATGGGATCAAGACCTGCATTCTCAGCTAGCGTATTTGGGAGTGATTCGACAGCATCTGCAAAGGAGTTTACAGCGTACTGCTCTCGGCCTTCTAGGGTTGATGCATAGTCTCTCAGCTGGTTTGAAATCTCTGCTGCTAGTGCACCACCACCATAAGTGACCTGTGGGTGCATGACAACATCTCTTACTACGTAAAGTGCATCATTCAATGCGCGATCGACCTCGTCAACGATGTGGTCGGTTCCACCTCGAACTAAGATTGTTACGACGCTTGATTTTGGTGTGCCTTCAATGAAGAGCATCTTATCGTCAGCGACTTCTCTCTGTTCAACGAGCTTGGCTTTTCCAAGATCAGCTGATGTGAGATTCTTAATCTTTGAAACAATTGATGCTCCCGTTGTCTTGTGGATTCTTTCTACATCTGATTTCTTAATACGCCGAACTGCAAGAATTCCTTCTTTTGCTAAGAAATGTTGAATAACGTCATCTATGCCTTTTTGAGCAATAACAACGTTTGCACCAGAAGCGACAATTGTGCTAACCATCTCCTTCAGCATGCGTTCTTCTTCATCGAGAAAGCTTGCCATTCCTGAGGGGTCGGTGATTGAAATCTTTGCGTCGAACTCAGTTTTTGTAACTTCTAGAGCAGATTCCAAGAGTGCAATCTTTGCGTTTTCTATTCTCTTGGGCATTCCTGCATGAACTACTTCCTTGTCAAGAACGAGACCCTTAACGAGCTCAGTTTTCTCGACAACCATTCCGGTCTGCTTTTGACGAGGGATGTTTTCGATATTAAGTTCTTCACCTTTTGGAGTATCCTTGGCAATTGCAAGAACTGCATCTACAACAGTCTTTGCAAGACTATCACGATTTCCAGAAACAAACTTGCTTGACATTGATGTCTTTGCAACATCCAAGAGTATCTTCTTGTAGTCCGCTGCTGCAGGATCAACATCCTCTGCAACTGCATCAATTACTTCCAACGCCTTTGCTGTAGCCTTTCTATATCCATTAATGATTGTAGTTGGATGGATCTTCTTGTCCAGCAGTGTTTCTGCTTGCCTTAGAAGATCTCCAGTCAATATTGCCGCAGTTGTAGTGCCGTCTCCGACTTCTGCATCCACTGTTTTGGATACCTCAATTACCATCTTAGCAGCTGGATGTGCAACATCCATCTCTTTCAAAATAGTTGCTCCATCGTTACTTACAGTTACATCTCCAAAGCTATCTACGAGCATTTTGTCCATACCTTTAGGACCCAAAGCTGACTTGACTGCTTCAGAAATAACGATTGCAGCCATGATGTTATTTCTCTGAGCATCACGACCACGTGTTCTTTCGGTGTCTTCTCGTAAAACAAGTACCGGTACATTTTGACTCATCAATTAGTTCCTCCATTTCCTGACTCTGAAAGCACGAAGCAATCGCACTAAAACGGTCAGTTCAGATAAAACTGTACAAGCACTTCGGGATGATTTGTGTTTTTAAATATTGGCTTTAGGCCGCCTTAAAATGACACTATCTCCCTTCTTAGCTCCCACAGCTTGTGAGATGTGTGGGCATTTTGCGCGTGTTATGTAATAGGTTTCTATATTGGATTCTCTTTGAATCTCGGGAAAGGTTTCGATGTTCGCTTGACCTTTTGCAATAACCATATCGCTATTTGAAACGAGCTGCAGGAATTCTTTGCTAACCATTTGCTTTGGGACTCCATGAGCCCACGCACCAGAATCTGCTATTTCAGATAAATCTTCTATTTCTGTTCCGCGTACTTCTTCGATAGTGACATCATTAACCATGGCTTGTCCTTTAACAATGAATGTTGTGGACCAACCCATATCCTTGAGAAGACGAAGTAAAGGGATGTCTAAGATATGTTCTCCTGCATTATCAGCAAGGAAGATTATCTTTCCAGTTCGCGTCTGAAGAGACCTCCATAACTGGTCAGAGTCATCAATAGCAAATCCTTCTGATTGAATAGAGGTAAAGATTTCCACAAGATTCTCCAAGTCAGGGTCATGACCTGCAGTATTAAAATCGATTACATTTCCTGTAATAGCTGATGCAATGCATGCTCTGAATCGATCTTCTCCTTCGAGTGGTGTGATGATTTTATCGATGACTGGTAGAGCTTTCTGTGCTGCCTCAGTACTCACTCTCTTGATTTCTGCATAAGGATCCTTAATTCCTGCTATCGTATACAATTTCTGATACAGACTTATCGAAAGGGGTGCTGGTTCAATTCTTTTCTCATAGCCCTCAGAAAGAAGTTTGAAAGCCATTGCGAAATAATCTGCTTGTTTGCTTTCATCGGGAGTGAGTAAAGGAACTAAAATCTTCAAGCTGCCCAGTATACATGAGGCACAATCTGGAATAAGTGGAACTTCAATTCGTTTGCTCAGAATCGCCCACTTCCTCTAGAGCATAATCAGACTGGCATACCATAAGATATGCGTCTTCACCATCTCGATAATATCCTCGAAGGACACGACGTACTGAGAATCCCAGAGTTTCATAGATTGTGACTGCAGCTTCATTCCCTTTTCTCACTTCAAGGAAAAACTCACTGGAACCATACTCTGCCATGGCTTCCATACCTCTCTTGATCAAGGCTGTTCCAATCCCTTTATGTCTCTGAGAATCAAGAACTGCAACAGAAACAACGTGCCCTTTCTTCACGGGCAGACGACCAAAAGATGAGATACCTCGTTCAATTCGACACATTATATAACCAACAATTTCAGAACCAATTTCTGCAACGAGAAATGCTTTTGGTGCATGATAGTGGAGTCCGAGAAAGAATTGGTCTGGATAGTTCTCGGGGAGGCTTTCCTTGTTAATATTGACTACTTGCTTAATATCATCTGATTTGAATTCTCTGACATTAAAGGTCTCGGTCATCTTTGTCGTCACTCGATTGACTATGCATCATGACTGCAATGCGTGTCTCTTAAATTCATTATGAAAGGGGGTCTGCTCCGTAATTCTGGATAAAATTTCCTGTACCGCGACTCAAAGCTTATCTTGGAAACACACTCATCCCAGTTCATGGCTTCGATTCTAATTGGTGGTACTCCTGGAACTGGGAAGACAATGGTTGCAAAAGTTTTAGGAAGTCGACTTAGTGTTGATGTTATCGCCCTCGGGGAATTAGCTGATAAATCTGGATGCATTTCAGCTCAAGATAAAGCTAGAGACACAGGAATAATTGATGAAGACTGTTTGGTTGAAGCAATTCTCGACTTGGTTGATGATAAGACGAAGCGACTTGTAATCGAAGGTCATTACATCGACCTTATTCCAAGTAGTTCCGTACAATGGGTGTTTATTCTTCGGACTCATCCTGAAACTCTTAAAGAAAGATTGACCAAACGTGGATACAAAGATGAAAAAGTCAAAGAAAATGTCGAAGCTGAAGTCCTTGGTGTCTGTCAGCTTGATGCTATTGATTCCTTTGGAGAGAAACGGGTGTTAGAGATTGACACCAGTGAGATGACTCCACCTGATGTTGCATCGATGATAGAGCAAATGATTAGTGATAATGCTATTCCAACAAGAATTGATTGGATGGAATCCCTTGAGAAAGAGGGTCGTCTAGATGAATTTCTAAGTGAATAGCCTATTCTTTCTCTTTGAGGAATATAGCAATCAGATTGAAAACTGCAGCGACTATCATGAAAATGGGTGCAAATGCTGCATAGAGATCATCTGTGAGTTCAGGTTGCGCAGTAACAGCAAAGGTGACTAGGAAATATACTGTGAAACCCGCCATTGCTAGCATGACGCCTGGTATTAGTGCAAGCCATGTGTACTTGGGGGTTGTATATGAGAAGTAACTTAGAATAATCATGAATGCTCCTGCAATAACTGGGAAGATATAGATTGAACCGCCAGTTATCAGGAACGCATCGAAGAAGGTATTGAATCCCACATCTGCTGCTATTGACAATGGTCCTCTAGTCATAGCTTGGACAAAGTTGGTGATAATTGCAATTACTCCACCAATTATCAAAAAACTTGCTGCCCACCTATAATTGAGCATCCCAAGACTTCTCTTTCGAAGTTGTTTCTTTAGTTCCTCTGCCTTTCTTTCACGTTCTGAAACTCTACTGACCTCAATACTTCTCTCTCGTTTAGTAAGGCCATCGCCAACATCGTCTGGTCCTGCTTCATCATCAATAGCATCAACAAGATTTTCAGCCATTCTGGTGGAATCTTTTTCATCCGTCATTCTGGGTCTTGCTGAGGGTATTAGTGTCTCTATTTAAGCCTCAGTATCTGGGAGACTTTACGAGAACCTCATTCAAACGATTCTCAATTTTATCAACGACGGCCATAGTCATCACCTGAACTAAAGTCGATTCTATCAATTTACTGCTCAAACAATCACAGAGATAGAACGGATTTCTGATTTGGGTACGGTTAGCTTTGATAAGTTTGGTAACCTCTTTTTCCAGTAAATGGGAGTTTCCAAAGTATAAATCATAGATAAGAGCTTCACTGACAGTTTCTAAAACCTTGACACAGCTATCGTGCTTAGGTGATTGTTCCTCGCTATACAATTTTGTCAGTGCATTAAAAAGAGCAGCATATGTTTCAGGATTTGCTGGAAGTACAATTGGAAGTTCCTCAAGAATACCTGTGTTCAAACATGTTGTCAGTTGAGAATAATTCGCTAGATAACGTGAACATATGTACTGGATCAGTTTCGAATTAAGAATCAATCCTATTGTTCTCAGGTTCATATCCTTTGAGGCGGGAATAATCTGAACAATTCCACCTCCGTGTATCATTCCAACAGGCTTGATTACACATCTTGGAAATCTGTAATTCTTAGTAGCAACAAGAAGCTCATTTGAAAATGATATGTTCATTCCCTGGTTTCTCAGATACCAGTCATTAGTATATGTTTGATAATTAGAATCAATAAAGTACCGACGAACACTGCGACCGCTTGTGATGTATGGAATATTGAATTCTTTAGTCTTCGACTGCTTCACATAATCACGTGGAATATCTCTTCCTCGTGATGCGACTAGGAGATTCCTTTGGCCTCTCTTCAGAATCATATCAAAGATTTCATCATGATAGATTGAGAAGATCTTGCTGGAACGTAGTAAATTTAGAGGAACGGAGTTTTTCTGTTCATAACTAGGTCTTCTTGACTCTACTTTGACATCATAGTCATACATATGCTTTTGTTTGGTACAGAAAATTGTGACCATCTCAAGAGTGACATCATCAAAAGGACTGCCCTCATCAATGATTTTCCAGAGCTTAAGATGCTCGATCAGAAACTGCCTTATCTTTGTGAATTGTTTTACACGAAGGATGCTATTTGGGATAAGGAATGCGAGTTCTCCGCTATACCGTAGCATCATGCTCGCTCTGACAATGAAATGTGCTGCGCTATTCCACGTTCCTGTCCGACTTCCACCAACA
>Ga0315542_1000800_pt1 | contig 20029 bp, 21 predicted proteins | sample SalMarSW160120MG_FD_202541 | JGI IMG/M metagenome (GOLD analysis project Ga0315542, IMG submission 202541) | Salt marsh sediment microbial communities from the Plum Island Ecosystem LTER, Massachusetts, United States - Salt Marsh Sediment SW1601-20 ... | reverse complement strand
CCTTATTATTTCCTTGGAAGAATATTATTATATCAACTCATTTTAACTTGGATCCCTTATTCTACTTTAAATATATATGGGGATACGCCTTCTTATCCCTATTTTTAACGATTTTTTTAATAGATTTTTTATGGCTTTCGAAAGAACCCGATGTGGAAGCGGAACAAAAGAAAATTGTATTGGAACTAATCGATACAGAAGTAATTATTGAGAATAAAAAGGTATTTTACTTCAATTCAATCTCTATACTTGTGATATTCTCGTTATTTATTATTCTTCCCTCACTTTATCTCACTGCTGCTGTTTCCGCATTATTATTAATATTATTTAACAAAAAGAGAGAAAATGTAGCAGTCAGTTTAAAAAACATTGAATGGGACTTTATCTTTTTTTTTGCCATTTCCTACATCATGGTTGGTCTACTTTCAGAAGCAGGATTAAAGGATCTAATACAGTTATTACCACTTCACGTTTTTCCAGTTAATTTTTTGATCCTTGTCCTTACTTTATTGGTATTGATTGTAATAAGTTTTCTTCCAGATACACCTACAGCACTGATTTTCATTCCATTCGTTGAAGTATTAATTTTAAATAATGGAACTTATTTCTTACCAATTATGATCTCATTTTTAGTAACATTTAATCTCGGAGGAAACTTTTTGCCTCAAGGATCTTCATGTGATATGCTTACATTGCAACTCGCAAATGACCATCAAGTTATAAACTTGAATTTTAAGCGTTTATTAAAGGTAGGCGCTCTCATTACGACCTTGCATCTTTTAATCTTAATTTTATTTACAAACTTTTTAGTATATTTATTATAAAATCTAAAAGATATTTTAGATGGATGTTCTTGCATAAATTTGAAAAAATTAATATTTCTACTACGATAACTCATCATTGAATAGCCATGGATGAATCTGAATTTAAAATATATTTAGAAGAGAATAAAATAGAAAATAATCTGATTACAATTTATATTGATATACTTAAAGAATATGAAGCTTATTTGTTCACTTTAGGAGTCAATCTTGATACAAGTCTCCCTGAAAAAATTGTTGATTATTCTGAAAAATTGGTTTCTAAGGGTGAAAGTTCTGTTTTAAACTTCCTTAGAGTTATAATACATTACGCCAACTATTCCAAGAGGTATGAATACATTACTAAAGTAATAGATGTCTCAGAATCATATAATGCAATGAATAATTTATATTCAAGAGTTGCTGAGATACATGGCGATTCAATTAGAAATGAAATTTTTAGCGATTTAGTTATACCACCACTTGGTATTCATCCCGAAAAAAAACCAGATTTTACAAAGAAAATTTTAAAAAGACTTGAAAAAAAGATCGGAAAAAATAAAACCATTGAGCTGCTTTCACCTTGTCTTCATGGGAGACCCCCTGATGATATTGAGGGTGATAAAAAGATCCTTACCGAGTTAGGAATAGATAGATTCTTAAAGAAAAAGCATCAAGATTTAGTGACGAGACTTGAAAGGCATAGAGATGAAGGAACATTAGAGTTTGCCCAAAGAATTGACGATGAGATTGTAAATTACGTTAAAGAACATCCAATTATAGCACATGGAGTAAGAAAAAAGAACAGAATATATGTATCAAAACTTCCTTATCAAATGAGGAAATTCCTTGATGCAAAAAACGACCAAATGAAGCGATTTTTTCTTTGTTACTGCCCATGGGTAAGAGGAGCGATTAAGAATGCGACAGAAAATGAAATTTCAGAATATTTCTGCCATTGCAGTGCGGGATGGTATAAACTTTACTGGGATCAAATTTTTGATCACCCAGTAAAAGTAGAACCTGTAGTAACTGGATTGAGTGGAGCTCTTGAGTGTAAATTTGCAATAACCATACCTGAAAATATATTAAAGACGATTATACGAAAATGATAACCAAAACTTCAACTATTTATTTTTTTATGAGTGTATTTTTTACAATTGGAGCATTTTTCTTATCTTCGTTGACAAGGTTGGAATTACAAGCTTACTTACTCTGGAAATCTGTGGATTATACTCTGTTTTCAGGATACGTTGATTTTACTCTTTTCTTTTTTATACATAACTTTATAGGAGCATTCATATTTTTACTAGGATTTTATCAATGTCTTAAAATTGTAAAAATTAATAACCAAGTTCATAATGGAAAAAATAAACCCAATTTATTACTCAAAGAAGGATATTATGCTGTTGTTAGACATCCCATGACTGCTAGATTTTTATTTATTTTTTTCGCATTTCTATTCATAATGGGATCTTTATTTTCATTATTGATTTACATTCTTTTTCAGGTAATTTTCTTATTTTTAACCATATATGAGGAGAAAAAGATTATATATCCTATTTTTGGTGAAGAATATACTGCTTACAAGAAAAAAGTCAAACATCGTTTCTTCAATCGAAATTCTGTAAAGGTATTATCCTTACTGATTCTTTTTATGATGATTGGCAGTTTCTTTACTTTTTTCTAATATGAATTTTAATTGATTTTGATTTCTTTTTATACCCTTGAATTGATTAACTTGAAATGGAATTATTTTCAATAAGGGAAGTTCTTTGGATAAAAATAGTGAAATACCTCTCACCTCAATATCATTAAGATACAAATGAAATGGTTCTAATTTAAAAATACCAAACTGACCAGAAATGTTCTCTAAAATACCTAATTTAGTATCTCCAAGAAAAACGGGTAATTTTTGCATCAATTCATCCATTTTATTCGAAATCGCTATTCCATGCTTATAATGAGGGATTCCTCCATCAAGTATACAATTGAAACTATTATTAACGTTTCCTTTTACTCCAGAAAAATTTTGAAAATCCATATAATATATCTTAGGAAATCGTACGAGTAAGAATTCGGGAAAATAAGCTATTACACTTATAGGAATTGATTCTCCAGCATAAATTTCAGTCCGATCATCAATATCATTAAATAATAAATTAAATTCTTTTCCACCTGTGGCACGAATGGCATTATTCTCAGATCGAATCTCAAGATGTAAATGAGGACTCGACCAATAAGCAAAATAGCCGTTCCTTATTGTTTCTCCTAATAGCTCCCCTTGTTTTATTTTGTCTCCTACTCTAACAAATGGTTTTACGTGTAATATTTTATATATAATTGTTTGATTTTTCGGATTACGCACGAGAGTAAGGTAATCTTTTGCGATTCCATTTGAAAATTTAGCTTTGGGTGCAATTAATTCTTTTATTTTTATAACTTCACCAGAAATAGGGCTAATAGTTTGATAATTTTCCAATTCAAGATGCTGATATATATCTATTGCTAAGGCATGTTGATGAGCATAATACGGGGAAGTCCCGACAGTAAAGTGACTATTTCCACAGAATACAACATTTAGATCCTCAGTTTGAATGAGACCATGTAATTTCATGATAAATATCCGAATTCAAAAATAACTTAATTTGAGGGATAATATAAAATAATTAGTTATTTCATTAATTCAAGTTTTCTAAAATAAATGACAAATTGTTGAGGTCATGCAAATTGGTTAAAATTTTTATTGATGTTATTGAGGGAATGAAGAATAAAAGAATTATTAGCAAACATATTTATGGTCATTTCTCCGAACATCTAGGACGTTGTATTTATGATGGTTTCTGGGTTGGCGAGAATTCCAAAATTCCTAATACACGCGGAATAAGAGATGATATTGTAAGAGCATTGAAAAAAATCAGTATACCAAATTTACGTTGGCCGGGGGGATGTTTTGCTGATGAATATCATTGGAAAGATGGCATTGGTCCCAAAGATAAACGTCCAAAAACTATAAATACTCATTGGGGAGGAGTAATAGAAAATAATGAGTTTGGAACTCATGAGTTTTTTGACCTTTGTGAACAATTAAATTGCGAGCCATATATCTCTGGAAATGTAGGAAGTGGAACTGTAAGAGAGATGGCAGAATGGATTGAATATATCACTTATGAGGGAGAAAGTACACTCAGTTCCCTTCGTAGAAGTAATGGTAAGACTATTCCGTGGAAAATTAAGTATTGGGGAGTTGGAAATGAAAATTGGGGATGTGGAGGAAATATGACTGCAAAACATTATGCTGATTTGTTTTGTAATTATTCAACTTATTGTAAAAATCTTTCTGGTAATAAGTTATATAAAATAGCTTGTGGACCTGTAGGAGAATATCCTTTAGAGTGGGTTTTGAATTGGATAGAAGTGATATTAGATCGAATTAAACTTTCTTATGATAAATTACTGGATGGAATTTCACTCCATTATTACACTAGAGCAGGATTTGGAGCTTCCGCTACTAAATTTAATGAGAAGAAATGGTTTTTGACTATGCAAAAAGCGCTATACATGGAAACGCTAATAACAGAAATAAGCAAGATGATGGAAAAGTATGATCCTTCTAATAAATATGGTTTAATTATCGATGAATGGGGGACTTGGTGGCGTGTGGAAAAAGATACCAATCCAAGTTTTCTTTACCAACAAAATACTATGCGAGATGCTCTAGTAGCATCCTTACACTTAGATATTTTTAATAATCATTGTGAACGTGTCCATATGGCTAATATAGCTCAGACACTAAATGTCTTGCAAGCATTAATTTTGACTAAAGAAGATAAAATGATAGTGACTCCAACCTATCACGTTTTTGATATGTACAAAGTACATCAAGGAGCATATTTATTACCGATAAATATCATATCTAATGAATATACCTTTAAAAAAGAAAATATAGCTGCAATACATGGATCAGTATCTAAAGATGAGGAGGGCAATGTAAATGTCTCCTTATCTAACATTGATCCTAATAATTCAGTCGATATTAAAATGGAATTAAATGGACAAACATTTGATGAAGTAAATGCTCAAATATTACGTGGAAATGAGGTGAATTCCTATAATGATTTTGACTCTCCTGAAAATGTGAATCCAAAAAATTTTCACATAACAAATTTTCAAAGTGAAAAAAATCAGATCTCCTTTACGATGCCTTCAATGAGTATAATGGTCATTAATATTTCTTGAACCATTAATCAAATTTCTTTTATTATTTAGTTCATTTGAAATTCTATCAAATATGTGAAATGTGAAAAAAAAATGGAAAATAAAGTTCTTATCATGTTTTATTCATTAACTGGCAACACAAAGATGATTGCAGAAACAATAAAAAGTGTTATTAGTGCAGATATTCAAGAAGTTAAACCCGTGAAAGAATTAAATCCAGAAAGTGGATCGAGATTTATGTTGGGGGGAATGCAAGCATCATTAAGGTTTAAACCCAAATTAAAGCCAATAAATATAAATCCACTTAATTACGATCTGATTTTTATTGGCACTCCAGTTTGGGCGTGGCAAGTATCTCCTCCAATAAGGAGTTTATCGAAAATGTTCGATTTCTCTAATAAAAAGATAGCAGTATGGTGTTGCTGCGGAGGAAAAGGTATCAAGGCGATGAAGCGAATTAAGAAGTTGTTTCGGAATTCTAATATAATAGGAGACAAAATTTTTCAAGAACCTCTTAGTGTAAACACAGAAGAGGCAAAAAAAGTTGCTTCAGAATGGGCAAACGAGATATTTAATGATTAATTGAGCATATTTTTCTCAAAAATTACTAAAACTTTATTACATTAAGAGTATTATCTTTTATAGTTCTTATTTTTGCTAAAAATAATCTTTTTATAAGACTTTTTTTCAAAAAATTGAACTCTTGCTCAATCCTAAATGAGATTGAGTGTAAATAAATAAAAATAAATTTAAGTGTAAGTAATTTGAAAGGAACTGTAAAGTGGTTCAACTCTAGAAAGGGCTACGGTTTCATTAGCTCTGAAGAAGGAAATGATGTTTTCGTCCATTACACCGCATTAGCGGGAGATGATGATGAATACAAAACCTTGAACGAAAATGATAAAGTCGAATTTGATGTTGTGGAAGGCCAAAAGGGCCCCCAGGCTTCAAATGTAGTAGTAACTGAAAAAGCTCCTCAACAATTTGGTTCATATAATCGAGGAGGAAGTCGTGGTTTTAGGTATTAAAATATTAAATCCTTTAAAATATAGTAATTAATATAAGAAATAGTAATAATTAGTAAAGAAAGTAAATTTGCAATTGTTATCGAATCTTATCTTTTTTTTTTATATTCTTATTTATAACAAGTTTTATTTCTATGTCGAATTCTGGTAATAAATTTGATTCTTTAGTCTATAATTATTTTTTAAAAAAATGAAAATAGAATATAAAGCTCAATTTTAAATATAAATTCACTATTATTCGGTAAAATAAAACCAAAATGAATCTCATGGATTCAAATACGAAATATGCCCCCTCAAAAAGATCTAGTTCTCAGACAATTAAACGACAAAAAGAATTGTTTGAAAATAATCAAATGCTCGATGGGTTTTTAACAAAAATTCCAGCGATCTTTTTAGTTATTAATGAAGATCGGCAGATTATCTATATCAATAATGGAGCATTAGAGTTTACAGGTTTGGAAAATGTTGCTCCAGCAATAGGAAAACGTCCAGGAGAATTAATTGGATGTATACATTCTAAAGAAGAAGTGGGAGGGTGTGGTACTGCTGAAGCGTGTACTTATTGTGGTGCGGTAAATGCGGTATTGGAATGTCAAAAAACAGGAAAAAAGACAGTAATGGACTGTCGGATTATAGTTGGAACAGACCATACCGCTTTTGACTTGCGTATATGGGCTTCACCCTTGATAATCAAGAATGAAAAATTCATAGTGATCACAATTCAAGACATTCAAAATGAAAAATGGCGTGGTTTCTTGGAAAGGATATTTTTTCATGATCTGCTCAATATTTTAACTCCTCTTATGGGAAATATCGAATTACTGAAATCTAAGGAGGACAATACAACTGATAAATTAATTGATAATATTGATAAAATTGCAAATTATATAGTTGAAGAAATCCAAACTCAACAGATAATCATTAATGCTGAGAATGATTCTTTAATAGTCAAACCGATAGAAAAAAATTCTAAAGAAATACTGGAGGAAATGAAAAGCTTGTTTCAAAACAACAACTTAGTTAAAGAAAGTAATATTGAAATTGAGTCTAATTCAGATTTTATAGATTTAAGCACAGATATAATAATTTTAAGAAGGATATTAGGAAATATGATAAAAAATGGACTTGAAGCAAGTCCAAACAACGGAAAAATTACGATTGGATGTTCTGAAAAAGATGATAAAGTTGAATTTTGGGTGCATAATCTAGGATATATCCCAAAAGAGATTCAATTACAAATCTTTACCCGTTCTTTTTCAACTAAGGGAAATGGAAGGGGATTGGGAACATATAGCATGAAGTTATTAAGTAAATTTTTAAGGGGGGATGTATCTTTTTCAAGCTCTAATGAGAGAGGAACCACTTTTGTTGTTAAGATTCCTACTTTCTACTAATTCTTTGAGGATTATTACTTGAGTGTTTAAGCTTATTCATAAAAAGATCCGATTCAAAGTCTCTAATAATTTGATATTATGAATAAAGTTAAACGAAAGAAAAATATTAAAGTAAGCCCAAGTAATAATACACTTATCCAACAAAATTTAAATCAAGTTGAAAAAAATGTCTTCGAATATTAATATGGATTTTTATGAATTCGGAAAAAAGATGAAAATCGTAGCAATCATGGTAATTCTGATGATTATTCCATATGCTGGGAATTTTTTAATGCTAATAGGCTGGATATTTGCGATAATGGCACTCCAAAACATTCAAAACGCAAATTTCAACTTAAAAAATACTGATTTAGAAGATTTCCGATCAAAATATTACACAGCCCTAATTTTATATATAATATCCAGTGTTGCGGGGATAATTGGAATGTTCTTTCCCATAAATTTTCTTGCGTTTATATATACAATGAATTTTACGAGCTTAATCCCTTCATTAGCTATAGGTGGAATAACATTAATATTAAATTTTATCGGAGCAATTATAGAATATAGTGCCTGGGGGAAATTAGAATTTTTCTTCACTCAAAACCGTAACATTTTTCCACCATATCTAGCTAATGAAGCTTCAGATGGGGCTCATAATCTTAAAAATGGAGCATTAATGTACATTCTCTTCTTTTTGATCGTTACTATACTAATCGGATGGATCTTTCGTATAATTGGATATTTCAAAATTGCAAAATTAGAACAAATCATGTCACATCCAGGAGTTGTTTCACAACCACAACCAACGATGACTACTACACCAACACCACCCTCATCGCCTAGTGGAACAGATAAGAAATACTGTCCAAATTGTGGAGCAGCTATCAAGGGTGCAGGAAAATTCTGTGGAGAATGTGGTTCACCATTGGATTAATCTCTATTAACTTATTTTTTTATTTTCATAATTTTATGACATATACGAGTTAAATCTTCCATTTAGAGTGTCTCTAATGAATAATACAAGTTCCTACGTTTCAATAAATTTGGATAAAATCATAGGAAAAGTAAGTCCTTATTTATTTGGACATTTTATTGAGCATTTTCCCAGACAAATCTATGGTGGCATATTCGATGAAGGCTCTCCCTTTTCAGATTCAATGGGATTTCGCTTAGATGTGATAAAGGCTCTAAAAGAGATCAAACCAAGCTTAATAAGATGGCCAGGAGGAAATTATACTAGTGGTTATCACTGGAAATGGGGGGCTGGTCCAATTGATCTCAGAAAGTTCTGTAAAAATCCACACTGGAATGAATATGAAAATCATCATTTTGGAACTACCGAATTTTTTGAATTTTGTAAACGAATTGAAGCGGAACCTCTAATCTGTGTTGGTATTGGTCGAGATGAAAGAAATCCAACTCCTAAAGAAGCAGCTAACTGGGTTAAGTATTGCAATTCTTTAGATTGCCCAGAAGCAGATTTAAGATCTCAAGCGGGATATCCTAAGCCTCTAAACATTAAATGGTGGGGTTTAGGAAACGAATGTTGGGGAGAATGGCAGATTGGTTATTATAAAAGTGCGATTGAATATGGGAAGGATGTGTTGGAATTCATGAAAAAAATGCTTGAAGTAGATGAGTCATTGCATTTTGTCCTCGTAGGGGGAGATAGACACTTCAATAGAAAATGGAACGAGGATTTATTATCAATTGAGGAAATTGCCCATACTATCGATGTATTGTCTTGGCATCACTACTTTCAAATAGGTGATGTCGAAAGGGTATCCCACCTTAAAGCTACATTAGATTTAAGAAAAGTTGAACGAAGATTAGATAGGATTATAAAATTAATCCAACAAACTTGTCAACGTATAGGACGCGAAAAGCATATTAAAATAGCCGTGGATGAATGGAACGAATTTGGAGGAGGTCAATATTGAAAAAAATGCAGATCCATCACAATATGATTTAGCTCATGCCTTATACACTGCTGGTTTTTTGAATCTATTGATTAGAAGATCTAATTATATAAATATGGCTAATTACTCACCAATGGTCAATACTCGTGGATTGATCTATGCAAATGGCAAGGGAGTACTTTTAAGAACATCATTTCATGTTTTTAAGATATATTGTAAGTGCTCTGGAGGTTTCTCATTAGATATTCAAGTTAATTCCCCAAATCTTAAGGATACTAATGCCTTAATTCTTGATGTATCATCAATTAGAATGAATGATGATTTAATTTATGTATATGTGATTAATCGAGATGATGAGAATGATGCCATGACTAAGTTTGAGATCCCAGGATTCTCTGTAAAAAAGGGGAATGCTTTAATACTCACAGCTAATGATTTAAGATCTTTTAATGATTTTAAAAGTCAAGATTCGATAATTTCGAGAGATTATGAGATCGACGCGTATGGGGAGACTTTTGACTTAACAATTCCAAGACAGTCAATCTGCCTAATTGAATTAGATAAATAGGTGAATTAAATCCTAAAAACAAATTACTATAAAATTTTAGTATAATTTAATAAAAAAATAATCATATTAGGGGTATGTTGTTTAGATCAAGAGCTTCAGGAAGTCTGTTTTTTCTTTTCAACCATCTAATTTCGTGTTTTAGATAGCGCCAGGAGATTTCACATTTTTCATTTTGACCTTCAACACTTGTTTCAAAATCCCAAGGATTGACGATTACTAAATCTCCTTTCCTTATCCAGACTCTTTTTTTAATTTTTCCTCTTATCCTACCGATTCGCATTTCACCATCTTCACAGTATACGCCCATTCGATCTTGTCCATAAATTTCCACGATTCTTCCAAACATTTCTCCATTTTTTCTATAAGGCATTTTTACACGAGTCACTACTGGAGCTTCAGTTGGACCATAAGTCCTGCGTCCTTTTTTATAATCTCTTTTTTTCATTTTTGGCATGATTTTGACGTGACCTTAATAATTTTTTTATAGAATTGAATAGTTTCTTCAAAAATGACAAGCTTAAGATTGGAAATAATGATGATTACTAAAAATCAGACATCTTAATAACTTGAAAATCGAAAATTTTGAAAAAAGTAATCCAATTTTATTATCTATTATGAGAAAATGGTTTATCGTTTATTTAATTTATGATTCTGAGGGAATTGTTTTATTTCACGAAAAATTACCAAAAATGTCATCAATTTTTTATTTTTTTATGCAATCTTTCAATAATTTGATGCTTTCTTCTCTAGCTTTTAGAAGTGTTCTCTCATTTATACCTTGCATATCCTTACTAGGAAGGATTTGAGTTTTTAATATCTTTTTAAATAGGTTATATTCTTCAGTTCTACTAATAAATGGATTAACTTTCTCAATTTGAATAAATTTTTCAATTGATTGTTTTTTACCATTGTCATTCCCTTCTGTTAGATCAAATCGATAATCTCCATATACTAAAAAGCAGTGAACCATTGGAACATATGGAATATTATACTTTTTAGTTATTTGATATACTCCAGTAGTTATTTCTTCGGTAAATTTATATACTCCAACATATTTATAGAGGGGAATTTTAAGTTCTTCGGCTAAACCAGCGATAGTAGCATGTTTCATAGTACAGCTTGCCATTTTTTCTTTAAAGAAGATCATTTTATCATCATAGTTGGAATTATAGCCATATTTACTATTGTGGACATAATTACAAGCTTCCTTAAAGGTTTTGATCCCAAGTTCGATAAACTTTTTTGATATTTCTCCAGTTGGTTTTATTTCTGCATCCGGTAATTTGTCATATGAATCCATATGAAACTATTTTAATTAGCTTATATAATTCTTCTCTCTATATTTTATTGAGATTATCGTAACTTGTAGTATGTTTTTTAAACTCCAATAAAAATCTGATAACTTTTTTGGTTTGGTAAAAGTAAAACTTAGAGTGTGATCTTAGTTAATAAGGTCAATAGGATATCAATATATATCATCATACTGGCCTTATTTATTTCCTTTTGCTTTCTTCTGTTCTTCTAAGCAAAATTCACATTCTTCAGTACTAGCTTTATCACATACTTTACAAGTATGTTTGAATCCCACATCTTTACCTGCTCTTCTCTTTGGAGAAAGGATAATGGAAATTACAAAAACAATGCTTACAGTTATGGTGATTGTAGAACCTGATGGTAAGTTAAGGATGAATGAAATAAAGAGACCAATAAAGGATGAGATTGCTCCAAAAATTATTGAAAGCCATAAGATCCGGTTTATTTTATAACTCCATTGATATGCAGCAGCTGCTGGCGTCGTTATCATTGCAAAAACTAAAATTGCCCCTATTGCTTTCAATGACACAACAATAGCTAATGAGATTAATATTAGAAATACGTAAGAAATAAATTTAACTGGTAATCCTGTTGCTTTTGCCATCTCATCATCAAAGGTTATAAAAAAGAGTTCCTTTTTCATAAAAAAAATGATCATGACAATAATGATTGCAATTGAGATCAATAAAATCATATCTCCAGTTGTAACAATCAAAACATTTCCAAATAAGATTGCTATGACTGAAGCATTATATGTTTTAATCAAGCTTATAAACAGCACAGCGAGCGCCATTGTTAAGGAAAAGATGATCCCTACTGCAACATTATTATCCTCTACATAACCTTTTTCATTAATGAAGCCAATTGTCATTGCAGAAGAAGTACTAAAAAGGAATATGGTAATAAACGGATTTATGCCTAAAAGTATGCCTAACGCTCCCCCTGCAAATGCTGAATGTGCTATCCCCGCTCCCATAAATATTAAACCACGCAGAATTATAAAAACACCAACAAGACCGCAAATAATCCCAACAAGTATGGATGTGATCAATGCACGCTGAAGAAAGGTATAATTGAGTAAAGCTTCAAAAAAGTTTTGAAAAAACATAGGAAATTCAATAATTTTCTATTAAAATTTTGAGTAAGTCTATGGAATGTTATGTTATGCTCCCTTAAATTTCTTTTCGTAGATTTTTTACCTAAAAGTTTAAATTTATTTAATTACGAAAGATCGTAAATACGAACCATCATAAAAATTCTATTTCTTTATGATAATCACGAAAAGAAATAAAAGAACAAAAACTGTAATATTAGTTAGTTTTTCCATTCTTTTATTATTAGTTAATACAAATTTGAATACAAATCAATTAAATAAAAAAGAATCGCTTAAATTAGATTCTTTTGAAATGTCAAATACTTCACTTAAAATCGTTGCAACCCTTACGATAGTAGAAGATGTGGTTGAAAATGTTATTGGACAAGATGTCCCTGTTATTGTACCTGGCTCAGCAGATCCACATTCATACGAACCAACATCAAATGAAATTTTAGCGCTTGAAAATGCTGACATTATCTTTCGAATGGGTATTGAGGGATTGGAACCTTGGTGGCGCACTGAATGGGAGGATGCTGATGTAGTAAAATTAATAAATCCCAATATGCTTTTAGTCGACCCTCTACTTGGATTTATTAATCCTCACGTATGGATGGATCCCAATAATATGAAAAATTTTACGCAACAAGTAAACCAAACACTGTGGATTAAAGAACCCTTAATATCAAATAGGTGGCTATATTCAAACAATACATTAAATTACTTATCAACACTTGATAACTTATTGGTTAAAATAGACAATGCTAAATCCAATTTTAATTCGATGAAGGTTGTTGTCAATCATCCCGCCTTTTTCTACTTATTTCAAGAAAACCTTTTAAACTTGACTCGAGTAGGAACAATTGGAAAAGGGGAAGACCAAGAGCCGTCCGCTTTAGATATTACAAATGTCATAAAGAAAATGAGAGAGGAACAATGTCATCTCATCATTACAGATCCACAACATAGAACGGAAAATGTTTATGAAATAGCGAGAGAAACGAAATCTAAAATAGCTATACTGACACCACTTTTAAATGTGCAAGTTGATTGGAATCATAAACAAGTAATGATCATAAATTATACCCAAATGATTGAATATGACATATGGGCATTAATGAATCCAAGCGATCCACCAAGTTTTTACAGCGATATTTGGATTATTGTTACTTTTGCGACTATTATACTAGCGCTTTTATTTCTATTTATATATGTAAGAAGGAGGAAATAATTTGAATTATACATTAAATTATAAAATAGGAAGGTTATTTAATGGAACCAGTTATTAGTTTTGAGCATGTTGATGTGAAATATCAGAATGTAAATGCTTTAAGAGATGTTAATGTAAAAATTTTTCAGGGTGATTACATCGGAATTTTTGGGCCAAACGGCTCAGGAAAAACTACATTTTTGAAGTCTATAATCGGACTTGTTGAACCAGATAATGGTCTAGTTTCAGTTTTAGGTTCTAAAAATCTGAAAAAAGTACGTTCTAATGTAGGTTATGTCCCTCAAGATATTTCTGTCAAAAAAACCTTTCCCGCTACAGTGCGGGAAGTAGTGGAAATGGGATTATTTGGAAAGATTGGATTCATGAAGCCCCTAAAAACTGAAGATAAAAAGCAGGCTGAAGAAGCACTTCACATGGTTCATATGGGAGCATATAAGAATCGTCCAATTGGTCATTTATCAGGAGGAGAACTTCAAAAAGTGATGGTTGCTAGAGCCCTTGCATCAAAACCAAAAATTTTACTCCTTGATGAACCAACTAGTGCCTTGGATTTTATGATGGTGATAGATTTAATGAAGTTATTAGTCGAATTAAATAATAAACTTAATATCACTATTATCGCAATAAACCACCATCTTGATCTGCTCGAACCATATTGCACTCGGCTATTACTCATGGATGGAACCATAATATATGATGGTCCCCCAGAAAGTAAAGAAATAGATGATAAAATCAAACAAATTTTTCAGTCTTAAATCAAGAGTTAATTTAGGTGAGGAATTAATGATAGATTTAGATTATAAAGTGATCAAATTTCTATATAATAACAAAAAGCCCCTAAAGATAAGTCAAATTGCTCATAAACTCAATAAAAAACATACAACCCTTGCTAGTTGCATTAAAAGGCTAAAAGAGAAAGGGTATGTTAATTATGAACCTTTTCACGAAGTAAGATTGACTAATAAAGGGAGGGATGTTGCATTAGAGTTGCTAAGGCATGAGCGTCTACTTGAATTACTTCTTTTTAACGAATTAGAAATTAGCGTTGAAGATGCTCATGCTGAAAGCATGAAACTTAATCTTTTATTGTCTTGTGATACAATAAACAAAATATGTAAAAAGTATGGCCATCCGAAAAAATGTCCTTGTGGAGACGATATAATCGATTCAAGGAGTTGTTTTTGTGAACGAATTGAATAAAATTTATTTAGTTTATTATTACGTTAAATCTTAATTCCTTAATAATTTGAAATTGTAATAATTTATATAATCTGTAAGGTTTTTTATATTCACATTCTTTAATTGAATAAATTAGATTAGTTTAAAATGCCGAAGTTAGGGGAGCAAGAAGGATTTCTTTATCTTTTAAAGAAATTGTGGACGAATTTCTTAATATATAATTCTTATGCGTTTACAGTCTCAATGATTTTTATAAATTTTATTATTGTATCAAATATAATGTGGCCTGGAGAGGTGTTTCATTCCAGTGAATTGGGAATTATGGTAGGGACGGGCATGTATGCAATGGCAGTATCTGGTTTATTTTTTGGATATTTAGCGGACAGATATTCACGTATAAATTTAATGTCATTTACTGAAATAATTTTTGGGATCGGTATATTCATTAATGGTTTAGCGCCTGGAGGATTGGGATTAATTACCTTCAATTTTTTCTTAGTTTGTAATTTATTAAGAAGTTTTTCTTCTGGAGGGTTCTATCCGATAATTATTTCATACGTAAATGATTCTACTGAAGAAAAAGAAAAATCTCAATTTTTTGGAATGTTACAGGCATTATTTCAATTGTTTCAAATATCTGGGATGATAATATCTGCGTTTTTATTTCAAAATACTTTTTGGAGACAATTTTTCTGGTTCTCGGGGATTATTTTCATAATTTTTGGTATGGTTATTTTTTTTAAGGGAAAAGAACCAAAAAGAGCATCCACCCAAGATGAGTTAAAACAGGTTCTGTTAAATAATAATATTGAATATGATTATAAGTTAAATTGGGAAACGATAAAAACTACCATCCTCGCTCCTACAAATATAATGGCTTTTGTTGAGGGAATTTTTACAACTATTATACTGATGGTTCCAGACTTTTTATTTGTTGCTTACATTCAATCTCCCCCCCATAACATTTCTTCCCTTGTTTCAAGCATACACATGGTGATATTTGGACTTCCGGGGGGACTATTTGGTTCCTTAGCACTTGCTAAACTCTCAGATAAGTTGGCGAATAAAAATATCAAATATAGGATCTATTTTATTGTATTTTCTATTGTTACTTTATTTGGTCTATACATGCTCATATTTTACGTTCCCATACCACATTTGAGTATCGAACAAGGACAAAATTTGTTTATTTTTTACTCATTTCCGATAATTTGGATCATGGGAACATTTGCTTTCTTAGCTCGAGCTGTAGTTGGGATTTGGAATATAAATCAACCCCCTATTTTGCAAGCTATTAATCTTCCTGAAGCTCAAGGGGTAATTAGTTCAGCAAATCAGTTTTTAGAATTGATAGGAAGTGGAACGGGTCCGATAATGGCCGGATTTCTCTTGATATATTTCAATCAAAATTATCAAATCACTGTTACAATAGCTATGGCGATTGGAATCATTGGTGGAGCATTGTGGCTACTTGCAACTAGATGGATAAATAAAGACGTCGATCGAATCTCAAAAATATTAAAAGAGCGAGGGGTTGAATTAGGTAAAATGAATATGGACATAACTTAAATACCAAATCTAAAATAGATATACTTAAGTAAAAATTTCAATAAATAAATTTTTAAGGGTATTAAAATACTTTAGGTGTTCTATTGGAGGATGACACGAAAGGTTTTCTTAAATAAAAAAATTCCATTCTTCTTAGGATCTAAAATCATGGATCCATGAGGAAGAATAAAGGCTCCTGCAATTCCCATAATTATTCTATTTGATACTTTCTTATTATTAAATTTAAAAATATTGAATTAGATCTTTTCTAAATCTATTTTCATATTTTAATATTAATTAGAAAATGTAAGAATATAAAATAAATTAGTTTTTTGATAAAATTAATAAAAAGGAATGGGGAAAATTGAGTTAAAGATTATCGAGAGTATATATATCAATAAGCTTGCGTGATAACGGGGTAGCATTTTAATAGCTATATTTTGCGTTTGTTTTTTAAAAAGGGATATATTTGCTGTTATTAATAAGAAAAAAGAAAGACTAAACCCGATTAAAGCAATGAATCCAAGTTTTAAAATGAGCAGCAATGTCGCAGATGCGATTTGGATAAGAGTAAAGTATGCAATCCATTTGATATTACCTTTAATACCATATAAAGTTGTAATTGTTTTTAGATTCTTTGCTTTATCATTTTCATAATCTCCCAAATCATTCACCCCTAAATGAGCTTGTGCCCATGGATAGAGAAATAGCATGAGCAAGATGATCGTAAAGGAGAGATTACCATAACATAGATATCCCGCCACAGGAAAAAAAGTTAAATCCGTTCTTCCGATTAATTGGGCGATTGGAAATTTTTGGTTTTCCTTTTTCTTTTGATAAAATATTTCAACGGAATATGCATAGATCATAATGATATATAAGTAAAAATTATTAGGAAATGGTAGAAAAGCAATTAAAACGACAGTAATACTTATAAAAATCAAAAAGATTATTATCGCTTCTTGAAAAGAGATAATATCGTCGGTTAACGGTCTTTTTTTAAATGGTCTCCAGTATTTCGTAAATGCATTATCAGTTGCTAATTTGTCTATTTTCCTGTCAATAATATCATTAAGGACCATTCCTGCTTCAAATCCAAATAATCCTATAAAAAATACAACTATTAAAAGAGATAATGAAAAATAATTATACTCTCTGAAAGCTATCAGTAATCCTGAAATAAATAATAAAGGCCACACAGGAGCGAAATGTGCTCGTGTTAAGTCTAAATACGCTTCTATTTTGGTTTTTAATTTCATATTATCTCGAATAATATATTATTATTAATTTTTGAATTTTATTATGATTCATTTCTTTTTTGATAAACTTAGGATTAGGAATATCACTTTTTTAAAAATCTAATTTCAAATATAAATATTTGTATTTTTTTCATTCAATTTAAATATTCTTGGATGGAATACAAAAAAGAATGTTATGAATCATAGAATTTTCAATGAATTTAAATTATCAGAAATTATTATCTAATTATGGATGAACTTGATCTTCAAATTATACAAAAATTGCAGGAAAATGCAAAAATATCTTTAAAAGATATTGCAAAAATGTTGGAAACCCCTGCGAGTACCATTCATTTTAGAGTTCAGAAAATGATAGAAGGAGAAATAATCTCTAAGTTTAGTTGCGTAGTAGATATTGAGAAGTTAGGTTATAGTACAGTGGGTTGGGTAAACCTAATAATTGATCCTTTAAAAACAGATGATATAGCTAATAAGATAGCTTCATTTGAACAAGTACGAATGGTATCTGTCACTGGTGGAACCTATAACCTTATTATTCAAATTATTTCAAAAAATGAAAAGGAGCTTTGGAATTTTATTCAAGAGAATGTTCAAACTATTGATGGCGTGCAAAAGCTTGACGTTAGCTCTTCTTTAAAAATTTATAAATGGGACACATGTTATTATTTTAATTTACCATAAAAAAAATCGTAATATTACTTAATCTTAATACTTCAACCTTCTAGCTTAATCAATTTCCAAATTTCAACTATATGGGAAAACTATCAGTAAAATTAATTCCTAATTTTATTGCAATAAGTTGAAAATAAGGTTACATTATGATTATTTTCTTGGAAAATATTATTGATATATCTCATTTCCTTTCATTTAAAGAGTTTAAATCCTAGATGATTCTTTTCCATAATCATAAACATATGCTTATTAGATCCGAACTACTTTTCAAAATTAACAATTTTCTACCAAGCATGACGGGTGATAATTCATCCAGACATATTAATATAATAAAATTAAAGAAAGGAGAGAGAGAGAAAGTGGAGATAAAGAAAATAAACAAATCGGAAAAATTTTAGAATAAGCGATCAAAAGAGTATGATAGAAACGAGAAAAAATATGAACAAGATTATAATAAATTAATCGAAAATATGAAGATTTATCTTGAGATAAATGATATTGTGCTTGATTATGGATGTGGGACAGGAATTATAACTAACGAAATTGCTGATAATGTAAAAGAAATACATGTTATTGACATTTCCTACGAAATGATCGTTGTTGCAAGAAGGAAAGCAAAAAAACTTGAAATAAAAAATGTAAATTATTCACAATCAACGATATTTGACGAGAATTATGGAAGGGAATCATATAACGTGATTTCAGCATTTAATATCCTACATTTATTAGAAGATTGTTCAGCAGTTATTAAAAAAATAAACAAATTATTAAAACCTGGAGGGCTATTCATTTCTTCAACAGCTTGTATGGGAGAGAAAAGGACGTTTATAGGTATCTTATTATTTCTCTTAACTAAAATAAAAATAATTCCATTTACGAGATTTTTTAAATTCTCTGAACTGGAGACGTTAATAGCTAATGAAAAGTTCCAAATTGTTAAAACTGAAGATTTAAAAAAGACACCACCAGTTTATTTTGTAGTAGCGAAAAAACTATAGCAAGGATATTGATATGATTTTTTGGACAATCTTTTTCTCATTAGGGGTTTTGGTTGAAAAAAATTAAATCCGTAAATGGGAGATCAAAAAATGATTAAATTAAGTGAAGAGAAAACGCCAATGCGTATGTTCTTCATTGATAATTTAAAAATTTTGCTTACGGTTCTCGTAATTATGCACCACACCATGATGACTTATGGTGATCTAGGAGATTGGTATTTTAAAGATCCCAATACTGATGCAGTATCATCTTTTATATTTATAATTCTCTCAGGTTTGAATCAAGGTTTTTTCATGGCTCTATTCTTTTTTATAAGTACTTATTTTGTACCATTTAGCTATAATCACAAGGGTCCAAAAAAGTTTCTAAAGGATCGATTTATTCGTTTAGGAATACCACTTTTAATTTACATAGCAATTGTAAATCCTGTTATGGAATATTTTCTATTTTATGATACTGAAATGCCCTTTTTCGAATTTTATGCTCTACAATTTCAATCATTTGAAGGAATATGGGACTTTTTGAGTGGAAATGGACCATTGTGGTTTTTACTGGCACTGATGATTTTTACGGTGTTTTATTGTATATGGCGTCAAATATTTCAAGCAAATTCAGAAAAAGAAGCGGTGAAAAAACCACCAAGTAATATGATATTAGTAACTATCATCATTATTATGACAGTATTTACATTTTTAATGCGAATAATATTCCCTGTGAATGCAGGTGATGCTTTTCTAAATATCCAGCTAGCTCATGTAGTTCAATATATTATAATGTTAATTTTAGGTGTAATTGCATATCAGCGAGACTGGTTCCATAATATTTCTG
>Ga0315542_1000799_pt1 | contig 20044 bp, 14 predicted proteins | sample SalMarSW160120MG_FD_202541 | JGI IMG/M metagenome (GOLD analysis project Ga0315542, IMG submission 202541) | Salt marsh sediment microbial communities from the Plum Island Ecosystem LTER, Massachusetts, United States - Salt Marsh Sediment SW1601-20 ... | reverse complement strand
TAATACCTGTTATTATAAGAAAACTGGATATAACCAATGTAAGCAAGTCACCTTGATTTGCCGAATAGGTTCCCAAAATCAATACTCGAAAGATAAGATATAACGGAACTGCTGTTATTGCTGTTCCCAATGTTGCGATAATTATCCAATTCCTCTTTTTTATATCATTTTGATCAACTTTCACTTTACTGGGAATCAAAGACTTGATAATTCCGTAGTAATCTTTGCGAAATTTCAATAACACTGCAAGCATGGTGCCAAAATGCAACCAGATACTCAAACTATATGCTTGTTCTGGGGATATGTTAAGAAGATTTAATGAGACGAGCATGACTTGTCCTGAAGATGATATCGGTAACCATTCTACTAATCCTTGCAAAATTGCGATTATTATGTATTCAATCATATTTTTCACTTATATTTTTTTAATCCTTTAATAATGCACGTTTTAATTTGATCTCGAGCAATTCTAAAACCTTCTAATCCCTTCATGGATGGATCTTCAATATCACCGGAATCACCTGCAAATTCTTTCAAAGTAAATATATCAATCTCATTTTGTAGTTCTAAAAAAGAGAGAATTTCTTCCTTATGTTTATTGGTTAAAGTGAGAATTAAGTCCGCGTTTCTAATTAATTCAGCATGTTTTTTTAAATCTAATGATAATGATTGATCAGATAATTCAATTCCTTCTTCTTGCATTGCTAACTTAGCATCAAGAGAAATAAGCATTCCATCCCGAGCATTAGAGGAGATACCTCCAGAATAAACGTTCACATCAAGTTCATTAATCTTGAAAATATATTTCAAGTATCCTTCAGCCATGGGAGTTCTTGCAGTATTCACGCTACAAACAAGTAATACAGATTTATAAGGGAAATTATTGATTTTTAAATTCATAGAATAGCTTAAGAAGTATTTTGATATATAAAATGAAGTAGACTATTAAATTTTAAAGGATTTATAAAAAGAGAGAAAAAATAATTTTACGCAAAACTTTCTTTCAACACGAACCGTATCCCCTTAATCTTCATAGTTTTAAGGGCATTTGAAATATTACCTTTTGGTATATCTATCCCTTTTGTCAAGTCTAAAATAAAATAAACTTGAAATCCAAAATCTATACCATCCATTGCTGTCGCATAACAACAATAGTCAAGGGCTAAACCACAGATAAAAATTCTCTTTATATTGAGGGATTTAAGATAACCTGCTAAACCCGTTTCAGATTTTTTATCATTTTCAATAAAACCCGAATAACTATCAATTTCAGGACGATATCCTTTCCGAATTATCGCGTGAGCATATTCTTTTTTCAAATCCTCAGAAAATTCAGATCCATAAGTATTTTGAATGCAGTGATCAGGCCATAACACTGGACCAATTGCTTCTGATTGATATGTATCACCGGGATGCATTCCGGGGTGATTACTTGCAAAGGATAAATGCTCTTTAGGGTGCCAATCCTGAGTTAATAAAATAGTTCCCTTGTTTTTCCTGAAATTTTCTGCAATATGATTTATTCCATCCACTATTTCATTCCCTTTTTCAACCGGTAATGAACCTCCCGGAATAAAATCATTTTGCATATCGACAATTATCAGCGCATCTTCGTGAATAATTTCAATTTTTTTTTCTATGTTTAAATTTTCAAGGTTCATTTATGACACTCATTAATTCAATATTAGTAGAAATATAGAATTTGTGTATCTTAAATATATACTATTAAGATCATTACTTAACTCTTATTCAATCCAAGTTCTTGATTAATTTAATATTAAAAGTAGCTCCTTTGTTTCTTCCTTCAGATTCTGCCCAAATGGTTCCATCGTGTAAATCTATGATTTCTTTAGAAATAAACAATCCTAATCCAGAACCTTCAATATCTACATCGAGTTGTTGTCCATATCTTTCAATTTTACCAAATTGCTTAAATAGATGTTCCATATCATCAATGGTTAAGCCCACTCCATTATCCTTAATCGATAAATTTATCCAATTTTCATTATCTTCTAATTTTACTTCGATTACGCCGTTAGATGGAGTATTTTTGATTGCATTTGTTAAAATGTTTACAATAACTTGCTCTATCCTTATTCTATCGATTGTAATATAAACTGTTGGAGGATGTTGAAAAGTAATATCAAGATCACGCTCATCAAGGAGATATTTTAAGTCTTCAGCACATTCTTTAATGATCTCAACTAAATTTTCTTCTTGTAATTTCAATGTAAGTTTACCAGACTCGATTCGTGAGATGTCAAGTATATTTTCAATTAAAATTTTTAATCTTTTTCCACCTTTATAAATCATTTCAATAAACTCCAAAGCTTCATTGCAAGTGGAATCTTTATAGGTATTTAATAATATTTGAGCTCCGCCATAAATCGAATTTAGGGGTGTTTTTAGTTCATGAGAAACACGAGAGACGATATCTGTTTTCATTTTATTAAGCTCGAGTAATCTTTTATTTTCTGTCTTGATAATCTCTTCTGCTTTTTTTCTTTTAGTAATGTCTTCAGTGATTGACTCAATTATTAAATTCTCTCCGATATTTATGAGAGAGCATTGATAAAGGATCCATAAATCCTCTCCTGATTTGTTTTTAACCTTCAAACTTAAGGGTTCAAAAATTTCTCCATTAAGCATTTTTTTCACTCTAGTTTTGAGTAAAGATACTTGTACTGGATCAAATACATTAAAAGTACTAAAATTCTTACCAATAGCAATATGTCTTGGAATGCCAAAAATTCTATCAACTGCATTATTTTGATCTAAAATGGTTCCACGTGTATCTGTAACGACAATTGCATTTGGAGAATTTTCAAATAAATTTCTATATTGATATTCAGATTCCCTTAATTTTTGTTGAGCAATTTTTTTATCTGTTATATCCTTAATGGAAGTAATAAAACCGATTATATTCCCATTATCATCATAATAATTTTTAGATGTACTCGTTAACCAAATGTAATTTTTTTCATTATCTAAGATCCTGAATTCCAATACTTTATCAGGACTGGACTTTTCTTCAATCGTTTCTCGAAAAAAAGTCGTTATTTCATGTAAATCATCCTCATGGATATGTTGAAAGAACTGATCCGTTTCTTTAAAATCCTTTCCGTTCATTTTCAATATTACGGATAATTGTGGAGATACATATTGTAATTTTCCATTCAGATCGATTATGACAATGGCATCCTTTGTATTTTCGATGATATTTTGATATTTTTTCTCCGAATCTTTTAACTTTTCCTCAGCTCTTTTTTTTTCAGAAATGTCTTCAATAATAACTTGAATGAGTTTTTTATCTCCAATATTAACAATTTTTGCTTGAATTTTCATCCAATTGAATTTAAGTTTTGGATTATCAACATTAATTTCAAAAGGATCTAAAATTCCATCTATTAAGACTTTTCTAAACATTTCTGTTAAAGTTTTAAGACTTTTAATTTGCATTATATCGATAGTGCTAAAATTCTTGCCAATTAAGTCATCTTTTTGATATAGTATAGTATCTAAAGCAGTTTGATTTAAATCCAAGATCTTGCCTTTAAGATCTACAAGAAAAATCATATACGGGGAATTTTCAAACAGATTTCGATATTTTTCTTCTTTTTCTTTTAATTTTTGATCAGAAATCATCTTTTCTGTAATATCAATCGACATCACTAGATCTGCAGGTCTACCTAAATATGTAATGGTTTTTGAAAATCCATCAATCCATTTAATCTCACCTGTCTTTGTGATAATACGATACTTGTATTGCTCAACAACATCTTTAGCACCAGACTCTTTTTTTTTAGCTTGTTCTAATACAAATGCTTTATCATCAGGATGAATTATTTTTACGAATTCGTAAGGTTTCCAATTTTGGATCTCTTCAAGGGTATACCCATTCAACTCTATTGCTTGTTTATTAAGATACTTGAATATGCCATCTTGAATTATAATTATACCCATAAATGACTGCTCAGTACTGGTCCTAAATTTTTCTTCAGATTCTCTTAAATGTTGATCAGCTTTTTTTTTCTCTGTAATGTCTCTTAGTACTGTAACAACTTGGACAACTTCTCCGTTTGTAAGGATAGGGATTTTTCTAGTCTCTGTATAAATTGCATTTCCATCAAAAACGTTACATTCTTCAGTAATCAGAGTTTTTTGCGATTCAAACACGTATTTGTATTCATCAGCTACCTTTTTTGGAAGAAATGGAAAAAGGTCAAAAGGAGTTTTACCGATTATTTCAGAAGTAAGGTCAAACTTATTGATCCATTCCATAAAAGTAGAATTGGCAATAATAATTTGTAAATTCTTATCCACGACATGTATGGGATCTCCTATTGATTCGAGAATTTTGCGATAATGCTGTTCCGATTCCTCTACTTTTTTTTCATCATCTATTTTTTGTGAAATATCTCTGACAACAAAAATGTGCTTACATCCATCTTCTTGGTTGATTAGGTCTCCCTTAGTTGAAACATTAATGTAATTTCCGTTTTTATGTTTTGCTCGATATTCAAAAGAAAAATGATGTTCATCTGCTATAGCTTTTCTCCTCGCGTTCTTAACGATTTCCAAATCATCAGGATGGACAAAACTAAGAGAATTTTTACCAATTATCTCTTTAGGTTTGTATCCCAATATTTGATAACTTTGAGGGCTTACATATGTAAAATTTCCATTTTGATCGATTTCAACTATAACATCTAGAATATTATTAATGAGTTTTTGGAATTTTTCATTAGAATTAGTAAAATCATGGCTTTGGTTCTTTATCATATCTCATCATTCTCATTTTTGAATTATTTTTAATTTTGATAATATTCTATTTTCTAATCTTTAAATAGATAAATTTCTCCTCAAAGATTGACTTGTTGGAAATAAAAAATAATTTAATAAATCCACGTGAATATTAAAATTTTTTAGGTAATAAATATCTCAATGCATCCATCACTTGATATTTTAAAACTGTTATAATCTTAACCTTAAATACATTTGTTCGTTAATTTCGTACGAAATTCAAAGATGATTTTGATAGAAAAAAAATTTATTTAGAAATCCACATTTATTAACAATAGACTATAAAGCGTTCGTAGTATAGTGGTAATATGCTGGCTTCCCAAGCCAGTGTCCCGGGTTCGACTCCCGGCGATCGCATTGCTCCAATCCCAGAAAAATATCTGGGATTATCCCGAATAATATTCTGAATTTTAGGAATAGTTGTATTTATTTATTAATCTAATTACCAGGATATTCCTTTCATAAAGCGCAGATCATTAATTATTTGTATAGCTTCGTGATTGGGCACCTCCATAAAAGCATAAAACTCATTTTGCCAAAATGCTTTTCCGGAAGTTGAGGATCGAATATCTTCGGCAAATTTTATCGAATTTCGTACTGGTAAGAGTACTTCTATAATTGCTTGATAATCCTTTTCTTGATTGATATCTTTAATTTTTGCAGAATACTTTGAAAGTAAAGTGAGCGTAGTTTTGATGTAATCGGGATGTAATTGAATGATTGTATGATAAATTGGTTCAAGCAAGATGAGTTCAGATTCGTTTAAAGCTTTTTTAAGGGCATTATAAAACATTGTGGATAATTCTGAAAACGCATTTTCGTCATCAAGGTTGTTTATGACTAAATCCTTAATGGTAATTTTTAATCCTATTAATTTTTCTCCACACAGAGGCCCATTTGATAATATCTTACCGATAATTTCAGCAATAGAATCTTGATACACTTGATTTAATTCGTCTTTATGATGGTAGATTATAATATTATTATCATGATATATCCAAAAGTCGTTAATTTCATCCCCAGCTAGAGATGTAAATTCCCCCATCATTTCTTTCAATCTTGCTTTTGATTTGATTGCTGCAATTTCATGGATTCGAAAAGATCTTGATGTTTTCTCATCGAGTCTCTCAGTTTTAAGTTTAAGCGAATTTTTATAAAGGGATGATTCTACTGAAACTATAGATGAACCATGCCTGCAGGATTCTTTAAAAACAGCTCTTGGTTCTGATGTTGATACTTTTATGCCTCTTTTTTCAAGTTCATTTGCGGTAACTTCAAGGTGTAATGGACCCATGCCAGAGAGGAGGAATTCACCATTTTCCTCATTTACTTCAAATATTAAATTTGGATCTTCGATTAGCAAATTTTCGACGGTCTCTTTCATCGTATCTAAATCTCTTAAATATTCTGGTTCGATAGAGACAGTAACCACAGGGGTAGAAACGTATTTTACACTTTCAAATGGAACCATTTTATCGATATAGTTCTTATTAATTATTGTCTCACCACTTTTTACATGCTTTAACCCTTCTATAGCCACGATATTCCCAACGGGAATTTCCTCAACTTGTTCTCTCCTTTGACCCATAAAAATTGCGGTTCTTCGTATTGTGTCAAAATTATTTTCTCGTAATAAAAATACTTCTTCTTTTTTAATACAATTTCCAGAAAAAATTCTCCCAGTGGCAACTAAACCATGCTTTTCTGCTTGCACTTTACTCAAACATATAACTAAAGGTCCATTTGGATCGCAATTAACCATAGATTTTCCAACTTCAGATGTCACATCTCCGCCCCAAATCTTACCTATTCTATATTTCTGAGCTTCAATAGGATTAGGTAGATGATCAACAACCATTTCCAGTATTGCGTTGTGTATTGGAAAATGGAGAGTCAAGTCAGCATAGGTGTCTTTCGTATATGTTTCCTTATGGTATCGTGATCTAATATCCGAAAATTTTAATTCACTATTTTCTAAAATATTTAGGGTAAAACCCCATTTATGAAGAGCTGAGCCGAATGCAACATTTCCATCAGCAGGAGATACTTGCCATTCTTCTTTAAAAGGCTTGTCAGCGTATCTTTCAATAAGAGTATTGAAATCGTTGATAATTCTGGCATATTTTTTTCTTATTTGTTCATCTGTTAGCTTTAATTCTCGGATGAGGCGATCTACTTTATTAATATAAAGAACTGGTTTCACACCTTCTTGTAGTGCTTGTTTAATAACCGTCTCAGATTGAGAAATGATTTCCTCAACGGCATCAACAACCACAACCACTCCATCTATTAACCTTAAAGCACGAGTAACCTTGCCACTGAAATCTAAATGACCCGGTGTATCAACAAGATTTATCAAAAAGGGATCGTGACCTTTTAGAGATTTCTCATAATACAACGAAATATTGGTAGATTTCATGGTAATTCCACGTCTTTGCTCTTCTTCTAAATAATCTAAAGCTCGAGCTTCTCCAGCTAAATCGGGAGATAATAAACCTGCTTCACTCAAAAGAGAATCACTTAGAGTGGTTTTTCCATGATCAATATGACCAACAAATCCGATATTTCTTATATTTTGAGTCTTTCCCATCATATCCAAAATTTCAGAAATTTCCTTACGTTGAGGCATCCTTGCTTTATTCTCTTGTTAATTATATATAATATATTATTACACCATGATTGATTTGATTAAAATTTTAGGTTTATATGACTGCAAAAGGAGCGGGAAATGAGTAATCTCATTACTCAAGATCTTCTTCATTAAGTAATGGAAGATACCAATACTTTCAGTTGGGTCAGAGTCTTCAAAGATATCATTTCCCGCATTTTAGAGGTTTAAAAATTAATTTCACCTTCTACATGTACAATTCTATTCTCAATATGTAGGCGATTATCACAATATAATTCTATAGCTTTCGGGAAGATTTTATGTTCCCATTCCAAAATCCGTGAAGCTAGTATTTCTTCAGTATCTTTAGCAAATACCGGAACGCATTTCTGAATTATAATTGGTCCGTGATCCTCACTCGCGTCTACAAAGTGAACCGTGCATCCAGATACTTTTACACCATATTTAAGCGCATCTCGATGACCATGAAGTCCTTTAAATGCAGGTAGTAATGCAGGATGAATGTTCATGACCTTGCCATCAAAAGCAGCAATAAATTTTGGACTTACAAATCTCATGTAACCTACTAATACAATTAATTCACAACCATGTTCCTTTAGCACGTTAATCATAAGTAGATCAAATTCTTCACGAGGGATATCAAGATACTTATCTGATTCTATTAAAAAATAAGGTATTTTGTGTTTTTTTGCTCTCTCCATGCAGTAAGCTCCCGGTTTATTACAAATTAACACCTCTACCGAGGCTTTTTTCTTTAAAATCCCCCCTTCGCAAGCATCAACAATTGCCTCGAAATTTGATCCGGAACCGGATGCAATCGCGCCAATCTTAACTTCTGGCATAGGATTTTTTAATTTCCATGAGTTATAAAATTTTACTTCTAGATATAATGTAATGAGATATGATAAAATTTTTATGCGATAATCCAATATAATATTTAGAGATTAATAGAATTCATTCTTAAATTCACTCTCTTGTAATAGTGATAATATCTAAGAGATAATTATTCTATTTATACAAAATCACTGAAAATTAACTTGATATTTACCACGGAAAAAGGATTAATATAAAAAAGAGTTAAGGAAAATAATTTTCATTGTTTACACGATTAATTATTTTCAATCAAATATTTATTTACATAAAATAATTTTAAAATCGGATTACTATGAGTTTTGAAGGAGAATTACAAAGAATTAGGGAAGAAATTATTCACATCCTCCCTTCTAATATTGTTGTGAAAAATATCGAATTTGAAGGTCCAGAAATTGCTGTTTATTCTGAAAATTCGGATGTTGAAGGTATAGAAAATTCCGAAATTCTCAAGGATTTGGCAAGGACTATGAGAAAAAGGGTAGTATTTCGTTGGAATGTTGAGAAACGGAAAGATCCAGATGAAACTGAAGCATATATTAGAACTCTTGTCGGTGAAGAAGCAGAAATTACGAGTATCGAATTCGATCATACTCGAGGAGAAGTCATTATTGAATCAGGAAAACCTGGCATAGTAATTGGGAAAAAAGGGATGAATCTCAAGGAAATCAGGTCAAATACGTTTTGGCAGCCTAAAACAATACGAACGCCCCCTCTTACATCTAAAACTATCCAATTAATAAGACAAATGTTGAAAAAAGAACGTCAAAACCAAAAGCAAATACTATTAGATATTGGAAAGCGAATCCATCGACCCCCTCTTTTTCAAGATTTAGCTATCAGGATGACAGCTTTAGGAGGATTTCGAGAAGTAGGACGATCTTGCATATTAATGCAAACTAGAGATAGCAATATACTTCTTGATGTAGGATTAAATATTGGAAATAAGAATGATAAATTTCCCGGTTTTGATATCCCCGAATTTTCAATTCGGGATTTAGATGCTGTAATTGTATCCCATGCTCATTTGGATCATTGTGGAATGGTCCCATTCTTATTTAAATATGGATATCGGGGTCCCGTTTATTGTACGCTTCCCACTCGAAACCTTTCTACCATGCTTCAATTGGATTTTGTTCAAATTGCAGAAAAAGAAGGGACCGCCCCGCCCTATTCAAAAAGAGACGTAAAAACAACAGTACTTCATACCATTCCTTTAGCTTGGGGAAAAGTCACTGATATTGCTCCTGATATAAAGTTAACTCTTCATAATTCCGGTCACATACTCGGCTCATCCATGGTACACTTACACTTTGGAAAAGGAGGATATAATTTCGTTTACACGGGTGATTTTAAATACCAGAAAACCCGTTTACTTGAAAAAGCAGCGGTGAAATTTCCACGAGTAGAAAGTTTACTAATTGAATCTACATACGGAGGTCCTCAAGATCGAATTCCCAGCCGTCAAGATTCAGAAAGAGATCTAAAACAAATCCTCACTTCAACAATTCGAAGGGGTGGTAAAATTCTCATTCCAGTATTAGCAGTTGGAAGGGCTCAAGAATTGATTATAGTGTTAGAGGAATTAATCTCAAAAGGTATAATTGATCGAGTCCCAGTTTTCTTAGATGGTCTTATTTCAGAGGCAACTGCAATACATACTGCTCATCCCGATTATCTTAGCTTGGATCTAAGAGAAAAAATACTTCACCAAGGAAAAAATCCTTTTATGAGTGATTTCTTTACAACCGTCTCCTCAGCTGAAGAACGTCAAGATGTAATACAAGGTGGTCCTTGTATTATTTTAGCCACGAGTGGCATGTTGATAGGAGGTCCTTCGGTTCAATATTTAAGAGAACTCGCAGAAGATAAAAACAATAGCCTAGTTTTCGTGTCTTACCAAGTAGCTGGAACATTGGGAAACCGGATCATAAGAGGATTTAGAGAATTTCAATATATCGATCCCAGAGGAAGAACACAATTAGTCAAATTAAATTTAGGCGTATTCACACTTGAAGGATTTAGCGGGCATTCATCTCGAAGTCAGATCTCTCAATTTTTACGGAGAATTGCACCCAGACCTAAGGTGATAATCTGTAATCATGGTGAAGAGACAAAAGTGATTAGTTTAGCCACGATGATTCATAGAAAGTTAAGGAAGACTACGAAAGCACCTAAAAACTTAGAAACAATTTTATTGAAATAGTATTTCAATACTCCTAAATGTTTTCTCTTGAATTTAATCATTGAATTTTAACTATTTTTAATGATTTTTAATAATTATATTAATATACCAAGTTATTTTTAGAATCTGAGAGGTTAAATCATACTTTTATTGAAATTTTTTTAAGATCCTAAATTTTTCTCATTGCACCTAAGATTAGATCTCTTGGTTCATCTTTTTGGTCATATTTTTTCATGACATTTCTGAATATTCTAAATAAATTATTATATACTAAAAAGATAGATTCTATTGTTCTTAGGAGATTTCTAATTTGAATTAATTTTTTTAAACACCAATAATTTGATTATGATATTATAATAAATAAAGTTAAAAATTTTTATAAGTGGTACATTTGAAATTAAGACTTCAGTTGAAAGCTCACAAGATTATTCTGGCAAGACGCATCGTCCAAATCACTACATTTTTATTAATTAATTATGTAATACTTGAAACAATTTTTACAATAAATTTAAAGGGATTTGAAGGGCTCATTAAGGTCCTTCCAATTCTGAATAGTCCTCGAAATCCTCTCTCACAGGGAGCAGGAATTCTTGAATATATTTTTTATTCGATTACAAATGGATTCTTCCCTTTATTCCTCATTGCTGTTTTAATCCTTTTTATTCTTTTCACAAATCGATCATTTTGTGGTTGGGTGTGCCCCATAGGAACTATTGAAGATGCTTGTGCTGCATTACCAACAAAAAAGAAGGTTATCAAAACTAAAACTCATAAATCTCTACTTAATATTAAATATGTTATTATAATAATTTTAATAATCTTTATTGTACCCTTAGGAATTACGAAAACAACTAATCAATTATTTTACTTGGAATTTAAGACCCAATTAGGTGATTTTGGAAACAAACCAATTGGCTATTTTTCCATGTCAGAGTTTATCTTTTCTTATTTTATGCAATTTATAACTGATTGGTCATCAATTTTCAATAGCGGTAATTGGGGTGCTATTATCATTTTCCTGTTCTATCTATTGATTCTACTCTTATCCATTTGGTATCCTCGAATGTATTGCAGGTATTTTTGTCCTTTTGCAGCGGTTTCAGCAACAATTGCAGATTATTCCTTTTTGAAACTCTCAAGGAATCCTGTGCGATGTGTTGGAAGATCAGAGTGCGGGATCTGTGAGAAAGTGTGTCCGAAACAAGTTAGAATATTAGATGAACCTTTCGAATTTTTCACTGGAAATGGCGAATGCAATTTCTGCTTGACTTGTAAGGAAAAATGTCCTCATAATGCCATTATTATAAAGTTTGGTAATGTATAGCATCAATCATCATTATGATGAGTCAATTTAATAATTAAATGAGATAAATGAGGTTTTAAATAATAGATTCTTCATGTTTGGTGGTTGACTAATGGATCCCGCTCGAATAGAATTATTACGACAACTTATGCAAAAAAATACTGATATAGGTAAACGAGGTATCCCAGATTCTTGGGCGATAAGGCATAATAAAGAAGAGGATGATTCAGATATTCGACCCCCTTTCTTTAGGGATGTAGATAGAATTGTTCATTCCAAAGCGTATGCGAGATATATTGATAAAACACAAGTTTTCTTTGGAGTAATCAATGCAAATATAACACACCGATCTCTTCACGTACTATTAGTGTCAAGGGTATCACGTCAAATAGGAAGAATCTTAAAGTTAAATTCTGATTTAATTGAGGCAATAGCTCTTGGTCATGATATTGGTCATTCCCCTTTCGGTCATCTTGGGGAACAAATCCTTGATGAAATAAGTGACGATTATGCAATGGGTAATTTTAACCACAATGCTCAAGGAATACGATGGCTTTCATTTTTGGAAAAGCGATTTCCAAAAGAATCAGCAAAAGGATTGAACTTGACATTGCAAGTACTTGATGGGATTTTATGTCATGACGGGGAAATATATGAGAGAGAATTAAAACCTGAAAAGATAAATGGTAAAACGTGGATTGATCATAATAATGAATACCAAGATGCTATTGCGAAAAATAAGATCAGGAAAATTCCTACCACGTTTGAAGGTATTGCTGTCAGATTTGCTGACACAATTTCGTACATCGGAAGGGATATTGAAGACGCAATTTTACTGAAATTTATTAAGAGAGAAGATATACCTGAATTCTGTAAAGAAGTGTTAGGAGATACTAATCGTGAAATTATGAAATCCTTGATTATGGATTTATTAAACTATAGTTTAGAAAATAGCACTATCGGATATACTGAAGAAGTATTTAAAGCTCTGCGTGAATTAAAAGCATTTAATTATAATCGTATATATACGAGACGAGACTTGATGATTGGAAATGGAGTAAAATTTCTTGATAAATTAAAAGAGAAGTTTCAACTTATTTTTATCACGGCTTTAAAAGATTTAGAAGAAGAAAAATATGATTCACCAATTTTTAATGACCATATAGCATATATTGACGATCCCGATTATAATACATATTATCATCCCTTACAAGATCAAAATAAACTAACTTTAATTGTCAGAGATTATATCGCTGGAATGTCAGATAAATATTTTGAAGAAGTTTACTATAAATTTAAGAAAAATTGAGCTTAGGCATTAAAATTAATCTTAGATTAAAAAATGTAAAAAAAAAAAGTGATAATTCATTATGACTTTACTTTTCTTTTTATCGATATAAATATTACTACTCCAATAATCGCCATCACGCTTCCAGAGATAGTTAAGCCATAAAGTAAGGCAGAAGAGAGTTCAGCGGGATTAAAAGGTAAACCTTGCTGAATTTGAGCTAATAATGGAACAACTTTATCTCTGAAAGTGGGTAACCATAAAATAATATCATCCATCTGATCATCGGTTAAATAATTAAAGGTTTTCATATTACTATAGATTAAAGGGTCAGGATTGTCTAATAAACCATACCAATATTGAAGACCACTTTCACTGACTAAAGCATAAACATTAGTTACGTCAAACAATGATTCAGATGCTCTTAGTGAGATTGTTGAAGCAATTGGTACTCCGACCTCCCAGCCATTTACTCCCATTCCTATTGGTAATGTTAAACCATTAGGATAGAGTGTTCCATTTGCCCATTGGGCATAAAAAAGAATTTCTGAATATCGTGTAAGGGTTATCCCTCTATCATACAAGAATAATCCTGGAACGACATCTTCTTTAAAAGAGGAATTATATCCCCAAAGCCATTCAAGAATGGATTTAAGTTGAAAATCTGTCAAGTTAAACTGATTTTTTAAAGCATTTTTTGAAGAATTACCATCATCTATAGTATTATTCGCCAAGATCCACGTTGCTAACCCATCAGATTCTTGCAACGAGGGTAAATCTCCTTTATAAGTGATGTTTAAAAATGAATATGGATTGGTTTTATTAAATAGATCTAAGCACGTTTGAAAAGATATATTAGTAGCAATAGGATATCCTACTTCAAAACCGATAACACTATAAGTCATACCTAGTAAATCCCCGAGATCGAGTTGTCCCAATGAAGCATTTGCCCATTGGTCATAATACATAATTTCAGCGATATCAACCGTGGTTAATCCTACATATTCCGGAGGTGCCAACGAACTAAGAAGAATTATGTTTATTGCTTCTACAATAAAATAATCTAATATATAGCTCGTTAAGTTTGTTAATTGCCCCCATGATGCATTGTAATTGGTGATCATAAATTCCTTTATTGTGTCATTTAGACCAGCTTTATCATAAAGATCTAAGTAATTTATAACACCCCATCCTACATCTATATCTTCCATCAATCCGGGTAATCCAATTGAATCATTCCCAAATGTTAAAGCCTCACTTGCCGCATCAGTATAATTTAGCGAATAAGTAGCATTGGAAACATACTCTGATACCCCCTTTATAGGTGGATATCCGAGAGCAGTAAGGAGTGCACTGAGTGTAGCATAATTTAAAATTAATGTGATGCCCGTTAATCCAAGAAGATTATAAAATTCATTCATAGCCCCTGCAAGAAACGTACAATTTACTAAGAAGTGAATTATTGGAAAACCTTCTTCATAAATTCCCGTTAAAACGTCTGGGATTGCTACAGTCTTTATCGTTTCATTAATTTCTGGAATCATTTCTTCTTGTATACCAAGAAGTGCATCAGGAACTCCTTGAGAAATTTCATTGTTGATGAGATTATTTATTACTAAACCAGATGGGATTAAACCACATGCTAAAAGCATCGTGATTATCACAACAGTTTTTTTCTGCATTTTAATATACCATTATTTTCTTGGATTAGTGATACATTTGTTGGTCTTATGCTAATTCTTTATTTAAAAATATGCATAATAATGGTCACCATTATTATCAAATATAAATAATTTTACTTGAATAGGATCATCAAAAGCAATTTATCATAAAGGATAAGCTAATTGTGTAATAAATCTAACAAAAATGTAATAGAAAACAATAAAAGGATTACACATGGAGGATACAATTTTTAATACGGGGTTTTGTTTGTTTTCAGTCACGGGGTTTAACCCTATAAAAGGGCTAGAAGAAAATATTTTTAAAAAATTAGGATATCCTCCAAGAAATAATGTTGTGTAATCCAAGAAATAATAAAACCATTTACTAATAAAAATCTATCTTAAATTTTTGATAGTAGTCTCAATATTTTTAAAAAAAATTTTAATGTCATACATCTCTCTCATAAAATGTACTAAAGAAAGATAATTATAAATTAATCTTTCAATTGGTATTTAAACCAAAAAAAATACTAAATATCTTTCAGCCCGGTAGTGTAGTGGCCAAGCATTTGGGACTCTGAAAAAACTCAATTTCTGAGAACTGGTGAGATCCTGAGACCACGGTTCGAAAATTGAACTTTCTTTTGTTCAATCGAAATTCCGTGCCGGGCTATTAATTTATCTTTTAAAAAACCTATCCCGTTCTCTTAATTACATGATACCCATATTTGGTTTTAACAGGCTTAGATATTTCTCCGATTTTTAGGTTTTTACAAGCATTCCAAAACTCTGGAACCATATCATTTTTGGTAAACTCTCCTAGATTGCCACCTCGTTTCTTACTTGGACAATTTGAGAATGTTCGCGCTAAATCTTCAAGTTTATCTCCCGATAATATGTTTTCATAGATTTCTTGAGCCTTGCTTAATTTATCTACCAATACATGACTTGCTTTTATTTTTCCACCTTTAATTGGAGAACCCCCTTGGTTGCTTGAACTGATATCCTTTTTTTGGAATTCCTTGCCATACTTATTCTTTCCCATAAAATCACATCTTATCTTTTTTTTCTTATATTATTCCAATCCTTTCTCCCTTCGACGCAATTCTGCTTTTTTATGCATAATTTCTAAATAGAGCTCTGTTTTTGATGGAGGTGGAATAAATTCTGTTGTTTTCTTTTTCAATATTATTGCTTCTTCAGGACATATTATGGTGCAATTACCGCAACCTATGCATAAATTCTTATTGACTATAGCGATCCCATCTTCTAATGAAATAGCGTCCAATTGGCACCGTTGTTCACAAGTACCACAACCAACACATAATTCAATATCAACTTCAGCATAAAAATTATTGTGCATTAGATCAGCTGGTCTATCTAATTTCTTTATATTTGTTATCATATCGCAACAGCAACCACAACAGTTGCAAATATAATTAGGTTTTAAAGCATTCCCCGGTTGAATAATTAGTCCAGCATCTTGAGCTTTCTTAAAGATGTCAAGTGCTTCTTTCTTGGTAATTTCGCGACCTTTTTTGTTATCTAAAATGTGTTGAACAGAACTGTCTAAAACAAAGCATACTTCTCTTAAATCTGATACTTTACATGGTTTTCCGATGAGATCCTTTCCTTGGCGACATACACAATCTTGTACTGCGATTCTATTAGCATTTTCAATCAGATTCTTTATTTCATCAAATGTAGCAATATGATGCTCTGGAGTGATGCTTTTTTCCACGGGAATAGTCCGTAATTGATTTATTTTAGTACTTGCAAACTCTTCTCTAAAAACTTCATCCATGTACTGTTCGAACGTTTCATAAAATTCCGCATCCATGCGATGCAACTGATACTCAAACATGCCTACAGCTAAAAATGCATTATGATAATGAATCTCTTCTCCATTTTCATTCTCTACTCTTTTAACGTTAATTGCCCCATTTTTGTACATATTTCTTAAAATTATCTCAAGTTGCTCTAAAGTTATGCCATATTTTTTTACTCGTCTATAGATCGTCCTCAGTGATTCGGGAATCAATCTCAAGTTAATGCCAATTAATGCTTCTTCTGGTGTGAATATAAATTTCAAGATTTTTAAATCAGTTCCTGATTCGGTTGGTGGATATCCTATGGGTAAGGTATCTAAATGTTGCTGTAATTTTCGATATATATCTTGAGGTACATCTTTTATAAATGTTTGATCTACACACATGATTCATTTCTGATATTTAAGCTTGATTCTCCTAAACATATGATGAAAAGTATCACTCATTTTAAACTTGACTTCATATCAAGTTAATTAGCGAAACTAAGAAAATTAATTCATAATTATGTATCGAAAGTTTGAGATTTCTTGAATTCCATTTATTTCTACTACGAATTTTTGGAATAATTCTACAGTCGTTTCTATCATCATAAAAATTATCACATTATTAGCGTGAAAATGTTGATTTTTACTTATGATATAATCTTTATATTCCGCTTCTATCTTGTTGAGTTTTTTCTGAATTAATTGATCATGGGGCATTACAATTATTAGATTACCAATAATCGTTTTACCTAATGGAGTTAAATTACTAAATGTTTCTATATTTGATACATCCATAGATGACATTAATCTTAAAAGCGCGTCTCTAATCAACTTTGATTTATTCTCGTATTGATTTCGTGAGACTAATTTATTAATAAATTCTCGAAGATTTTCATTTATAGAAAAAGATACAATTGGCATGATAAACTGACTTTTTTATATTAATCATATATTATTAGATCTATTAAATATATATAACTATTAGTTGTGACAATTCAGTCAATTATCATAGCTTTATTGACCGTGCAATAACACCTTTGAATTTTTCCACATCTTGTACAAGCCGGTCGGCATCATCTTCGCTGATTTTATCATCCTTTCCGTATTTATTGAGTTGAGTTAGCCAAAATTCAATCCGCCCAAGAATAGCCTCATTATCACCTAATAATTTCCGCAAACGGACGAAAGTATCATGCATTTTATTTCTAATATTTTGGGCTTTCCACCTTAACATAGAATAGTCACTAATCTCTGCTAAATTTTGGGTTATTGCCATAACATCAATAGTTTTCTCGCGCTCCTCGCTCTTGATTTTTCTGATGATGTTAATTTCTTCGAATAAGAGTTCAATTATACGAGCTAAAAAACCCGTCAACTGTCCTGCATTTCCACACCATACTCGAACTTCTAAAGATTGACTGCTTTCTGACACGTAGACGCGTGTGATGATTCTCCCGCCCGTAATCTTCGCTTCTGCGCAAAACCAAGCTTCTGCTTCATACATTCCAGTTGTATCATTACCTTCGTGAGAGGTTACTGTGCTAGTCTCAAAATGCTTTAAAGTCCTGATGGCGGCTCTGAAAGTCAATCGGGGATCTAAATCAGCGATTAAAAATGCGCGGGCATCATTTGGTAGCGTTTGTATCGCTACTTGGCAATCCTCGATATTTGATAAATTTGTGCAGACCAATGGGCATTTAATTTGAACCTCTTTCTTTTTTATATTGATAGTGTGTTTTTTACCAGTTGCATCCTTGTAAATCACGGTTCCACCAACATTTGAAGCTCCACAGGATTTAGGTTCTAAATAAAAATCAACACCTCTACTCGATTTACTTTCTATAACGGGTATACTGAAAAGAGGTTGCTTCATTTTGAAGCTAGAAGGCGCATCTAATATGACTTTTACATTGTTGATCGCCATATTACTCTTATTGCGAACAGCTACCTTCATATGAACTTGTCCTCCTTCAAAATCGTAATCCCTAACAACCTCAATTTTACCTTCATCGATAGGTTCGATATCTCCCGGTGTTTTAGGCGGGCTTTCAGCCCCACCAGATCGAGGGACGCTATAAGCAACAAATAATCGTTTATGCAAGTCAATATACCCATCTATATCCCCTCGACTGATTAATTGAGCTAAATTTTCTTCAATGCTAGATTCGGTTACTCCCAACCTATTTGATAATTCTCTCAAGGGCATGGTTCTATATGCTCTTGCGAGTTCTTTTATCTTGTCTTCAAGATATTTTCGGGTCATGAATTCCCTTCTCTGAGTAAAGATGCCTTTTATTGACCCTGCTTTAATCAATTCATGAAGGCTTTTTCGAGCTAATTCTACAGCAATTTTTAAATTTTCAGCTAATTTCGATAATTCAAATAATCCCGTTTCCTTTGAAAAAGCTTTAATTTCATTATAAATCTGTCCAGAAGTGATAATTTCATTTCCTCTTTCAGCAAAAAAGGAATTTATTGCTCCAGTCCTCATTATATTTACACAAAATGATTTAGTTAATTCCTTTGGGATGTCAAATAGCTTTGATAATTGTGATAATGAAATCCGTCCTTTTTCTTTAATTTCCTTTATTAAATTATCCATGATGTATTTCTGGGTATAATAAAAGCTTTTATCTTGTGAAAACGAGCCTCTGATCTGATATTGATTTATAATTTTATAAATGACTTTCATTACAATATCAGAATTCATGTCTAACATGATACCTAAATCTTTAATATTGATCTTTCCTTCATCTTGGATTTTGGATAATATTTGTTCCCGAATCTCGTCCGAAATATAATAGAACATCTGCGTTTTCTGATCAATAATCCCATAAATTCTTTCTTCATTAATATATTGGTTAATCAATTTTACTACCTGGTTTGCAGGAATATTAAATGAATCCATAATTGTAGAAAAATTGGTAATATGTGCTCTTTTCAACAAATCAAGAAAGCATTCGGGACATATTTCTTTTCCAACATTTTTTTTCAAGTTCCTGCGACAAAGTTCTAACCGATATCCTTTTATTAATTTATTTTTCGCAGCCTCACGCGCTAATTGTTCTTTTGTGGGAAAAAATAAGCCAGGTGTTTTTAAATAAGAATTCCAGCCACAAGATTCATCAGTACATTCTAAATAATACTGTCCCGATGATAATCTCTCCAAACGTAGGAGTTTATCGCATTCTGGACATCTGCTATTTTCGATTATCGTACATCGATAGAATTTTTCTGCCGCACTAGCTTTTGAATAGATATGATCGTGTTTTTTACAAATCCATTCTTCAGTGCTTGCCATGTGATTGATGCAAAAGCTTGAATTGCATTTTTCACAAGTGAATGTAATCTTTTGGCTTTCGCAGAACTTGCAATTTGGCATTTGAACGTCTCCAAAAATGTTAATAGTTTTGATCTAGGTTATTAATATATAAAAAAATCCGATTATAAATAATTATTATAGTCCATTTTTCCTTTTTCTTGAAAATGAAT
>Ga0315542_1000796_pt1 | contig 20093 bp, 22 predicted proteins | sample SalMarSW160120MG_FD_202541 | JGI IMG/M metagenome (GOLD analysis project Ga0315542, IMG submission 202541) | Salt marsh sediment microbial communities from the Plum Island Ecosystem LTER, Massachusetts, United States - Salt Marsh Sediment SW1601-20 ... | reverse complement strand
ACAAGGTGAGGCGGAAGGTCGCGCGCCTAGGAATCGGAGACGTGGTGGATGCTCGTGTCGCCTCCGCGTCCGAGATCGACTTCGTCGAGTCCGGGTCGCTCGACTTCGTGCTGGCCGAGGGTCTGCTGTGTTGCATGGTGGACCACGCCGGTGCGTTGGGCCAGATCCAGAGGATCCTGCGCCCAGAAGGCAAGGCCTGGCTCAGCGTGATGAAGTTCGGCCGCGCGGACGATCCCCGTACCGTCACGGCAACGGAGTGGACCTCCATTCTGAGCGGCATGCGCGTCCTCGAGTCGGGCGAGAGCCTGCTGTCGCGCTGGGCCCTGGTGAGTCCGCTCCCCGAAGGCGACCGCGGCGCGCAACCTCGACGCTAGCGCGCGCCTCGACGGCACCCCCACGGGCGCCACTCAGGCGAACGCGAGGGCCTCGTCCCGGTCCGCCTCCCTGGCAACCTTGAGGGCCGACGCCCACCACGCGAGATGGTCCAGCATCGCTTCGGCGCTCGCCGCCAGGTGCGGCATGTCGGCAAGCTCGCGCTCACCACGCCGGGCCGCCATGAAGTCCGCCCCGGCGATGTGCACGGCGGTACGCACGGGCGCCATCTGGAGCTCGACGTGGATGCCGCGCAGGTGCTCCACCGCCCGGGCCGCGCCCACACCGCCGTATCCGACGTACGCCGCGGGCTTCCGGTTCCACTCCGGCGCCGCGTAGTCCAACGCGTTCTTGAGCACCGCCGAGATCGAGTGGTTGTACTCCGCGGTGACGAAGATGAAACCGTCGAACGATGCGACCTTCGCCTGCCAACGCTTGGCGACCTCGTTGCGCGAAGGGACGTGGGCATTCGACGCGGGCTCGTCGAAGAACGGCATGGGGTAGTCGCGCAGGTCCACCAGCTCGACCGCCAGGTCGTCGCGCTTCGAGGCGAGCTGCTCGATCCAGCGGGCCGGCGTCATGGCGAAGCGCTTCTCGCGCGTGGTTCCAACGATGATCCCGATACGGGGCTTGCTCATGAAGAAAGGACTCCTCGCGGTAGGTTCGTGATCCACCCCCGATGGTCGGGGGCACGCAGCGGACTATAGGTCAGCGGCTAATCCTTGTCAAGCTACTTACTCTCTGTAATAATGCGCCCATGCGCGACGAGGTGTTCTGCGCTCAGTATCAACGCGCCATCGAGCTGCTCGGCAGCCGCTGGACCGGCGTCATCATCCGTGCCCAGCTCGGTGGTGTGCACCGCTTCAGCGACCTCAAGGCCGCCATTCCCGGCATCAGCGACCGCATGCTCGCCGAGCGACTCCGCGAGCTCGAAGCGGAGGGCATCAGCAGGCGCGTGGTGGTCCCGGAGATGCCGGTACGCATCGAGTACCACCTCACGGACAAGGGGCGTGACCTTTCGGCCGTGCTCGACGCCGTCGTGCACTGGCTCGAGACGTGGAGCGACGCGGCCCCCGCGCCCCTGATCCAGCGCAGCTAGCTCCTCGCGACGGCCCCGACCGCGGCCGTCAGCACTCACGCCGCCATCGCGGCCGCGCCCTGGAACTGCGCCTGGTACAACGCGGCGTAGGCACCTCCGGCGGCGATGAGCGAATCGTGCGTTCCCTGCTCCACGATGCGGCCGTCGTCCATCACCAGGATCACGTCCGCGTTGCGGATGGTGGAGAGCCGGTGCGCGATCACGAAGCTGGTGCGATTGCCTCGGAGCGCGATCATGGCCTCCTGGAGCAGGAGCTCGGTGCGGGTGTCGACCGAGCTGGTGGCCTCGTCCAGGACCAGCAGCGGCGGGTCGGCCAGGAACGCACGGGCGATGGTGATGAGCTGCTTCTCCCCCGCGCTCACGGTGCCGCCCTCGTCGTCGATGATGGTGTCGTAGCCGTCCGGGAGGCTATGCGCGAAGCGGTCGACGAAGGCCGCGCGGGCGGCGGCCAGGATCTGCTCCTCGCTCGCACCGGGCCGGCCGTAGGCGATGTTCTCGCGGATGCTTCCGCGGAACAGCCAGGTGTCCTGCAGGACCATGCCGATACGGGAGCGAAGATCGTCGCGCCGAACGTCGGTGATGTCGATGCCGTCGATGGTGATGTGCCCCGCGTCGAGCTCGTAGAAGCGCATCAACAGGTTGACCAGGGTGGTCTTCCCCGCACCGGTCGGGCCCACGATGGCTACCGTCTGCCCCGGCTCGGCGGCGAGCGACAGGTCATCGATCAGCGGCCGGTCCGGCTCGTAGCGGAAGCTCACGTGCTCGAACGCCACGCGGCCGCGCGGCAGGGCCGGCAACGCCTCCCTGACCACCTCGGGCACCTGTTCGTCGGCGTCGAGGAGCTCGAAGACGCGCTCGGCCGAAGCGACGCCCGACTGCAGCAGGTTGACCATCGAGGCGAGCTGGGTGACCGGCTGCGTGAAACGTTGGCTGTACTGGATGAACGCCTGCACGTCCCCCAGACTGATGCTTCCGGTGGCGACCTTGACGCCACCCAGGACGGCGATCGCAGCGTAGTTGAGGCTGCCGATGAAGCGGGTGATCGGCATGATCAAGCCGGATAGGAACTGTGCTCGGAAGCTGGCCTGGTAGAGCGCCTCGTTCTCGGTCTCGAACGCCTGCTCGACGTCCCGCTGCCGCCCGAACACCTTCACCAGAGCGTGCCCCGTGAACGCCTCTTCCACCTGCGCGGTGAGCGTGCCGGTGCGCCGCCACTGGGCGATGAACTGGGTGCCCGACCGCTTCATGACCAGGCCGGCGACCAGCATCGTCAACGGGATCGACACCAGCGCCACCAACGACAGCAACGGCGAGATGGAGATCATCATGCCCGCCACGAACAGCACGGTGAACAGCGCGGTCAGAACCTGACTGAGGGTCTGCTGCATGCTCTGGGAGACGTTGTTGATGTCGTTGGTCACGCGGCTCAGCAGCTCCCCGCGGGGCTGACGGTCGAAGTAGCCGAGAGGCAGCGCATTGAGCTTGTCCTCGACCGCCTCGCGCATGCGGTACACCGTGTTCTGGACGACGTCGTTGAGCAGGTAGCCCTGCAGGTACTGCAGGAGCACGCTTCCCAGGTAGACCGCCAGGGCGAACAGGAGCACGTGCCCGAGGGCGGTGAAGTCCACGCCCTTGCCGGGGACCAAAGCGATGCCGGAGAGAAGATCGGCGATCCTCCCCTGGCCCGATGCCCGGGCCGCAGCGATGGCTTGCGCCTTGGTCATGCCCGCCGGAAGCCGCGCCCCGATGACGCCGGCGAACAGCAGATCGGTGGCGTGGCCCAGGATGCGCGGGCCGATGGCGCTCAGCCCGACCGATACGATGGCCGTCGCGATCACGACGCTCAGCTTGCGGGCCTCGGGCCGCAACCTGCCCACCAGCCGCCGGAGCGACGGCCCGAAGTTCTCTGCCTTCTGGCCCACCATGCCGGGGGGACCGTGGCCGGGCCCGCCCCCCACGCGGACCCGCTCGGTCGCGCGCATGACTCTGGGCGTGCCTGTCGAGCGCTCGGGCGCGGAATCGGAACCGGGTGGGCGCTTCATGCCGCCGCCTGCCGCTGCGACTCGACGATCTCGCGATACGTCTTCGACGTGACCCGTAGCTCCTCGTGGGTGCCGCGCCCAACGACCCGTCCATCCTCAAGGACGACGATCTGGTCGGCACCCACGATGGTGGCCACGCGCTGGGCCACCACGATCACCGTGGCCTCCCGCGTGACGGGGGCCAGCGCGTGCCGCAACCGGGCGTCCGTGGCGACGTCGAGGGCGGAGAAGGCGTCGTCGAACAGGTAGACCTCGGGCTCGCGAATGAGGGCGCGCGCGATCGCCAGTCGCTGCCGCTGCCCGCCCGAGACGTTGGTGCCGCCCTGGGCGATGGGCGCGTTCAACCCGCCATCCATGGCGGCCACGAAATCGCTCGCTTGCGCGATCTCGAGCGCCCGCCACATCTGCTCCTCCGTCGCATCCGGCCGGCCGAAGCGGAGGTTGCTGGCGACGGTGCCCGTGAACAGGTAGGCCCTCTGGGGCACGAGCCCGACCCGCGACCATAGAGCCTCGGGCTCGTACTGGCGGATGTCGACGCCGTCGATCAGCACGGCACCCTCGGTGGGATCGAACAGGCGCGGGACGAGGTTGAGCAAGGTCGTCTTGCCAGCGCCCGTCGAGCCGATGATGGCCACCGTTTGACCGGGCCGGGCATCGAGGTCGACACCGGTCAGCACCGGGTGCGTGGCGCCCGGATAGCGGAAGCCGACGCCGCGGAGCTGCAGGTGGCCGCGCTCCGGCGCCGACGTGACGCCACGTACCGGTGGAACGACGGTGGGCTCGGTGTCGAGCGCCTCTCCGATCCGGTCGGCCGAAACCGCTGCACGCGGCAGGATGACCAGCATGAACGTCGCCATCATCACCGCGATCAGGATCTGCATGATGTAGCTGAGATACGCCGTCAGGGAACCGATCTCCATCGTTCCCGACGCCACGCGCAGGCCACCGAACCAGAGCACACCCACGCTCGAGACGTTCGTCACCAGCATCACCACGGGGAACATCAGCGCCATCCAGCGCCCCACGTAGAGCGAGACGTCGGTGAGCTCCATGTTCGCCCGGTCGAAGCGCGCCCGCTCCTGAGGCTCCCGCACGAAAGCGCGGATGACCCGGATCCCGCCGATCTGCTCCCGCAAGACTTCGTTGATCCGGTCGATCCGCTTCTGCATGCGGCGGAAACCCGGCACCATGCGCGTGATGATGATGCTCACGAGCCCGGCGAGCACGGGCACCGCCACCGCTACGATCCAGGACAGCCCAACGTCCTGCCTGAGCGCCATGATGACGCCGCCCACCATCATGATGGGAGCCGTGGCCAGCATCGTGAAGGCCATCATCAGCATCATCTGAAGCTGCTGGACGTCGTTGGTGTTGCGCGTGATCAGCGACGGCGCCCCGAAGCGGGCCAGCTCGCGGCTCGAGAACGCCCCCACCCGGTGGAACAGGCTGGAGCGCACATCCCGGCCGAACGCCATCGCCGTGCGCGCACCGAAGAAGACGGCAACGATGGTCGCGCCGATCTGCAGCAACGACACCACCAGCATCCAACCGCCCTCGCGCACGATGTAGCCCGTGTCGCCACGGACCACGCCGTTGTCGATGATGGCCGCATTGATGCTCGGCAGCATGAGCGCCGCCAGCGTTCCGACGAGCTGCAACGCGAAGATCGCCGCGATCACCCAGCGGTACGGGCGCGTGTGGCTATTGAGGATCTTCAGCAGCATCCGTGCCCTCCGAGTCCGTGACGTCAGCCGGATCCGGCCGCTCCGAAGTGTGCCTACAGTGTTCGCCAGCGACGTCCAGGCCCTCCGCGACCGCTTCCTCGTCGGAAAGCTCCTCCGCCGCCCGCTGGAAGGCCCTGAGCCCATTGCGGAGCTGCCCGAGCTCCTCCGCGTCGAGCCGCGCCAGGACCCGCGCGAGCGAAGCTCGACCGCGATTTCCGATGTCTGCCAGGACGGTACGGCCCTTCGAGGTCAATCCGACCAGCACCACGCGGCGGTCGCTCTCATCGCGCGTCCGCTCGACCAGGCCCCGTTCCTCCATGCGGTCCACCATGCCGGTAGCGGCCGCCGCCGACACGCCGAGGAATCCCGCCACGCCACTGACCGGCATGGGGCCCACCATCTGGAGCCGTGCCAGGACGTGCAGGTGGCCCATCCTCCAGGCATCGCGCCCACGGTGGTCGGACTCGCGAAGCCGACGCGCACGCATCGCACCGAACGCCTCGATGACCTCGTCGATGAGGGTGTCCTTGACCGAGCCCGCAGGATCACTTCGCTCCGAGTTAGTATTTAACACGAAGCTAAGCATATAGGTCGGCCCCCTGGTCGTCAACCCCTTATCCGAGGGGGCCGGCACGTCGCGGGCCCATGCCGTACCGGCGGGCGCAGTGACCGCGCGGTCCGTCAGGACCGGGCCGCGCATGGACGTCGAGACGAACAGCGCGTCTCGTGCGTCGACGGCGCTGCCGCCCTAGGAGACGACGGCTGGAAGGGGCGTTCGCGTTTTCACGTGGCGGATGCGCCGCGCGCCATCAACGCACGGCGCGAGGGTTCAGGTACGGCAGCGGATCGATGGGCTGGTCGTGCACCCGGATCTCGAAGTGCACGTGGGGGCCCGTGGAGTCGCCGGTGCTTCCAACGCGCGCGATCAGCTGGCCGGCTCGGACGGTCTCGCCGGGTCGGACCAGCAACACCGAGGCGTGACCGTAGTAGTAGTCGGTATCGCCGTTGCGGATGATCACGCACAGGCCGTAGCCGCCGTTCCAACCGGCGAGGGCAACGATGCCCCCGACGGCAGCGTGGATGGGCTCACCCATGTGCCCGGCGATGTCGATGCCGGTGTGGAAGTTCGAGCCGGCCACGCGCAGCAAGCGGTACCCGAAGTACGACGTGATGCGCCCGTGGATGGGCCACAGCATGGCCTTCATGTCGTTGGGCTGCGGCTGGGCAGCCTGTGGAAAAGCGCGCCCGAGCTGGCCGGGAAGAACGACGGTGAGGCTCTCGCCCGGGAACAGCTGGGTCGACGTGAGGTCGTTGGCGCTCATCAGCGCCGCCACCGTGGTGCCATGGGCATGCGCGATCGACCACAGGCTCTGCCCCTTGCCGACCGTCACGATCGGTGGCGCGGCCCCGCCCTGGTCTGCGGCCGCCGTGGCGTACTGCCCCGGCACCCTCAGCACCTCACCCGGCTGCAGCGTCGCGTTGGCCGTGATGTTGTTGGAGTTCGCCAGGACGGAGACCGTCGTCCCGAAACGCCGAGCGAGCCCCCAGAGCGAGTCGCCCGAACGTACGGTGACGCGCAACTCCGGCGGCGTGGTCTTGGACGGGTGCAGCGCGAGCGTCTGCCCGGGCCTGATGACGGAGCCGGAGAGGTGGTTGTAGGCGATCAGGTCCTCGACGGTGAGGTGGAACGCCAGCGCGATGCTGTAGAGGGAGTCTCCCTGCTGCACCACGTAGGTTCCCGGCGACGCGTTGCTGCCCGAGGGGAGAGCCAGCTTCGTGCCCGGCTGCAGGCTGTCGCTGGCAAGGTGGTTGGCGCTCTTCAGAGCGGCCACTGTCGTGCCGAAGCGCTGCGCGATGGCCCACAGGCTGTCGCCGGGTTGCACGGTGACGGTAGCGCTCGATGGAGCCGAGGAGGAGCCCGCCTGAGCGTGGGACACGCTCGCGACGAGGAGCCCCAGCGTTGCTACGATCGGCAGGAATCTACGAAGAGTGAGCAAGGTCATGGGCGATCGCATCTCCATCCAAGCCTGGCGCGCACGGAACTCGACGTCCCCTCCCGATTCGGCGGCGATGCGGGAAGAGCGCGACCGTTCATCAACGCAACGACGAACTCGGTAGGGCGCCGCGCAACGGGTCCTCCAGCACGGCACGAGCACTTCGCCCTCGAAACCGGCCTTCCATCGCCACCGACGCGCGCGCCGGCGCCACCGGAGACCCTAACAAGGCAAGATCATGACAGGATGAGAAGATTTGCTCGTTCGCCTCATGGCCGCTGGCGAGGCACCGGCGCCTAAGCGGGCCTCGCTGGCCCTGCCCTCGAGCTCTCATCCCGCAAGCGCTCGAACGCGAGGCGAAGCGGCCCCCGGGCCGGCCGCTCGAGCTGCCCGGCCCTCGCGCCTAGCCGAAACTGTCGGCGAGGAACACCTCGATCTCCCGGTAGGAATCCGCGATGGTATCCGGCATCGACCACCCGTGCCCCTCATCCTCGTAGACCGTGTAGCGGTGCTCGGCTCCGCTTCGCTGCAGCTCCCGCACCAGGGCGTCGGCGTCGCTGCGGGCCACGACCTCGTCCTGTCCGCCCTGGAACAGGCAGAGGGGGTCGCGAATGGCGCTCGCCAGCGTGACCGGTGAACGATCCCGGTAGGCGGGAAGCGCCTCCGGCAGCGGACCGACGAGGATGTCGAGGTAGCGGCGCTCCAGCTTGTGCGTGCGGCGGGCCATTCCCAGCAGGTCAGCGACGCCGCAGATCGAGACGCCAGCGCCGAACGTGCCGGGGCGCGTCGCGAGGGCCATCAGCGTGGTGTACCCACCGGCACTTCCCCCCATGATCGCCACCCTCTCCTCGGACGCCAGCCCCTCGCGCACCAACCAGTCGGCGGCAGAGGTGGCGTCCTCGACATCGACGATGCCCCAGCGCCGGTCGAGCGCTTCGCGGTACGCCCGACCGTAGCCGGTCGAGCCACGGTGGTTGAGCAGCAGCACCGTGTAGCCCCGCGTCGCAAGGTACTGTGCCAGCGGTTCGTACGACAGCCCCCGCATGGACGTGGGCCCGCCGTGGACGTTGATCACGGCCTTCGGCCGGGACGCGTCGCCGCCGACGGCCGGGTACAGCACGCCGTAGATCGCCTCCCCATGCTCGCCGGGGATCGTGACGTGGGATGGCCGGGAGAGCACCTCGCGATAGCGTTCCGCCGAGGCGTATCGCAGCACGGTCCACTCGGCTCCCTGCCAGAGCACCACGCGCGGCGGCCGCACGGGGCTCTCGGCCACGGCCACCAGGTGCTCGGCGTCGCCAGCGGGCTGCCGAAGCCACCCGTAGCCGGCCAGAGGCAGCCGCTCGCTGCGCCCGCCGGGCCCCAGCCGCACGAGGGCCGCCTGCCCTTCTTCGACGGTCTTCACGTAGAGCACACCGTCCGGGCCCAGCGTCATGGAGCGCAAGCCCTGGGCGAAGCCCGGCTCCATGATGGCGCCCTGGAACAGGACCTCGCGTGCGCCGCTTGCCAGCTCGAGCCGGACCACGCGGTCCGTCTCTCCCTCGTTGTCCACGAAGTAGAGCGCCTCACCATCCGGCGAGAACACCGGCTGGTACACCCCGACCCCGTCCGACCCGGCCACCTGCTCCACCGACGTGAGCCTTCCGTCGCCATGGCGCCCGACCATCAAGCGCGACGAGACCCACGACATGGCGGGGAAGTCCCACTCCACCCAGGCCAGCCTGTCACCGGCGGGCGACCACGCGGGTTGTGCGTAGAAATCGGCGCCCTGAGCGGCAATGGACGGCCACGCTCCACCCAAGGCGTCGACGATCCCGAGCCGGTCCGTATCGTTCTCGCGGTGCACGTAGGCGACCCAGCGACCGTCGGGCGAGAGGACGGGCGAGGCCACCTTGCCGGACGCCGGCGTGATGCGGTGGGCGGGGCCTGCGTCCAGAGGCTGGCGCCAGAGCACGTCGCCGCTCACGAAGACGACGAACTCGGTGGAAAGGTCGAACGCGCCGCCACCGTACCCCAGCGTCGTGCCCACGTTCATGCCGGTCGTGAGGTCCTGGGGCGTCCCGTGCCAGCGCACGAGGACACCGCGGTTGCCCCGCCGTTCCAGCCACACGATGTGGCCGCCCACGGCGCGTACGTCCCGCAGCTGGACCTCGTCGGTGAGGGCTTCGATGGGAAGCGGCGTCGGTGCCGTCATGCGGATCTCCCCTCGCGCTGCTGGCGGGCACGCATCGAGCGTGGCCGCCTCCGACGACGGTAGCGCCGCCCTCCGGCATCGTCAATCGTTGGCGGCAGCGAACGGCAACCGCGCGTCCGAACGCCCCGCCCTCACAGTGGAGGATCGGCGCCTTCGACCAGCTCCCGCAGGCGCTCGAGCGCGCGGGACCAGTACGGCGCGTACGTCGCGAGCCACGGGAGTAACGCGCTCGCCACTGCCTCGGGCTCGATCCGATACCAACGTTGCCGGCCCTGCCGCGTCGCGACCACCAGCTGTGCCGCCCGAAGCACCATGAGATGCTTCGAGATGCCCGACGCCACCAGGTCCGGGAACCGCTCGGCGATCTGGCCGACCGTGAGCGTCCCGCGCTCGGCCAGCAGGTCGAGGATGCGCCGGCGCGTCGGATCGGCCAGCACCCGGAACAGATCGTCGGTCGCGTCAGCCAGCGTCGCTCACCACCAAGTCACGCAGCCGCTCCAACAAGCGGTGCCGGTCGGCGCCACGCTCGTAGGCCTCCGCCGTGCCCGTCCAGCCAGACTTGCCGATGCCGGCGAAGCCATCGTGGTGCAGACTGACCCGGGTGCCGTCGGCCGTGGGCGCGAGCTCGATCACGAGCCGTGCGGGATGCACCCAGTCCCCACCCTCCTCGAGCCACGACAAGACCAGGGCGCCCTCGGGAACGATCTCGAGCACGGTCCCGCTGATCCAGGTGCCCTCACTCGACAACCGGTAGGTTCCCCCGATACGGAGGTCGATCTCCAGGTCCGGGCCGAGCCACTGGCGCAGCGCCTCCTGGCTCGCCAGCCAGCGCCACACGGCGCTCGGCGGGGCCTTGATCTCGATCGAACGGACCACGGTAGGCACGGTAGATACCTCCAACATGCGCCAACAAGAACGCCTCGCAATCACCTTACTAGCCAGTAAAGTATACCGTCAAGAGCGGCGAGTGCCGCCGCTCCTGGCGATCTGGCTCACCGGGCACGCCGCCCTCTTCGCCGGGACATCGCGTCGGGAAGACTTGACCTGTCGGAAGATTCCGACGCATAATCCCCGTATGTCCGGCATCGACGTCTACACCGCCCTCGCCAACCCCGTTCGGCGAGAGATCCTCCAGCGGCTCCGGGAGGGACCGCGTCCGGCACGGGAGCTCACCCGGGGCTTCGACATCGGGCGCCCCGCCGTCTCCGAGCACCTGCAACTCCTTCGCGAGGCCCACCTCGTGCACGACGAGCCCCGTGGCCGTGAGCGGTACTACCACCTCGACCCGCGGCCTCTCGCCGATGTCGAGAGCTGGCTCGACGCCCTCACCCGCTTCTCCGAGAAGCGCCTGCAAGCGCTCGAAGCCCTGCTCGACCAGGAGGACCCGGCATGAAGACGGCCACCATCGAGCTCCATCACCACTACGCACACCCGCCCGCCGTCGTCTGGAAGGCCCTTACCGACCCCGCCCTCCACGCGCGCTGGTGGGCGGCCGGCGACATCCGACCCGTCGTGGGACATCGCTTCGAGCTGGACATGGGCTCCTGGGGCACGCAACCGTGCGAGGTCCTCGAGGTCGAGCCCGAGAGGCTCCCCAAGTACCGCTTCGCCCTCCAGACGCTCGACACCACCATCACCTGGCGGCTCACGCCCGAGGGCAACGGAACACGCCTCACACTCACGCACGAAGGTTTCGACCTCGACACCCCACTCGGCCGAACCGCTGATGACGGCATGCGGCGCGGCTGGCCGGGCGTGCTCGACCGGCTCGCGACGGTCCTGAAGGCCGAGACCAGGACGACTGCGTAGCCCCGCCGACTTGCGCGTCGGTCCCGATTGCGCCCTCCGCCTACCCCTCGGAGGCGAGCCAACGGGCAAGCTCCGCGTCGCTGGGGACTCGCACGCTGGACAGAGCGTCGACGACCCCAAGACTCATGCGTTCGAGGCCGTTCCTCACCGCTCGCCAGGCAGCCAGTTCGTGGCCGCTCGGGTCGGGCACGCTCACATGCCGCCGCGCCGTCCGGGCCGGGTACGCCGGGCAAGCTTCGTTGGCGTCATCACAGACGGTGAGCACCAGGTCGAAGGACCAGGAGTCGGGCACCTCATGGAGCGTCTTGCTGCAGTGCCCGGAGAGGTCGATGCCGACCTCGCCCATCACGGTGACGGCATCCTCCTTGACGCGCGTCCTCTCGGTGCCGGCCGACCACACCTCCAACTCGAGGCCGGCTTGCGCGGCGTGATGGCGGAGCCAGCCCTCCATCATCTGGCTGCGGGCGCTGTTGTGCGTGCAGAGCACGAGCAGGCGCATCAATCCGTACCTTTCCGTGAGTTGGGTGTCCGGCGCATGTTGGACGGCCGGCCCTCCGCCGCCGCGGGACCGGAAGAGCCTGTCGGCACGACGTCTTCCTCCGGGAACCAGCGCCTGCGCAGGGCGAAGGCGACGTTGACGAGCCCGATCATGACCGGCACCTCGATCAACGGTCCGATTACCGCGGTGAAGGCCACCGCCGACCCGATCCCGAACACCGCGATGGCCACGGCGATGGCCAGCTCGAAGTTGTTGCTGGCGGCGGTGAACGCCAGCGTCGTGGTCACCGCGCCACCCGCACCGAAGCGCCTCCCCATCCAGAAGCTCACCAGGAACATGATCACGAAGTACAGCACCAGCGGCAGCGCGATGCGCAGCACATCGAGCGGAATGCTAAGGATGAGCCCGCCCTTGAGGCTGAACATCACCACGATCGTGAACAGCAGCGCGACCAGCGTGATCGGGCTGATGACGGGCACGAACCGCCCCTCGTACCAGGTTCGTCCCTTCACGGGAATGAGCACCACGCGGCTAAGCACCCCCATCGCGAACGGCACGCCGAGATAGAGCAGCACGGCCCGAGCCACCTCGCCCATGGAGATGGCCACGACACGCCCCTGCAAACCGAGCCAGTCGGGCAGCAGAGTCGCGAAGAGGTAGGCATACACCCCGTAGAGCAACACCTGGAACAGGCTGTTGAGCGCCACCAGCCCGGCGGCGTACTCGCGATCCCCCGCAGCCAGGTCGTTCCACACGATCACCATCGCAATGCAGCGCGCCAGCCCGATGAGGATGAGGCCCACCATGTACTCCGGGCGGTCACGCAGGAACAGCAGAGCCAGCGCGAACATCAACAGCGGCCCCACCACCCAGTTCTGGACCAGCGAGAGCGCCAGCACGCGACGGTCACCGAAAGCGCTGGGGAGCCGCTCGTAGCGGACCTTGGCCAGCGGCGGATACATCATCAGGATGAGCCCGACCGCGATGGGAACGTTGGTAGCACCGACCTGCACGCGCTGCAGTACGCCGTCGATGCCCGGCAGCAGAGCGCCGAGCGCGATGCCCATCGCCATGGCCGCGAAGATCCACACCGTGAGGAATCGATCACGGGCCGACAATCCGGAGGCGCCAACGGTCCGACCGTTCAAGCGTGTTTCCCCCCGACCCATCCGTCGGACACAGCGCCAGCCTCACCGACGTCCCGCGACCACCTCGTCAGCAGCACCGGCTCACATCCTTCACGCCGTCGACGCGGCCCGGTCCCACTGCCCCTCGATGGCGAAGCCGCAGCCACGGAGCGACCCCAACACGGTGCTGTTTCGCTCAGCGAGCTCCACGAGCCGCGCCAGCCGCTCGTCGGGAGCGCCGCTGTCCAGGTGGATCGCGTACCTCACGGAGGTGATGCGCGGCGGTTGGTCGCTGCGCTCTGCCTCCAGATCGATCGCGACCGCATCGAGGGGAATGCGACTCCCCTCGGCCACCATGCCCAGCCCCGTGAGCAGGCAGCTTCCGATGGCCGCGAGGAGTGTCTCGACGGCGTTCGGCCCCGCCTCCAGGTCCCCACGATGCGCACCGGTATCCAGGCTGAACTGCCTCACCCGGGTGCGCGCCCGCAGACCGTCGGCGCTGCGCTCCGAGCGCACGCGGTAGTGCTGCCCCACGCTGCCCTTCGCCTCCTTCATCACGTCCGGATCGACGCCCGAGCCCATGACTTCAGGCGCCTCGGAGCAGGCTCTCGAGCTGCTGGGGGCTGGGCACCCGGCCGGCAAGCACCACCTTCTCGTCGACGACGAGCGCCGGCGTGCTGCTCACGCCGTACCCCAGGATGGAACCGTAATCGGTCACCTTCTCGACGGTGGCCTCCATGCCCGTGTTCTCGAGCGCCAGGCGCACGTTGCTCTCGAGACGCTGACAGTTGGGGCAACCGGAACCGAGGACCTTGATGGTCATGACGCACCTCCTTCGTGAAACGCTTTCGAAGCCGATGGTTCAGAGCACGGCGTTGAAGAGGAAGCCGGTGGCCAGGATCCCCACCCCCACCACCGCAACGTAGACACCGATGAGCCGCGGCTTGAGCACGCGCCGCAGGATGATCATCTCCGGCAGCGACAACGCCACCACCGCCATCATGAACGCCAGCGTGGTCCCCATCGCCAGCCCCTTGGCATGGAGCGCCTCCACCAACGGCAGGATGCCGGCAGCGTTGGAGTACAGCGGGATGCCCAGCAACACCGCGACGGGAACGGCCAGCGGGTTGCTCGGACCCGCGTAACGAAGGAAGAAGCTCTGCGGCACCCAGCCGTGGATGGCAGCACCCAGCCCGATACCCACCAGCAGGTAGGGCCAGATCTTCCCGAGGATGCTCTTGACCTCCTCCACGCCCATCTGCACGCGCTCCGGCCAGGTGAGCTGGCGGCTGGGGTCCAGCACCTGCCCACCGAGGCGGGTCTCGAACACGAACGGCTCGACCCACCGCTCGAGGCGCAGCCGACCGAGGACCATCCCGGCCACCACCGCCAGCGTCAACCCGCTGGCGAGGTACAGCGCGGCGATGCCCCAGCCGAACAGTCCGAAGAGCATCACCAACGCGATCTCGTTGACCATCGGACTGGCGATCAGGAATGACAACGTCACGCCCAGCGGCACCCCCGCGGCGACGAAGCCGATGAAGGCCGGGACGGCACTGCACGAGCAGAACGGCGTGACCACACCGAGGCCCGCCGCAAGCACATTACCGGCGCCCTCGCGCCGCCCGCCGAGCAGCGCGCGGGTCCGCTCCACGCTGAAGAAGCTCCTCAACACCGTCACCGCGAAGATGATGCCCACCAGGAGCAGCACGATCTTCACCGTGTCGAACAGGAAGAAGTGAACCGCATCGGCCAAGCGGGTCGAGCGCGCCAGGCCGAGCGCGTCGTACACCAGCCAATCGAAGACCGGCCCCTTCACGACGTACAACGCCACCCACACGGCTGCAGCGAATGCCAGACGAACCGCCGGAAACCCGCCCAGCGAGGGCGCCCGCGCCGCCGTCTTCACGCCCGCCCCTCCTCGCGCGCACAGGCATCGGCGCAACGCGTCAGGTCGAGCCCCAGATCGACCGGGTCGGGCGGCAAGACGCCGCGCAGACGCTCGAGCGCGCCGCCGACAAGGTGATAGTCGATCCAGCGGCCACGCCGCTCACCTTCGATGAGGCCCGCTTCCCGGAGCACCTTCAAGTGGTGCGAGAGAAGGTTGCCCGGGACGTCCACCACCTCCTGGATCTCGCACACGCAATGCGTTCCATCGGCCAGCACCGCCAGGATCCGCAAGCGGGTGGGGTCCCCCAACGCCTTGAACGCTCCCGCGAGGGCATCGGCCACGCCCCCGTCCATCGCCGGCAGCGCCCTTGATTCAATAGACGTTGATACAGCCATGATTGAAATATATAGCCTGGACGGGCCACCGTCAAGGGAGCAAGGACCCCGCCGGGCGCCCTCACGCAGGCAGGATAGAGCGCATCTGGCGGTAGATGAAGGCCGCGGCACGTCGCGGATCGAGACGGTACAAGCCGTCCATGAGCCTGGCATCGCGCCCGATCAGCACCCGATAGCGGTCACGCTCCATGCCGTCCACGATGCGTCGCGCGGCCGTCCCGGGCGGCACCATGGCCGGAACCTTCCCGCCCGCCACAGCCTCGGTCAGATCGCCCAGCCCGGAGTTCACCGCGATGTTCGTGGCGACCGCGCCCGGGAACACCACCGTCACACGCACACGAGTGTCCCTCAACTCCGAGTGCAAGCCCTCGGTGAAGAGCTTCACCGCTGCCTTCGACGCGCCGTAAACCGTCTGCCCGGGAACGGGGAGAAACCCGCCCATGCTCGAGATGTTGACGATGTGGGCCTCCGGCCGCTGCAGCAGATCGGGAAGGAACGCTCTCGTCATGTTGATCACGCCTTGAAGGTTCACCGCCAACACCCGGTCGGTCGTCGCACCGTCGAGGTTCGCCACCTTGACCATCGGTTGGATGATGCCGGCGTCGTTGATGATCCCATCGACCGCGCCAAGACGCTCCACGACGCGTGCGGGCAGTGCCTCGACCTCCCGTCGGTCCGCGACGTCGGCCTCGAACAGGGCGAGCCCTGCATCGTCGCCCGCCAGCTCCGCGGTTTCACGGAGAAACACTGCGACGATATCGACAGCCGCGACCTTCGCACCTCGGGCTAGGAGCAGGAGCGCGAGCTCGCGCCCGATGCCGTTCCCCGCTCCTGTCACGACGATGGTCTTTCCGCGTACCTTCATGATCCGTCCTCTCGAGGCCGTCCCCTTGCTCGCCCGACCGACACGCCGGAGCCGCGTCGAGTCGCCGCCACGCGCGGGTGGCGCCGGGCTTGTACGCGCCGGTGTGCCCGCTCGGACGTCAAGGGGAGGCTCGCTTTCCGGCCAGGTACTCGGCAACGCGTTGCTGCCGGAAGCGGTCCGCCGCCGAGGTCGGTGTCAGCTTCAGGACGAGCTGGAACTGGCTGCGGGCTGCGGCCGCGTCACCGGCTAGTTGCAGGGCCCGTCCATACTCGATCCGCAGCTCGATGTCGTCCGGCGCTCGTTCGATGCCGCGCTCGACCATGACCAGGGCACCCTTGCGATGTGCCCCGAACATCCAACCGACGCCCCGATCGGTGATCTCGAGGTTCCATACCCCGAGACCGACCAGCGCGTTGGGATTCTCGGGTTCGAGCTCGAGCACACGCCGCAGCAGATCACGCGTCTCACCGGCGACTCCGAGATTCTGAAGGGGCCCGCGCAGGAGGGCCGCCTCGCCCTTCGCCTGCGCCAGCGCCAGGAGCGCCCCCACGGCCTTCGGCTGGAGCTTCAAGGCGTGCTGGGCTGCATCCGCACCCCGCTGGAACCAATCGAGCCGCACGGGATCGCTCGTCGCCTCGAACAGGGCAAACGCCACGGCGGCCTTGGCGGCCAACGTCTGGGACGTCGCCGTGTCGGTGGCGACCGCCACGCGGTAGCTCTTCACGAAGTCGCCTTTCTTGTACGGACTCGATGCATCCTGGGCGCTCGCCGCGGCAACACAGAGCAGCGCGACCAGGAACGCCACGGTGGCGTCCGGGATCCGTCTCATCCCGACAGGCTCCCGGATTCGCGAAGCTGCTGGGGCGTGCCCCGGAGACGTCCCGCCACCTTGGAAGGCACGCTGGTCCCTGAAGAGCCCCGCCGCGCCAGATTCACGTCGCCTCCGACGCCTTCGCAGGGCCCCTGCCGAGCGCGAGACCACCGGACGAGGGCGCCGCTCCGCGGTTGTTGGCCCAGGCGAACACGAGCAGCCCAACCTGCACCAGACCGGCCGCGATCACGATCCAGAGGATGCTGTAGTAGCCCCCCGCAATGGTGAAGAGGACATCGGACAGGTGCAGGGCGATGGGCACCACGAAGACAGGAAGGTCATCGCGCGTGAAGGGCCGGCTCATCTTGCCGCGCCACAGCAGGACCAGCAGGACGACCGGGGCCATCAGGTGCACGGACAGCATGATCCACTCGCCGACACCGCCCTGCGCAAGCACGGGGGCGAGCCATAGCAGGAACCTGGAGAGCGGACTGACCATCAAGACCAGGGCGACGACCATGCCGAGGAACGGATAGACGACACCGACGAGCACCCGCTCGCCGCTCCTGCGATACCACCAGCGTCCCAGCAGGAGGCAGCCGGAAGCGTAGAGCATGATCAGCATCCAGCCCGGGAAGTTGAACACCGGCACCCCGAGGATGTTGGCCTGGGTGGCGGGGTCGATCAGCCAGTTCCAACGACCCGATGCCGCGCCGCCCGTGACGAAGACCTGGCGGATCGCCAGGGGGTCGAGCGAGAAGTCCTGCAGCATGCCGAACAGCCCGATGATGGGGGGCCACGTCCAGCGCGGCAGCGCGGTCTTCTCGAGAAACCAGAGTCCCGTGATCAGCACGCAGGCCTCGATGATCGGAACGGAAGCCGGCACCGAGCCGATCATCACGACGGAGCGACCGTACGAGTACAGCCCCATGACGACGGCTGCGTTCTCGTACACGGAGGCATAGAGGAAGACGAACGCGAACAGCTCCAGGATCAGAAGCCAGGGTCGCCCCTCGCGGCGAACGACGAACACCAGCACCAGCAAGCCCAGGACGAGGGCCAGCAGGTCCTGGAGCAACCATGGGACGGGGACGGGTTGGGCAAGGATCCTGTCGAGGATGATGGTCATGGTCGATGCACTCCGCGCTCCGGCATCTAATCGACAGGGCGTCGATGATTGGCATGGTACAGATTGCGGGACGGGACCGGTCGACACGGTCGAGCCATCCGTCGATTGGTCGACAAGGAAGCGGAGGATGTCGATGAAGGCGTCGCCCAGCGACCCCCGAACACTGAGGACGCGAGCGGCCCTCCTCGGGGCCGTCATGAGCCTCGTGGCCGAAGCCGGTATCGGCAGCCTGACGATCGCGGCGATCACGCGCAACGCCGGCCTCCACCGTTCCACCTTCTACCTGCACTACGACGGACTGGTGGACCTGTACCGGGACTGCATGCAGACGCTCTTCGACGAGCTGAGACAGGAGGTCTGGGCCCTTCGCCTCCCCGCGGACCAGGACGGAGCCGATGCGTGGGTCCCGCACGTTGCCCGCATGTTCCGTCACCTGGCCGAGCACGAAGCGTTCTATGGCAGGATCTTGGGCCGCCCCGGAGCGCCGGTGTTCCGGGGCCTGTTCCAGGAAGCTCTCTACGAGCTGATGGTGGAACCGATCGCCCTCGAGGACCCGGGCGCCACCGGATCGCCACGCCTCGCGATGACCCTTCGGTTCTTCATCGGTGGGTTCACCGAGGTCGCCTCCTGGTGGCTGCAAGGACGAAGGCCGATCTCGATCGAGGACGCCGCCGGTCAGGTCGTACGCGACATGTTGCCCGACTACCTCAGGCTCCTCGGCGATCCCTGGCGAGTTCCGCCCGGACGCTGAGGCCTTCGAAACGCGCCCCCCGTGCACGAGGCTCGGCCCTGGGCCGGGTGCCCCGAACCCGGAAGCTTGACATCCCAGGCACGGCGGCGCCATACTTATTTGGTCTCTTTGGTCTTCTAGGAATTCTTGTATGGAACTCACCGGCCGCCAGGAAGCCTTCATCCGCAACCTGGTGGACCTCTACCTCGAGCACGCCGAGCCCATCCACTACTCTCGCCTGGCAGAGCGCCTGGGGGTGAGCCCCTTCACCGCCTACGACATGATGCGGCTCTTGGAGGAGCGCGGCTACGTGCGGTCCGAGTATCAGCTTCAGGAAGGCAAGCGACAGTCGGGACGCTCGATCATCGTGTTCGCGCCAACGCCGAAGGCACACCAGGTCATCGCCGAGTTGACCGCGGAGGCCCCCCAGGGCGATTGGGAGCACGTCACGGACGCGCTCCTCGAGCGCGTGCGCAGCGGCCGCTTCGAAGACAGCGACGTGGTCATGGACGTGCTGGCGCGCATGCCGCAGGACGATCCTCCCGCGTTGCGCTACTGCACCGAGGTCGCCACCGTCCTCACGCTGCGCGTCTGGCGCTCCGGCCACTGGGCACGACTCAACAAGCACATCGAGCCGCTGCTCGTGTCGGGCGACGCCGTCTCCCGCGAGGACCTCCTTCTCCTCGGGGGCCTCGCCATCGGGGTGCTCGCCGGCAGCGGCGTCGGCGACGACGCGTGGCTCGACGAGATGGCGGGGCACACGAGGACCTACCTCGGCACGGTCGGCGGGATGGCGGACAGCGACTGGCGTCGCCTGGCGATGAACCTGAGGGCTGCGCTCGACCCCCTCGTCGCCGGCAAGGAGGCAGGAACGTGACGGGGCTCTCAGCGGCTTTGCAGCGCTTGTTTTTTGGTCTCTTTGGACCCGTAGGCGGGCGCGCAGCCGGCCGCGGATGGGAGGCGCCCACATGAGGCAGCTCGCCGAGATCGCGCTGTCCAGAAGCCGCCTGGTCATCGCCGGCTTCGCCCTGCTCACGGTTCTCGCCGGCATCGGCCTGCCCCGGATCGTGCTCGACGAGTCGATCTCCTCGATGTATCCCGCGACGGCTCCTACGACCCTCCTCTACCACGACGTGGAGAAGACCTTCGGCGCCGGCAAGCTGCTCGTCGCGGTGCTCCAGGGCGACATCTACACGCCGCAAGCCCTGACCAGCATCGATCGCCTGACCACCGACCTCGAGCGGATCCAGGGCGTCCAACGCGTCACCAGCGTGGCCAATGCCAACCGCATGACCGATGACAACGGCCTTCTGCGTGTCGAGAACATCGTCGATCCGCATCATCTCGGCCCGGCAGCCATCGCCGGCATCCGCGGCTTCCTGGCGAGCTCGAGTCTTTACGGGCACGGGCGT
>Ga0315542_1000795_pt1 | contig 20126 bp, 32 predicted proteins | sample SalMarSW160120MG_FD_202541 | JGI IMG/M metagenome (GOLD analysis project Ga0315542, IMG submission 202541) | Salt marsh sediment microbial communities from the Plum Island Ecosystem LTER, Massachusetts, United States - Salt Marsh Sediment SW1601-20 ... | reverse complement strand
TACCGCTTCAGCTTCTTCTACCGCTTCAGCTTCTTCTACCGCTTCAGCTTCTTCTACCGCTTCAGCTTCTTCTACCGCTTCAGCTTCTTCTACCGCTTCGGCTTCTTCTACCGCTTCAGCTTCTTCTACCGCTTCAGCTTCTTCTACCGCTTCAGCTTCCTCTACGGCCTCAGCTTCCTCTACGGCGTCGGCCTTGATTACTGTTTGTAACCGGCCCGCTTTTTTTGCGGGACCAACCGTCACCGCTTCCGACGGCAGGACAATATTCCCCTGTTTTAAAGCTTCGCGGATCAGCTCTTCGATTCGTTCAAGTTCATTTTTGGCCATCCCCGGTCTGCTTACATTGCTCTTTACAAAAGAGGTCACTTCGTCCCAACTTTTCATAATGTACTCATCCAAATGCGCTTCCTTGGAATCCGGAAGCTTTTGCAAACCTTTTTTCATATACTTTTTTATTTCCGAACGCCGTGCATTCATCTCATGCTGCCAATGTTCGAGATCAATCTCTTCTTTTCCTTTTAAGAACTCTTTTAAGAATTCCAGTTGAAACCGTCTCATACGTTCGGCTACTACCGTCTGCGGATCCTGCTTGATATTAAAGACGAGAAAACATATAAGAAATGTTGTACATAAAAAGAGTATCAGGATTATTACCTTATGCGCAACGTTCATGGTAAACTGGGAAAGAGGGAGAATCATTCCGTAGTTTCCGTATTCGGCATGACGGTAAAATAAGCGTGCCTCCCGGCCTTGTACTAGTGTGGCCAGGGTAACACTCTCAATCCCCTTGTCCGATTTTTTAGACCATGTGTTATTCAATTCACTTCTTAATTTTTCAAGTTCGTCTTTCCCGGCATACAATAATAGACCGGCCGGATCAAATAATATCCCTTCCCCTGAAATCACCTTTACATCTTTGATGACCGTACCGGGAAACGTGTTAAGCAGATATAGACGCAGATTGTCTACGGGAACGTAAAAAAGTGCGCTTCCCAAAAAATCATTCAGGCTGTCTACAACCGGAAGCAGGTATATAAAGCGATCGGACGCATAATCAAGCAGAATCCGTGGTTTTTGACCGGCGTCCCCGGTTAACGGTAATCCTTTGGCGGACGGATCAGCTTTTGAAAGGTCTTTGTATGTTATTTTGCCCTGAGTTCGTGGCTCACTGATGTCCGCCGCAAGTGTACTATAATGGATTCTTTTTCCCTGTGGTCCCACCAGACGCACAAAAAACTGACCCGGGAAAATCCGTGTCAGTTCATCAAACGCCGCCTTTCTCTTCAATATATCTTCACTTGTCTGGTTGGTATAATATGCCTTCCATATATAATCCTTTTTTACGATTACATCAAAAATATTCTTTATGTTATCAGAATGATACTTTGTACTGGCGGTTATATACCGCGCGATTGCGGTCTTTTTTTCATTCGCGATAATGGGATAGTACAAACCGGTCTCGATTACCGAAAAAAGGTTGGTAAATGCCAGTATGGAAAATATTGCACTGAGCACGATTGAGATCAGAATGGTTAATAGTATCTTCCTGCTGTTCTTCAATTTTTACTTTCTCTACCGTTTTAACCTAATACTACGCATAATCAGGCCTATCTTTTATTTTATCGGAATATATCCGAATTAATATACTGAATAACTATAAAATACCAATTAATACAGCAAATACCCACTAAAAAAAATATCCCGCATCCGGTTGTTTTTTGCCCCGCTTTACCCGCCTTTGACGTCCTGTTACTACTTTTATAGGTGTTCATCAGTATTTCATCAAGACTTTCCCATATTTTATTCAAAGGATACTTTTTCTTTTGTTCAAGCAGTTGTGTAAAATAGAAAAGTGTTTTATCCAACAAATCCCTGTAACGGCTTAAGATAGTAGGCTGTGTTTTCCTTCTGTTTCCGTTTGGAATAAGATAAATCAGGAGTTTGGAGAGATAAAGCAGGGTAAGAAGGGTAAGCGCCTTCCCGCATCCGCTTTCTATTGCGTCTAATGTTATGGGAAATCCAAATATCGTAATCAGCACCCTGCCTGTGGGAACTGATAAATTAAAAAGCACAGTGACAATGATAAATAGTATACTTCCTTTGAGATGAAGCTGTTTTTTGTTTAGAACCAACAGCAGCAGTAAAAGTCCGAATTGAATGATTTTTATCAGCAGATCTTGTTGAAGTATTATCGCCGGGGCGATAACAATACAGGCAATAAAAGAAAAAAGAGAAGATACATTCCTGATAATCCATGCATCTTCTCTTGTATTTTGTTTCTTCTTCACTTATGGATTAAGCGGTTTTTGCTCCGCCCGTTTCTTTTTTCTTTTTGATTTTCTTTTCTCGTTCTTTCCGTTCAACCAGTTCCAGCAGCACCATTTCCGCGGCATCGCCGGTTCTTGTACCCAGTTTTAGTATTCGGGTATAACCTCCCGGTCTTTGTTTAAACCTCGGTGCAATATCCTTAAAAAGCTTGTCCAGTACCCGCTTTTCAACGATTTTTTTGGCGATTGTCCTTCTGTTATGGACGGAATCTACCTTGGCCCTGGTAATCATTTTTTCCGCCGTACGCCTGATTTCTCTGGCTTTTGGCTTGGTTGTTTTTATTCGTTCATATTTAAACAAAGAGCTTACCATATTTTTATGGAGAGATTTCCTATGGCTGGGTTTTCTGCCCAGTCGTTTTAAGTCTACTCTATGCCTCATCTTCTTTTTCCCTTTCCATTTCTTTCTTGGCAATCTTCTTTAACGTGCTGTAATCCTTCATGCCCAAACGGAGATTCCATTCCTTGAGTTTGTCTTTTATTTCCTGCAAGGATTTTTTGCCGAAATTTCTCGTCTTTGCAATTTCCTCTTCGGTCTTTTGTGTAAGATCCCCGATAGTACGAATATTCGCATTTTTTAAACAATTACTGGAACGTACCGACAGCTCAAGTTCTTCGATCGGAGTATCCAGAATTGCCTGTATTCTGCGTTCCTCCTCATCCGCCTCTTCATCTTCAAGCAGGCTTTCCTCATCGAAATTAATAAAAATGGTAAAATGGTCCTTGGCTATTTTTGCGGCTTCCGCCAATGCATCCTCCGGCTTTACCGTACCGTCGGTCCATAACTCCAGGATCAGTTTATCATAATCCGTTCTTTGACCCACCCGGGTACTTTTGATATCAAATTTAACCTTGGTTATGGGAGAAAATATAGCGTCAATAGGAATGGTACCGATAACATCAATCAGTTGCTCATTCCTCTCGGCGGGAATATACCCCCTGCCCAGGTTTATCTGAATCTCAAAATCTATACTCACACTTTCGTTAACTGTGGCGATATGAAGATCCTTGTTCAATATTTCCAGGCCGTCTTCAACTTCCAGGTCACCGGCGACAAACTCACCGGGTCCTTTCTTTGTTACCAGGATGGTTTTTTCTTCCACTTCTTCAGAGAATTTGATTTTTACCTGTTTAAAGTTGCTGATCACCTCAGGGGTATCTTCAAGCACACCGGCGATACCCTCAAACTCATTTGAAATCGTATGAGCCTTGTTCTCATTATTATATACCGTTATTCGCAACGCAGTGATCGCATATCCCTGGATGGAGGACAGGAGTATTCTCCTTAGGGTATTTCCGATTGTAGTACCAAAACCTCTCTCAAAAGGGTATGCCAAAAATCTTCCATAATTCTTTTCTACTTCACTATGCTCAAAATTTACGCCTTTCGGCCTCTTGAATCCTTTTAAGAGATTCTTTCTTGCCATTGCTTTTTAGCTCCTTATTTTGAATATAATTCAACAATTAATTGTTCTTTAATGTCCGCCATGTCCAAAATATCATTTCTTCTTGGAAGTGCCTTTACCGTACCCGACAATTTATCCGGATCAACCTCCAACCATGGCATAACACCGGCACGCGAGAACTCTTTCAGACTCTCTTTAATAAAAATCATTTTCTTGCTGTTCTCTTTAATTTCTATCTCATCGTTCTCTCTGACAATATAAGACGGAATGTTTACCTTCTTTTTATTTACAAACACATGACCATGCAGTACAAGCTGCCTGGCTTGTTTGCGTGAAGAAGCAAAATGCATTCTGTATACGATGTTATCAAGTCTACTTTCCAATAAACACAGCAGATTCTCTCCGGTAATCCCTTTCATTCTATCCGCTTTTTCAAAAAATATTTTAAACTGTGTTTCCAACATTCCGTAAATTCTTTTCAGCTTCTGTTTTTCACGAAGCTGTATTCCATACTCCGAAATCTTACGCGTCCGGGCCCGCGGACCTTTTCCGGGCGCGCCCTTGCGCTTGGTAACAGGACATTTTTCGCTCTTGCACCTGTCTCCCTTTAACATAAGTTTTGTTTTTTCCGCCCTGCACAATCTGCACTGCGGTCCTAAATATCTACCCATTTTTTCCTCCGCTAAAAACTAACCGGTAACTATACCCTTCTACTTTTCTGGGGCCTGCAGCCGTTATGCGGTATGGGAGTGATATCGGCAATCACTTTCACCCTTATCCCCATTCCGCCGATTGAGCGTATTGCAGATTCCCTGCCCACTCCCGGCCCCTTTACATATACATCAACCTGCTGTAAACCGGATTCCAGCGCCTTGTTAAGGGCTGCTTCCGTGGTTGTCTGTGCGGCAAACGGAGTGGATTTTTTTGCCCCTTTGAATCCCAGGGATCCGGCGGATGCCCAGGAAATGGCATTACCCATACTGTCCGTAACCGTAACAATTGTATTATTGAAGGTGGCCTGTATATATACACGGCCTTCCTGTATATTCTTCTTTTTCTCTTTTTTGGTTTTTCTCTTAGCCAACGGTTTTCCTCCTAAACGGCCTTACGTTTTCCGGCAACGGTCTTTCGCTTGCCTTTTCTTGTTCTGGCATTGGTCCGTGTTCGCTGTCCCCGGACCGGCAGTCCTTTTCGATGACGCAGGCCCCGGTAACATCCGATATCCATCAGACGCTTTATATTTAACGCAATTTCGGTGCGCAGTCTTCCTTCTACCTTATATTCCTGCTCAATTTCTTTCCGTAATACATTGATTTCTTCGCCGCTACACTCATTTATTTTTTTATTCGGATCGATACCTGTTTCGGCACAAATCTTTCTTGCCGATGCTCTTCCGATACCAAAAATATACGTCAAGGCAATATCAACATGTTTGTTGGGAAGATCGACTCCCGCAATTCTGGCCATACTACCACCTACCTCTGTCTTTGTTTATGTTTTGGATTTGTACAAATTATCCGTACCACACCGCGTCGACGGATTACCTTACATTTATCACAAATTGGTTTTACACTTACTCTTACCTTCATATGCTTCCTCTGCTTTTTTTAAAGATTTCTTGCTTTAATCTTTCCCTTCTTTACCAATCCTTCATGGTGGTGCATCCGTAAATGTCCTTCAATCTGAGACATGGTATCCAGACCTACACCTACCAGAATTATCAACGATGTTCCGCCCATTATTCTTGCAACACTCCAGGGAAACCCGAACAACTTGGTAATAATGGAGGGGATTACGGCGATAAACGCCAGGAACAACGATCCTGGCAGAATAATCCTGTTCAATATTCTTATCAGGTACTGCTCCATCCTCTCAGAACGAATGCCCGGAATAGAGCCGCCGTGTTCCCGTATATTTTTAGATATCTCAATCGGATTAAGGGTTACCTGTGTATAGAAATACGCAAAAAATACAATCAAAAGCGAATAGAGAATAAGATACGGGACTCCATACGGATTTAAGAAGCGTGCCAGGTCCCTGAAAAATTTTATATTACTGCCGACACTACTGATAATCTGAATGGGCGTAATCAGTATGGTATTGGCAAAAATAATCGGGATAACACCCGAAGGATTCAGTTTAAACGGCAGATAAGTATTCTGCGCTCCATACATTCTTCTGCCGACAACACGCTTTGCATAATGAACCGGTATCTTTCGTTGTCCGCGCTGTTCATAGATAATAAGCGTAACCACAAACACAAACATAACCAGCGCCATCAGGATAAACACCGGGTTTATGCCGGTACTGCTTTGAGCGGCAGGACTTAAAATATCCCCCCTCCTGGTAAGGCCGGTCGTCACCCCGACATCCTCTATAAAACGCAGCAGGGATTTTATTATACCTAACTGCAGCAGCGCATTGGGTATCCGCGCCACAATTCCCGCAAAAATAAGTAACGAAATTCCATTACCGATCCCGCGTTGGTTTATCTGCTCACCCATCCACATAAGGAACATTGTCCCCGTGGCTACGGTAACCACCCCCAAAAAGAGAAAGGACCCCCTCGGTATCGTAAGGATACTGTCTTTGACCGTACTTGATATCAAAAACAGAGATTGTACCGCGGCCACAAAAACCGTGGCATAGCGCGTGTACTTTTGTATCTTTTTTCGTCCTCCTTCTTCTTCGGATATTTTCTTTAACCGCGGGAAAACCACCACCAACAACTGCATAACAATCGAACAGGTAATATAGGGCATAATTCCCAACATAAAAATAGAGTAGTTCTTAAATGCTCCTCCGACAAAAAGATCAAGATAATCGAGGATATTTACCCCTCCGCGGGTAGACTGTGTATTTAAAGATCGTTTTAACTCAATAAAATCAACTCCCGGCAGAGGAATGACCGCGCCCAGCCTGAAAATTATCAATAAAAATATGGTAAAAATAATTCTCTGCCTGAGTTCCTGAGTTCTGAATATATTAACCAGTGGATTTGTCGCCATTATTCCGTATCCTTACTCTCTGTTTCTTTTTTATCTTCCGCCGTCTCCGGCTTTGCCGAATCTGCGGCCGCGTCCCGAAACTGTGTTTTCAGCGTTTCTTCTTCTGTTGCCGAATCTGCGGCCGCGTCCCTGATCTCTGTTTTCGGCGTTGCTTCCTTTTTCTCAGAATCATCAGCTGCTTCCCTGATCTCTGTTTTCGGCGTTGCTTCCTTTGGTTTCGCCGATTCTATTTCCGTCTTTTCCGCCTGTGTCTTGGCCGCAGGCTTCGCGGCTTTCGGTTTCGCATCCGCCGCCGCCGTTTTTACCGCAGGCTTCGCGGCTTTCGGTTTCGCGTCCGCCGCCGCCGTTTTTGCCGCAGGTTTGACGGGTTTTTCCGCCGCTGTTTTTACCTGTTTTTCGGTCTTGGATTCAGGCGCTTTTACCGGTGCGGGCTTACCCTTGCCTTCAGCGACAGGCTTTTCTTCCGTCTTTTTGGGAGCGGTTGCTTTTTTCGCCTTAACCGCTTTTTTCTTCGCGGATTTTTGTTTGTCCTTTTTTTCTCCGGCAACAAACTCTTTCACTTCTCCGCCCGCGGCGATAATTTTTTCTTTTGCCTGCTGCGAAACCTTGTCCAAGTCCACTACCAGCTTCTTTTTTATATCTCCCTGCGCCAACAGTTTCACGGGTACATTGCGTTTTTTGATCAATCCTTTTTGCAGAAGGCTTTCCCGTGACACCGTCTCCCCGGAATTATATTTTGCCAGATCATCTATGTTAACTATGAGATATACCTTTTTGAACACCGCGTTTGAAAAGCCGCGCCGTGCCACCCGTCGGTAAAGCGGCATCTGTCCGCCTTCGAATCCGGGACGAACACCGCCGCCGGAACGCGCATTCTGGCCTTTTGAGCCCTTACCGGCCGTACACCCCGTGCCGCTGCTCGATCCGCGGCCAAGGCGCTTTTTCTTTTTTCTGGCCCCCCTGTACAGCGTTAACGTATTGTCACTCATGATTTAATCTCCTCTACACTCACCAGGTGTTCAACCGTACGAATCATCCCCAGTATCTCAGGCCGCGCCTCTTTTGTAACCGAAGAGTTAATTTTTCGCAGGCCCAATGCTTTTACCGTTTTTCTCTGATTGGGCTTTCTGCTTATTGTGCTTTTTTTCAGCGTTATTTTCAACATCTTCTTTGCCATAATCAACCCCAAAACTCTTTCAGGGTCTTTCCCCTGTTCGCCGCTACCTTTTTGGCGTCCAAGAGTTTATCAAAACCGGCGAATACCGCTTTCACGATATTGATGGCATTTGCCGAACCCAGGGACTTGCTTAAAATATCCCTGACCCCTACGGCCTCCATAACCGCTCTTACCGGACCTCCGGCAATAATTCCGGTTCCGGGGGCTGCGGGTTTCAGCAGTACCGTAGCACCTTTGAACTTACCGACAACCAGATGCGGTAATGTGGTTTTCTTCAAAGGAACGGTGCGCATATTCTTCTTTGCTTTTTCCATACTCTTTCTTATAGCCTCGGAAACGTCGTTTGCCTTTCCGAACCCATAACCGATACTACCCTTGCTGTCTCCAACCACAGAAATAGCGGAAAACGAAAAACGTCTTCCACCCTTCACTACCTTTGCAACCCTGTTTAATTTTACAAGCTTTTCAACCAGCGCAACGCTCGTGATATCTACATCCATTGCTTCCCCCTAAACCTTAATCCCTGACTTCCGTACGCCGTCTGCAACGGCCTTTACCAGTCCGTGATACAGGAATCCGTTACGGTCAAAAGTAACGGCCCCAATATTCTTCTTTTTCAGTTTCTGGCCCATAGCCTCACCCAGTTTCCCGATTTCCTTACTGTTATTCTTGATGTTTCGGTACTCCTTTTCCAGGTTCGAGGCGGCGGCTAGTGTTTTGCCCTGCACATCGTCTATCACCTGCAGATAGGTATACTTGTTGCTTTTAAAAATGCTCAGCCTGGGCTTTTCAGGAGAGTTTTTAATCTTCTTCCTGATGCTGAACTTCCTGCGAAGCCTTTTTCTCAGTTTATCATTCATCTTTTTCATACTATTACCCTACTTTACTCCCGTCTTACCGACTTTCTTGCGGATAACCTCTTTTTCATATTTCACGCCCTTCCCTTTATATGGCTCCGGCGGACGGAAACCCCTGATCTCCGCGCAGATCTGTCCCAACTGCTGCTTATTATTACAGGTAACGCTTATCCGGTTGTTTGCTTCCACTTCGATTGCGGCGCCTTCCGGAATGGGATATTCAATCGGGTTGGAAAAACCCAAATTCAATATCAAAATATCCCCTTTCTTCTCGGCCCGGTAACCGATACCGGTAATAATGAGTACCTTATTAAAGCCCTTGGATACTCCCGTAACAATGTTATTCAACAGGTTGCGGTAAAGTCCATGCATGGCGCGGGAACGTTTTGTGTCGTCCTTACGGGTTACAATCGCCTCTCCCTCCGCAATTTTTATGTCCACCTCAGGGCTGAAATCCATCGTAAGTTTGCCCCTGGGTCCTTCGGCAAGGACCGTATTGTTATCCACGTTTAATTTTACGCCATCCGCGATTTTGACCGGAATCTTTCCGATTCTCGACATATTCGTACCGTCCTTTTCTTACCAAATATTACACAGTAATTCGCCGCCCAGTTTTTTATCAACCGCTTTTTTACCGGTTGTTACGCCTTCCGATGTCGACACAATCAGCACACCGTAGCCGTTAAAAACACGGGGCATATCCCTGTAGCCCGAATAAAATCTTCTGCCGGGGGTGGAGACCCTCTGCAGCCCGTGAATTATGGGCGTGTTTTTATCATCGTATTTTAAAAAAATCCGTATATAATTTCTATTCTCTTCCGTATGCTTTTTAAAATTCTTTATGAAACCCTCGTTCTTAAGAATTTTAATGATTTCCAATTTTAATTTGGAGGTTGGGATATCAACCTTCTCAAATTTGGCCATGTTTGCATTTCTAATCTTTGTCAACATATCTGCAATTGGATCTGAAACACTCATATTCTCGCTACTCCCCTTTTACCAGCTTGATTTTGTAACGCCGGGAATTTTCCCTTCGCTTGCAAGCTTTCTAAAACAAATTCTACACATCTGAAATTTTCTCATATATCCACGAGGCCTTCCGCACAGTTTACACCGATTTACTTTTCGCGTGGAATATTTCGGTGTACGCTGCGCCTTTTTTATCAATGCTTTTCTTGCCATATGTCTTCCTCTACTTCCTGAACGGCATCCCAAATTTGCTCAATAAACTTTTTGCTTCCGCGTCGGTGCGGGCCGAAGTTACCATGGCAATATTAAGGCCGCTGATTCTTTCTATTGTATCATAATCAATTTCAGGAAAAATAATCTGTTCTTTAATCCCTAACGCGTAATTCCCATGACCGTCAAAGGCGTTCGGATTTGTTCCCCTAAAATCCTTTACACGCGGCAGTGCCACATTGACCAGCTTTTCCAGAAAATCATACATATAATTTCCCCGCAGTGTTACCATGGCACCTATTTCCATGCCTTCACGCACTTTAAAGCCCGCTATGGATTTTTTCGCTTTGGTCTTTACCGCTTTCAATCCGCTGATTTTGGTCAGCTCTTGGATGACCGAATCCAACAGCTTTTTGTTCTGAATCGCCTCACCGCAACCCACGCTGAGCACGATCTTTTCCAAGCGGGGCACCTGCATCACGGATTTATAGTTAAATTCGTCCTTAAGCTCATTAACTATTTTTTTCTTATAATATTCCTTTAATCTCGGAATATAGGTCTTCGTTGCTGCCATTACAGTTCATCTCCACATTTTCTGCAAACCCTTGTTTTTTTATCATTTTTAAAGTCAAAACCCACACGTGTTATACCGCATTTTTTACACATAATCATCACATTGGATATGCTGATGGACGCTTCTATCTCTTTTATTCCGCCCTTGTCGTTCTGCTTCTTGGGTTTTATGGCCTTTTTTACCAGATTAAGCCCTTCCACCAATACACGACCTTTTGTTCTGTCAATCTTTAAGATCCTTCCGGTCTTTCCGACTTCTTTTCCGGCAATCACCTTTACGGTGTCTTCCTTTTTCAACTTGCATTTCATAACAGCCTGTTTTTGCTTCATTTCTTCCTCCTACAGAACCTCGGGCGCCAAAGAAACGATCTTCATATAGTTCTTTTCACGCAGCTCTCTTGCCACCGGCCCGAAAATACGCTTTCCCTTCGGATTTTTATTGGTATCGATAATTACACAGGCATTATCATCAAAGCGTATATAGGTACCATCAGGTCTCTTATATTCCTTTTTTGTCCGTACGACCACTGCACGTTCCACCGCGCCTTTCTTTATCGGGGCGTTGGCAAGGGCGTCTTTTACTGCAACAACTATAATATCTCCCACCGTGGCATACTTTCTTCTTGTACCCCCGAGTACTTTAATACACAAGGCACGCTTGGCTCCGCTGTTATCCGCCACATTTAAAAACGAATTCATCTGAATCATACTCTCTACCTCTAAATCTTATGCTATTTTGCCTTTTCTACAATTTCATGCAACAGCCAACACTTTTCCTTGCTTATTGGCCTGGATTCAATAACCCTGACAACATCTCCTACATTACACTCGTTCTTTTCATCATGTGCCTTGATTTTCTTTGAAACCACTACATATTTTTTGTACAACGGATGCAGTTTACGCCTGGTTAACTTCACCACGATCGTTTTGTCCATTTTAGTGCTTTCAACCTTACCCGTAAATATTTTCTTCCTCACTTTGGCCTGCACAGATTTACCTTCCATTCCTTGCTCCTTTTATTTCCTGATCCCCAGATCAAATTCATGAATCATGGTGTTCAATGCCGCGATTTTTCTCCTCATGACCCTCTTTTCAACCAAATTCTCAATATGCCCGATAACCATATTGAAACGCAAATCACGGTATTTTTTTTTCAACTCGTCTCGTTTTGAAAGAAGCTCCTCAAGTGAAAGCTCGTTAAATGAATCACGCATATCCCTTACTCCATATCCCGTCTTTGGATAAATTTTGTCTTAATGGGCAGTTTACTTCCCGCCAGTTTAACGGCGCTCTCCGCAAGCTCTCGCGGTACGCCGGCTATCTCAAAAAGGACCGTCCCCCGGTTTACGACTGCGACCCAGTATTCCGGGCTGCCTTTACCTTTACCCATCCGTGTTTCGGCGGGCTTCTTTGTGTACGGTTTATCGGGGAATATCCTGATCCACACCTTACCACCGCGCTTTATATGCCTGGTCATGGCTACCCTGGCCGCCTCTATCTGGCGGTTGGTAATCCATTTTGCTTCCATGGCCAGGAGACCGTACTCACCAAACGCGATCTTGTTTCCTCTGGTCGCCGTTCGCGCTTTATATGCTCTTTGTTGTTTCCTGTATTTTGTTCTCTTAGGACTCAGCATCTTCTTCCCTGCTCCTCGTTTTGGACTTTTGTTTTTTAATCAGACTTCCGGCGTCCTCTTTATAGTCACGGGTGAATACTTCGCCGTTGAATACCCACACTTTAACTCCGATCGTACCGAACGTGGTAATGGCTTCCCTAAAGCCGTAATCGATATCCGCCCTGTAGGTATGCAGGGGTATTCTTCCCTCTTTGTATTCTTCTCTTCTGGCCATTTCCGAACCGCCCAAACGGCCGGCTACTTTTATCTTTATTCCCTGTACACCAGCCCTAATGGCGTTGGAAATCGCTATTTTCATGACGCGGCGATGTGATGAACGTGACTTTAACTGCCGCGCGATGTTTTCCGCAATGAGCGAAGCGTTTGACTCAGGATTCTTTATCTCTTTTATCTTAATCTGGACCTTTTTGCCCACAACCTTCTGGATCTTCTCACCCAGCTTCTCTATATTGGCACCCTTGGCCCCGATAATCGCTCCGGGTCTTCCTGAATGGATAATAATGGTAACCCTTTGCGGATGCCTGATTATTTCGACATCAGCCACCTCCGCGCTTTTTGTCTCCGGCAGGGTAGTTATTACCTTGCGGATCTTAAGATCCTCATGCAGTGTGGCGGCGTATTCCCGCGGGTCTACGTACCATTTTGATTTCCACGTCTTGTTTATTTTTAACCGCATTCCGTACGGATGTACCTTTTGTCCCATAATAATCCTTTCCTATCCTATTTCATCCATTACCACAAAAATGTGACTGAATCTTTTCAATAAGATGTCGGCCCTGCGCCTTGCCCGCGGCCAGACACGTTTCATTCGCGGGCCTTCATTCACCTGAAGCTCCCGAACATAAAGCATGTCTTCATCCAGCTTTTTATTTTGATAGATCGCGTTTGCCGCGGCGGACCTGATTAATTTTCGTAAAAGGCGCGCCCCTTTATGCGGCATCGATTCCAATATGGCGACCGCCTCATTATACGGTTTCTTCCGTACCAGGTCGGCGATCCGTCTGACCTTATGCGGTGAAATAAGTTGATATTTAAGCTGTGCTTTATAACCCTTCTTTACTTCCATCTGACATTACCACCTATCTTTTTACTGCCTTTCTATCCGATCCGGCATGGCTTCTGAATAATCTTGTAGGAGCAAACTCACCCAGCTTCTGTCCCACTAAATTCTCCGTTATATACACGGGGATCCATGTCTTACCGTTGTAAACTGAAATGGTAATTCCCACCATTTCAGGGATGATGGTAGAACAACGGGAGTAGGTTTTAATCATTCTCTTTTCACCCGTCTTCTGCTGTTCCAGTACCTTTTTGTACAGGCTTTTCTCTATAAACGGTCCCTTTTTAATCGAACGCGACACAGTCTTCTCCTATTTTCTTCTCTTGACGATAAATTTATTGGATACTTTTCGTTTTTTTCTGGTTTTATACCCTTTGGTCGGTATACCGGTAGGCGAAACAGGATGCCGTCCGCCGGACGACTTTCCTTCACCACCACCGTGCGGGTGATCAATCGGGTTCATGGCAACACCACGAACCTTTGGTCTTTTTCCCAACCAGCGGGATCTTCCCGCCTTTCCCAAACTGACATTCATCTTATCTTCATTTCCGATTTCACCGAGCGTGGCATAGCATTTCACGAAAATCATTCGCATTTCACCGGAAGGCAGTTTTAATGTTGCGTAATCACCTTCCTTTGCCACCAAAGAAGCACCGGTACCCGCCGCCCTTACAAGCTGGCCGCCCCTGCCCCGTCGCAATTCCAGATTATGCACCGTCATACCCAAGGGTATTTTTTCCAACGGAAGGGAGTTCCCCACCTCCAACGGCGCATCCGGTCCGCTCATTATCTGACGATCTACGGTAATTCCCTTCGGCGCCAGAATATAGCGCTTTTCACCGTCAGCATAATGGATAAGTGCGATATTCGCGCTTCGGTTCGGATCATACTCAATACTTGCCACCTTCCCCGGGATACCGAACTTATCTCTCTTAAAATCGATGACCCTGTACTTACGTTTATGTCTTCCGCCTTTGCGCCGTACGCTGATTCTTCCTCCGGCGCCCCTGCCCGCTTTGAACGGAAGCCCCTTGGAAAGTGATTTTTCCGGTTTTTCCCTGGTAACATCTTCAAAGGTCAATCCGGTCTTATATCGCTGCCCGGCTGTTGTCGGTTTATATTTCTTAATTCCCACTTCACATTCCTCTTTCTCTTTGTTTATTGAAAATAATTACGACTTATGCACCTTCAAAAATCTCAATAGTCTCGTTGGGAGACAGGGTAACGATTGCCTTTTTCCACGCGGCGGTTTTTCCGATCCGATAAGGCGGACGTCGCTTTGGTTTTGGTTTTACATTCAATATCCTGCATTTAAGGCAGTGCACTCCGAACAACTCTCTCAATGCCCTTTTTACCTGGAACTTATTGGCCAGGGGAGAGACCTTAAACACATACTTTTTCTCATCTTTAAATTTATTTGACTTTTCCGTTACAACCGGCGCCAGAATAATCTTGTCACTTTCCATTTTTCTTCTCTCCATAAAAATCATTCAGTCCGGCAACCGCTTTTTCCAGGATTAGTATATTCTTGCTGTAAAACAGATCATGTGCCCGCAGCCGATTGTATGAAAGATATTTCAGCCAGGGTATATTTGACCCTGCCCGTTTAATGGTCTTGTCTTCATCACTCAAAATAATGACCGCGCGGTCATTCGGGACAAGGTTGGCCAGTATTTGTACCAGATCCTTTGTTTTACCCGAATCCACCGAAAAATCCTCAACAACCTTGATGCACTCTTCTTTGTTTTTCAGACTCAATATGGATTTATACGCCATACGCTTCATTTTTTTCGGCACATTATAACTATAATCCCGGGGCTGGGGTCCGAAGGCCACACCGCCCCCTACCCAGACCGGACTCTTTTTATCACCTGAGCGTGCGCGCCCGGTGCCTTTTTGTCTCCAGGGTTTTTGGGTACTTCCGGCTACCATACTTCGTGTTTTTGTACATGCCGTACCGACCCTGTCGTTCGCCAGCTCATTTTTAATAGCCTCATAGATCGTACCCCGGCTTACTTTGACGCCGAACACGTTATCATCCAGAGTAATCTCTTTTATTGCTTTTCCCTGTTTGTTATATACCTTTGCAATCATCCGTCCTACCTCTTTTTAAACGCATCGGTGACAATAACCGTATTGTTCGGTGCACCGGGGACAGCCCCGTTTACCAGCAGTACCTCTTTTTCTTTATCAACCTTGATCACCCGGAGGTTTTGCATTGTTTTTTTGGTATTCCCCATTCTTCCGGCCATCTTGGTCCCCTTTAACACCTTTGACGGCCAAGCGGCCTGTCCGGTGGAACCACCGGCCCTGTGGAATTTAGAACCGTGGGTTTTGGTACCCCCGCTGAAACCATGGCGTCTCATTACGCCCTGGTATCCCTTGCCTTTTGAGTTTCCGATAACATCAACAAATCTGATATTCTCAAAAATCTCAACACCAAGTTTATCACCAATCTTGCATTCATGACTAAAGTCTCGAAATTCGCGTAATAATTTTACCGGCTCCATATCCTTGGCGAACTGGCCCGCAACGGGTTTTAAAAGCTTTTTCTTTTTTGCCGTAAACGCGCCCAGTATGGTCGCGCTGTACCCGTGCTTTTCCTTTGTTCGCTGCCCCACAACCAGGTTGGGCATGATTTGAATTACGGTAACCGGAATTAATGAGCCATCCTCATCAAACACCTGGGTCATTCCGATTTTTTTCCCCATTAAGCCTATCATTTCTTTACCTCACTGCCTAATTTCAACATCTACGCCGGCAGGTAATTCCAATTTCATCAACGCGTCCATCACTGCCGGGGAAGGATCCATAATATCAATCAATCGCTTATGGGTCCGCATCTCAAACTGTTCCCGCGATTTCTTGTTTACATGCGGTGAACGAAGTACGGTATACTTATTTATTTTCATGGGCAGCGGAATGGGTCCGCACACCTTGGATCCTGCCTTGAGTACGGTCTTTACAATAGATTTTGCGCTCTGATCAATCAACTCTACGTCAAATCCTCTTAAGCGAACGCGAATTCTCTCTTTAGCCATTCTTCCTCCTAAACCGATCCTGTAAAGATTTCTTTACAGGATCGATCCTCACTCTTTACTCAATTATTTCAGTTACCGCGCCGGCAGCGACGGTTCTTCCGCCTTCACGAATAGCAAAACGCAAGCCCTGCTCAACAGCTATTGTTGAAATAAGCTCCACGATAAGCTCGGTGTTATCACCGGGCATAATCATCTGCTTTCCTTCCGGCAGTACGATTGAACCGGTTACGTCGGTTGTTCTGAAATAGAACTGCGGTCTGTATCCGGAGAAGAACGGAGAATGTCTTCCCCCTTCTTCAGAGGTCAGGCAGTATACCTGGCTCTTGAATTTCTTATGGGGAGTAATGGTTCCCGGTTTGGCCAGAACCTGTCCCCTTTCAACCTCTTTCTTATCAATACCGCGCAGCAGACAGCCGATGTTATCACCGGCCTGGCCTTCATCCAGCAGCTTGTTGAACATTTCAACGCCGGTAACAACGGTCTTCTTGGTATCCTTGATACCCACTATCTCGATCTCATCGCCAACCTTGACAATACCTCTATCAACCCTACCGGTAACAACGGTGCCCCGGCCCTGGATCGAAAACACATCCTCAATAGGCATAAGAAAGGGTTTGTCCTTGGCCCTTTCGGGAATGGGGAAATATTCATCCATTTTGTCCAGCAGTTCGACAATGGACTTTGTCTTTTCCGGATCGGCCGGATTTTCCATGGCCTCTAAAGCGGAGCCGCGGATAATCGGGGTTTCATCACCCGGGAACTTGTACTCTTTCAGTACGTCCCTGATCTCTTCCTCAACGAGGTCCAACAGCTCAGGATCATCTACCTGATCGATCTTGTTCATATAAACGATAATCGCCGGAACGCCTACCTGACGCGCCAACAGCACATGCTCCCTTGTCTGGGGCATTACCGAATCAGGCGCGGATACAACCAGGATTGCTCCATCCATCTGCGCAGCACCGGTAATCATGTTCTTGATGTAGTCGGCGTGACCCGGACAGTCTACATGGGCATAATGCCGCTTCTCTGTCTGATACTCAACATGTCGTGTGTTGATGGTAATACCACGGGCTTTTTCCTCCGGAGCATTATCGATATCCTCATACTTCATCACTTTATCACCATGCTTGGAGTTACAAAACATAGTAATTGCTGCGGTTAAAGTGGTTTTTCCATGATCAACGTGACCAATCGTACCCACGTTAAGGTGCGGTTTGGTCCTTTCAAATTTTTCTTTTGCCATTACTTCCTCCTTTTATAACCCTTTGCCGGAAAGGTTATAATGATTTCACACAAGCGAATAACTCCGCTTTTTACGTGCATTTACGTATGTAAAATGTTTTCTATTATTACAGATGACAACTAATGCTAATTACCATCTGTAATGTGCAAACGCTTTGTTAGCCTCCGCCATCTTGTGCGTATCCTCTTTTTTCTTGATGGATGCGCCCTGGTTATTGGCCGCGTCCAGCAGTTCCTCGCACAATTTCTGGCTCATACTTTTTCCTTTACGGTCACGCGCATACCCGATAATCCAGCGCATGGCCAAAGCCTCCTGGCGGTCCGTTTTGATCTCGATCGGTACCTGGTAGGTAGAACCGCCGACCCGGCGTGATTTTACCTCAACCAGCGGCTTTACATTTCCTAAGGCCTTTAAAAATATCTCCAAAGGGTCCTTCTTGGTCTTCTCTTTCAGCAGATCAAGGGCACCGTAAATAATACCCGCACTGGCATTCTTCTTTCCCCGATGCATCATGCGGGCGATAAATTTACTGATCACTTCACTTCCGTAAATCGGATCTTTCAGTATAACTCTCTTTTTAATATCCCTTCTTCTGGGCATATCTTCTCCTATCGTATCTTCGCTGATGTTTCCCGGTTATGCCTTCGGTTTTTTTGTTCCATACTTGGACCTGGCCTTTTTGCGGTCATCCACGCCCAAGGTATCTTTTGCCCCACGCACAATGTGGTAACGCACACCCGGAAGGTCCTTTACCCTTCCGCCCCTGATAAGCACCACGGAGTGCTCCTGTAAATTATGCCCGATCCCCGGAATATAGGCTGTCACCTCAATTCCGTTCACCAGACGTACACGCGCTACCTTACGGAGTGCGGAATTCGGTTTTTTCGGGGTAAAAGTCATAACCCTTGTACATACTCCGCGCTTCTGCGGACATGACTGCAGCGCCGGAGCTTTGGTTTTCTTTATTGTTTTTTTCCGCCCTTTGCGGATCAACTGATTTATTGTCGGCATATTCCCTTACACACCTCTATACATCTTTTTTTTGCTCGTGAAGAACGAATCTATCAATTGGTAAAAAAAAAGTCAACCCACTTTCTTCGCTTTTTTATAAAAAGGGTTGATCTGAAGTATTATACTCTGTTCTTCCACACTTTTGTACAGGATAGATACTTGTCCCGTACCCCGGATATATCCGGTTCCCATCCCTGTGCTTCAATATATAAAAGCTCCGCTAAAATGTCAAGGCAGCAATTCTCATTTTGAACCATTTTATAGCATTAGCTTTCTCTAATGCTTTAAAATTTTGAAATATAATCATTCAAAATGAGAATTGCCTCTAAAAACATGTTCTGGCAGGCAATTTTAAATTTGTACGATTATATCTTTCTAAAATAAACAGCCTTTTCTATTTGGCTCGCTTTGCCATGGTGCAAATTTAAAATTGCTGATGTCAATGCAGCAATTCTCATTTTAATGAAGCATTTATCCCGATTGCGGCGGCCAGTTTCACCAGTTCGTAATTTTTTTCCGTGAACTCCTGCAGTTTCTGCTCAAACTGCTTGTCTTCAAGCCGCTGCGGCGCAATCTGCTCCAGTTCCTTCACCAACCCGGCATATTCCACACCATGGGCATCCTGGTATTCCGCCAGCTTTTCCTTTGCGGTCTTGGGATGCATCTTGTTGTCTTTTATAATCCGAATCATGGCATCATAATGCCCGTTCAGTTCATTCAACACCCGGATCCCCGGCGCTTCACACCCTATAAGCAGTAAAAGACAGATCGCACAAAAGATATACCTTTTAATCATGTTGCAGCCTGGACCTCTTGTTCTTCCTTTTGCTCCAAAATCTCACTGAATGATTCGTCCGGTACGCTTGCCGTGGTATCGATGACCTTTACGTCCCGGTATTTTCTCATCCCCGTTCCCGCCGGAATAAGATGTCCGATAATGACATTCTCTTTTAAGCCGTGCAGAAAGTCAATTGAACCGGCAATCGACGCATTGGTAAGCACCCGTGTGGTCTCCTGGAAAGAAGCCGCCGAGATAAAAGAATCGATATTGAGTGAAGCCCTGGTAATTCCCAACAGCAACGGACGTGAAACCGCGGGCTGCCCACCTTCCCTTATTACCTTGATATTCTCCTCATGAAACCGGTAGCGCTCAACCTGCTGGCCGTAGATAAAGTTTGTATCCCCGACCTGAATAATTTCAACCTTTCTCATCATCTGGCGAATGATAATACCGATATGCTTATCGTTTATGTTTACTCCCTGCAGCCGGTAAACCTCCTGGATTTCGTTCATCAGGTAACTCTGTAATGCGTTCTCGCCCAGGATATGCAGGACATCGTGCGGGTCGATATTCCCGTCACAAAGCATTTCACCCGCCTCGACCTCATCTCCGTCGCGTACCAGCAGGTGTTTCCCCATGGGGATCTGATGTTTGAACTCTTTACTGAAGGGATCGGTAACAACAATGATACGCTTACCCTTTACTATACCTTTGAATCCGACCGTACCGCTGATCTTGGCCAGTACCGACGCGCTTTTTGGCTTTCTGGCTTCGAACAACTCGCCGACCCTGGGCAGACCACCGGTAATATCACGGGTTTTTAC
>Ga0315542_1000792_pt1 | contig 20137 bp, 11 predicted proteins | sample SalMarSW160120MG_FD_202541 | JGI IMG/M metagenome (GOLD analysis project Ga0315542, IMG submission 202541) | Salt marsh sediment microbial communities from the Plum Island Ecosystem LTER, Massachusetts, United States - Salt Marsh Sediment SW1601-20 ... | reverse complement strand
TGAGCTTTATGGCTTAACCCCTTGTTTTTATTGTGGCGGGGACGACGAGGATCGAACTCGCGACCTCCGGCGTGACAGGCCGGCGTTCTAACCAATCTGAACTACGCCCCCGCATATATGACCGCGTGCCGTTGAGGCTCGAACCCACGATCTTCCCGCCTGATAGGTTCAGGTCACGGTGGTAGGCGGAACGGGATTTGAACCCGTGACCCCCGGCTTGTAAGGCCGATGCTCTCCCGCTGAGCTATCCGCCTACAATGGAAGTCGTCAACCTACCAATGCCCCGCGGATATGTCAAGACAAATTCTTGTATCAGTGGGCCAGCATGTCTGTTGCGGGCCGCGTAATTTCGGTGGTCGGCTTGGTGACGCAGAAGGGCTCACATTCCTCTTCCGGAACAAAGAGTTCTTCCCCTTCCTCCATGATAAGTGCATGCATGAGCACGTCATCCATATGCTCCACCAGGACGAGTTCCACCTTTTTGAGGATCTTCTTCGGTATTTCCTCGATGTCCTTCTTGTTTTCCAGGGGGATCAATACCTTGCCGACGCCGCCCCGGTGGGCCGCAAGGATTTTTTCCTTCAGACCGCCGATCGGCAGCACGCGGCCGCGGAGCGTGATTTCACCGGTCATGGCAATGTCCCGGTTCACCGGTTTCCTGATGAGTGCGGAAACTATGGAGGTCGCCAGGGTGATGCCGGCAGAGGGACCGTCCTTTGGAATGGCGCCCTCGGGGACATGGATGTGAATGTCCACCTTTTCATAGAAGTTCTCCGGCAGCTTGAGGCGTGCAGCCCTGGAACGCACGTAGCTGAGCGCGGCCTGGGCTGATTCCTGCATGACCTCTCCGAGCTTCCCGGTGAGGACCAGGTTCCCCTTGCCGGGCATGACCGTTGCCTCTGTCTGCAGGAGCTCGCCCCCCACCTCGGTCCAGGCCAGGCCGGTGGTAAGACCGATCCTGTCTTTTTCCTCGGTCTGTCCATACCGGTATTTCGGGACACCGAGGTACTGGTGGATGGACTGGGATTTAATGTGAATTCTTGTGTCCTTGCCTTTTCTCACCACCTTCTTGGCAACTTTCCGGCAGATGGATGAGATCTCGCGTTCCAGGTTCCTGACACCTGCTTCCTTCGTGTAGTTCCGGATGATAGTGAAGAGCGCGCCGTCTGAAAAAGAAATGTTTTCCGGCGCAAGCCCGTTTTGTTCACGCTGCTTCCTGATCAGGAACTGTTTGGCGATATTGAGCTTTTCGATCTCCGTGTACCCGGGCAGACGGATGATTTCCATCCTGTCTTGGAGGGGCAGGGGGATGGTGTGCAGGTTGTTTGCCGTTGTAATGAAAAGGATCTGGGAAAGATCATAATCCAGGTCCAGATAATGATCATTAAAGGCGAAATTCTGTTCAGGATCCAATACCTCAAGCAGGGCAGCCGAGGGATCACCTCGAAAATCCGTGCTCATCTTATCCACCTCATCAAGGCAGAAGACGGGGTTATTGGACTTGGCCTTTTTGAGGAACTGGAGAATTTTTCCGGGAAGGGCACCGATATATGTTCTCCTGTGGCCGCGGATCTCGGCTTCATCACGCACCCCGCCCAAAGAGAGCCTGACGAAATTCCGGCCCGTTGCCCTTGCCACGGACTTGGCAAGGGAGGTCTTTCCCACGCCGGGAGGACCCACAAGGCAGAGAATCGGACCCTTGATCTTCTTGGTGAGTCGCTGGACAGCCAGGTACTCAAGGATCCTTTCTTTGGGCTTTTCAAGGCCGTAGTGATCTTGGTCAAGGATCTTTTCAGCTTCTTCAATATCAAGCTTTTCCTTTGTCTTGTCATACCAGGGAAGGGAAAGAATCCAATCCACATAATTGCGGACAACAGTCGCTTCCGCCGACATGGGCGACATGAGTTTGAGCTTCTTGAATTCCTGCTGAATCCGGTTATGTGCCTCCTTGGAGAGACGCTTGCGTTTGATTTTCTTTTGCAGTTCGTCGAGTTCGGCCTTGAAATCGTCCTTGGTACCCATCTCTTTCTGAATGGCCCGCATCTGCTCATTGAGGTAATAGTCCTTCTGGGTCTTCTCCATCTGTTTCTTGACGCGGGTTCTCAGGCGCTGTTCCAGCTTCAGGATATCGATCTCATTGCGGAGTTTCTCATAGATCCTCTCCAAACGCCGATTCAGATTCTGCTCTTCGAGAATTTCCTGCTTGTCGACGACCTTGAGCGCGAGATGTCCGGCAATGGTATCCGCCAGGCGCACAGGGTCCTCGATGTTGGTAACGGTTGAGACAATCTCTTCGCTGATCTTGTTGTTCAGCTTTGCGTATTCCTCAAAGCTGACATTGATTGAACGAATCATGGCCTTGCTTTCAAGATTGATTTCGTGATCGGCTGACAGCTTGCTGACTTCGACCATGAAGAATTCGCGGTTATCCAGAAAATTGTCTACCTTGCCCCGCTCTTTTCCCTCAATCAATGCCTTTACTGTTCCGTCCGGCAATTTGAGGAGCTGAAGCACGGTCCCAATTGTCCCAAAGTGAAAGATATCCTTTGGGGTAGGTTTATCCACTTTTGCATCCCGCTGGGCGGAGAGAAAGATCTCTTTCTGATGGGACATGGCATATTCCAGTGCCTTGATGGACTTGTCCCGTCCGACGAAAAGGGGAACCACCACGTTGGGAAACACCACCACATCCCTCAACGGGAGAAGCGGGTAATAATATTTCTCAATCATAGAGAAATCCGACGTATCTTTTTTATTTATACTAAACATAATATCACGCGTATCCTGCTTGATTTTCATAGAGTAATAGAGGAGTTTCACCTTTGGTGATAACCTCCTCGCCAACAACACATTCCCGAACGTCCGGTCTGGACGGGATTTCGTACATGATGTCCAGCATGACAGACTCGAGAATGGCCCGGAGACCGCGGGCACCTGACTTTCTTTCGAGGGCGCTTTTAGCGACTGCCTCCAGGGCCTCGGCAGTAAACTTGAGATTCACTTCCTCCAATTCAAAAAGCTTTCTATACTGGCTGACAAGGGCATTTTTCGGCTCTGTCAGAATACGGACGAGAGCCTGCCGGCTCAGTTCATTCAAAGAGGTTATGATCGGAATCCTGCCGGTAAATTCCGGTATCAGACCGAATTTGATGAGATCTTCGGGCTGCACCTGTGCCATAATCTCGTTAATGTCCACTTCCCCTTTGGCCTGGATGTCTGCCTCAAAACCCATGGCCTTCTTTCCAATGCGATTTCTGATAAGCTTGTCCAGTCCGTTGAACGTCCCCCCGCAGATGAAAAGGATGTTGCTGGTATCGACCTTCACGAAATCCTGGTGAGGATGCTTTCTGCCGCCCTTCGGCGGAATACTGGCCATGGTCCCCTCAATGATCTTCAGGAGGGCCTGCTGAACCCCTTCTCCGGAGACGTCCCTGGTGATGGACGGGCTGTCCGACTTGCGGGCAATCTTGTCTATCTCGTCGATGTATACGATTCCCCTGGATGCGGCTTCAATATCGTAGTCGGCCATCTGGACCAGGTTCAGGATAATATTTTCCACATCCTCGCCCACGTACCCTGCTTCGGTAAGGGTTGTGGCGTCGGCAATGGTAAAGGGGACCCGCAGTATTCTTGCCAGGGTTTGGGCCAGGAGGGTCTTTCCCGAACCGGTGGGACCTATCAGAAGTATGTTGCTTTTCTGGATCTCGATGCCCTCCATGTCCACCTTTGTGTTTATCCTCTTATAATGGTTGTGAACGGCCACCGACAGGACTTTCTTCGGCTTTTCCTGCTCGATAACGTATTGATCAAGAGCTTCCTTTATCTCTGCAGGCTTGGGCAGCGCATCCGTTGCCTTTCCATCCTTTTCGTCCCCATATTCTTCAGCGATGATTTCATTGCAGAGCTGGATGCACTCATCGCATATGTAAACGGATGGGCCCGCAATAAGCTTTTTCACTTCGTCCTGGCTTTTCCCGCAAAAGGAACACAGGAGGTCGTCGTTCGGGTCATTCCTTCTCGGCATGACGTTCCCCTTCTCCTTATTTTTTGAGGTTTTCCTGCATCTCGCGGGTCGTAATAACCCGGTCGATGATTCCATATTTCAGGGCTTCTTCACTGCTCATGAAAAAATCCCGCTCCGTATCAACGCGGATCTTTTCGATATCCTGGCCCGTATGTTTCGCAAGAATGTGATTGAGGACATCCCTCATCTTGAGAATCTCCCGCGCCTGGATATCGATATCCGTGGCCTGACCCTGAGCACCGCCAAGGGGTTGATGTATCATGATCCTGGAGTGGGGAAGGGCGTAGCGTTTTCCCTTCGCTCCTGAAGCGAGCAGCAATGCCGCCATACTGGTTGTTTGCCCCATACAGATGGTTGCCACCTGCGGCTTAATGTACTGCATGGTGTCATAGATAGCGAGGCCCGCCGTGACAGATCCTCCGGGACTGTTTATGTAAATATTGATGTCTTTATCGGGGTCTTCGGATTCAAGAAACAGCATCTGCGCTATGACAGTATTCGCCATACCGTCAGCAACCTGTTCCCCCATAAAAATAATTCTATCTTTCAGAAGGCGGGAATAAATGTCATATGCCCGCTCCCCGCGATTCGATTGTTCCACGACAACTGGTATTAGCATGGGATTTACCTGGTCTCCTCTTGTGAATCTGTTTGTTTTTCAGGCTTTGCCGCAACCCCTTCTTTTGTAAGAAGTGTAGCATGCTCCACTAGGTAATTCAATGTTTTTTCCTCCATCAGGGTCTCCCGCAATGAGTCCGTAAGCCCCCGGGCCTCATAATATTGCTTAATACTTTCGGCAGGTTGGCCCATAGAGCGGGCAATGCCGTCGATGCCTTCGTTCAGCTCTGTATCATCTATGGCTATGTTCTCGCGCTCGGCAATTTTTCCGAGAATGAGCATTTCCTTTACCCGCTTTTGGGCGTCTTCACGAAAATCATTTCTCAGTTTTTCCTCTGACAGTCCTGCCTTTTCAAAACTGGACCCGTTCCTCAGAAGATTTTCCCGGACCCTGCCGATGGCGGTCTCAATTTCCCCGTTTACAAGCACTTCAGGAAGATCAACGTCCACCGTTTCCGCGATGTTCCGGATCAACTTCCTTTTCACATCAGTATCGATCCTCTTTTCTTCCTCAGCGGTGATCATTTCGCGCACCCGTTTCTCCAGGGTCTGGACGTCCTGGAATTCCTCGCCGAAATTCCGGGCGAACGCGTCGTCCAGTTCCGGAAGTGTCATCTCCTTGAGGTCATTGATCTGGAAGGTGAAGTGGACCTTTTTCCCCGCGAGTTTTTCGTGGTAGTAGGATTCCTCAAATTCCACATCCACTTCTCCTCGATCACCCTTGTGAAGGCCGATGAAGGCACTCTCAAAGGCCGGATGGAAATCACCGCTTCCCACATGAAGCATGAAATTCTGCGCCTTTATCCCTTCTATGGGTGAATCGTTGTCAAACCCTTCATATTCGATAATCACGTAGTCTCCGTCTCGAACGGGGCGTTCCTCCTCAACCGCATTCAACCTGCCGTGCGCTTTCCGGATCTGTTCGAGGCGATCCCGTACTTTCTCGTCTGATACCAGACATTCCTCTTTTTCAATTTCAAGACCCAGGTAATCGCTTACGTGGATCTCAGGACGTACTTCCATGATGGCGGAATACGTAAAGCTTTCCCCTGCTTTGAGGGGATTCTTTTCAAGCAGAGGCGTCCCCAGTGGATACGTGTCAGTCTCCCCGAGTGCTTTGGGGAAGGTCTCGCTGATAATATCCCTCGTCACATCATCATACACCTGATCGCCGAAATACCGCTCCAGGATCTTCTTTGGAGCTTTACCCGGACGAAATCCAGGGATCTTTGCCTTTTTTCCCACTTTCCTGTAGGCGGCCTGTATTCTGTCATCGACTTCCGCGGGGGCAATTTCCACAATAAGCTTTTTCTTCACCGGACTGATTTCTTCTATGTTGGTTTTCATATCCTTCCTCTATTCTCCATGATACCGGCAGCACTCTTCATCGGTTTGCATCTTCTGATTCCGGGAGGCTGTTCTCACTGGGCGGCATCCTGGGTACCGATCCGATGGAATTCATTCTGCAAAAAAAATGCCGCCTTTCAGCGACGGCCGTATCTGACCGGCAATTTCAAGGCCTCGCCCAATCCTCTTTCACAGCACGACGTTCAAAGGGACTGAAAGGCCCAAACGACTTTCGCTGATGTTTAATATAACAATGGGATATTTATTTTCAAGCTCCATCCCTCAAGAGCATACGATCCGGCCCCGAATCACTTCAAAGGATCATGAAATCCCTTCTGTCAACACCGGACCTTCTCTCTTTTCCGTTCCTTCGATCCGGTCCGACAACGCACACGGGAAATCCCTTGGACGGGATAAGAGATCCGGGATCTGATATGGACCAGAAAACCCCTGATGTTTCGGAGTGTTGCCGTCTCCTTTCCATGCCGGATCTTCTGTCGGATGAAGCCCTTCTGTTTTGCTTCCTGCGCTCAATATCCCTTCGCTCTTCGTTATGCGGGAGAGACTCCCGGTTCTGTCGCCGGTCAAGGCCCGAGCGTCTTCCAAAGTCGTCTCTCATAAATACCATGGCGGGAGATTCTTTCATGTATTCCTGTGTGAATTGAGGTTCCAGGCCGTGTGGGCCACATTTGTGTCCGTTCTTTTTAAGACGCGGGATTCATCAATGTCAATTTTTTTCATCACGCCGGCACTGTGCAGAAAAAGAGGTTGGCGCGAAAGGACATGCTTGAGGACGTGTGAAAGGAACGGCGTCTCATTTTTGTTTTGTTCCGGCGGGGGATCTGTTGTATACTCGATTCCATCTGAAAGTATGAGGCAGAGAAGATGAAAAGAGCTTTCCTTTTGTTGGCAGGAGCCTTGGCAATCCTGGCTTTTTCCTGCTCCCAGGGATTTTCCGCCGACCGGTTCAAGATAACCCGTGTCTACGATGGGGATACGGTCCAGGCTGAGGCCCCCGGTGTCGTAATATATATCATGCTCATGGGTATCGATGCGCCTGAAGTGGGCAACCAGATCAACAGAGAGGGACAGCCCTACGGGAAGGAAGCAAAGGATTTCCTCACCAGCATGATCCTGAACCGTTCCGTTGACGTGGTGGGATATGGCGTTGCGCCGTATCCTAACGACAATATTGTCGGTGTTATTTATCTGGGTGGCAGGAATGTCAATCTGGAGATGGTAAAGAAGGGTCTTGCGGAGGTGCAGGAAAAGAATCTCCCTCAAGGCCTGGATATTCAACCCTACCTGGAAGCTGAGAAAACGGCCAAGGAGAAAAAGCTCGGGATGTGGAGTCTCGGTGAGCGATACACGAGTCCCAAGGCATGGCGGCATAAACACTTGCGGGGGCAGGGGGCGAATCCCGAGTATAACTAGCTAGAAATCCCCGAAATCTTTATCATCGATAGGTATTATCTGCTCAGGGTTGATATTTTTGATCGTTGGCTTCCCGGAAGGTTCTTTCTGCTCATAACTCTCCGGTGCCGCTGAAGATTTTTGACGTCTCAAAAACCCTTTTGATCGGGCCGGATCAGGATCATGCGAATTACCGTTTCGGCTCCCTGCCACCAACATGACCAGTTCTTTAACGATGCCTTTCATGTAATCTGCCTGGGCGTTCATTTGTTCGGATGCCGAAGCTGATTCCTCCGCATTTGCCGCGTTTAGCTGCACTATCCTGTCCATTTCAGAGACAGCCCGGTTCACCTGTTCGATCCCCTGTGCCTGTTCATCGGACGCGGCCGCAATTTCAGCCACGAGTTCCCCGACTTTCGTAGTTGCGCTTGCAACAGAACAGAAGGCCTCGTTGGTGCTTGTTACCAGCGCCGACCCATTTTTTATTTTTTTCACGGTCCCTTCTATCAAGTCCGCGGTGTTCTTGGCAGCCTCGGCAGTACGCATGGCAAGGTTCCTCACTTCATCTGCCACCACGGCAAATCCGGCACCCGCTTCACCGGCCCTTGCCGCTTCCACTGCCGCATTCAGAGCGAGGAGATTGGTCTGAAATGCTATTTCGTCTATGGTTTTGATGATTTTCTGGGTTTCTTCGCTGGCCTTTGAAATTTCAGTCATGGAGCTTGTCAAGTTATCCATTGCATTATTTGCATTCTCTACCACTTTGTTCGCTTCTTTCATAAGGGCGTCGGCCTGGCTTGCATTTTCCGCATTTTTCTTTGTCATCGAAGACATCTCTTCCAGGGATGATGAAGTCTCTTCAATGGAAGCCGCCTGTTCGGAAGCGCCTTCCGCAAGCGTTTGACTTGCTGAAGAGACCTGGCCAGAGCCCGATGCTACCTGCGTGGCTCCTTCATTCAATCCCTCTACAATGCGGTTGACCGGCAATGTAATACTTCGGCGGGTAAACCAGTAGGAAAACACCAGCGCAAGAATAACGATCAAAAGGCTGATTTCTGAAACCCACCAGACAACGTGTTTGATATTTTGCCTGACGAGAGATTCCTCCGCACTGACCTGCTGCTTCATTTGCACTTCGACAGCATGGAGTTTTTTCTTGAGCTCTGCCCGGCGAGCCTTGACTGCAGCGTTTATGTCATCAGTATACATGCCTGTGCCGACAACCCATCCCCATTCCTTGAAAAGTTTAACAAAAGATATCTTGGGCTGGGGCTTGTCTGCACCGTATTTTGGCCAGAGGTAATCCACAAAACCATGCCCTTTCTCATCGCAGACCTTTACAAACTCCGTAAAGAGTTTTTTGCCGTCCGGATCTTTGATATCGGAAAGATCTTTGCCGTTCAGATCCGGCTTGTAAGGGTGCATAATCATTGTGGGATGCATGTCGTTGATCCAGAAATAATCTTTCATTTCCGGTCCGTAACGAAGCCTGCCAATGAATTTCGCGATATTTTCCTGGTTTTCTGCCAGTATTGCCTTTTTGACTTCATCGGTCAGGCCGTCTTCCAGCATTGCCTTTGTGTCCTGGGAAGCCTTTTGGAGAAAACTGATGGCTGTTTCCACCTCAGAACGGAGCAGGGACTTTCTTGCCTCTATGATATCGTTCCTGTAAAGGCTGATCTGGCTGTTTTCCTGGTTTTCCAATTCCGTCATATTTGCTTTGCTCAGTTTCTTGATCTGTGCGATAGAAGTTTTGCCGCTCCTCTTTAATTGCCAGACTGCCATTGTTCCGATAATGAAAGAAGTCAGGACAAAGCCGACTATGACCATCAGCATGATTTTGGAATTAATCTTCATAATGTTTCCTCCATACAATTCGGTGACAACGCATCATCTTTCAAACGGCTTTCGGCTATTCGCGTTGCAGCAACACAGAAGCTGAGAATTTCTTTGAAGAGATGACCGCCAAAATATTGTCAGTATTTGCCAGAAATATTGACAATCTCTCTGGGCATTGTCCTTTTCATGCAGGTTCCGGCATCCTTCCAGGCTGCGCCGTTGCTTTTCTCCATGAACTTTTGCCGGTGAAAAATCATTAATGCCGCAAGATCAAGTCCTTTGAGTCACAGGTGTTCACCTGTAATTCAAAGAGATTGAGGTTACTGAGTAAGCAACAACCATGCCGTTATAAGACGAGGAAACGAGACGGGAGAGATGAGGGAGATTTATGAGAATGACAGGAGATTGCTGGTGCGAGAGGGGGGACTCGAACCCCCACGGATTGCTCCACTGGATCCTAAGTCCAGCGCGTCTACCAGTTCCGCCACTCTCGCGCCTCGGTATGATTTCCTTTTTCGATCCCCCTGTCAAGGGGCAATGCGGGACCCTGGTCACCATCAAGGTATCATCTTCCCGCCAAGGCGGGATTTCGCAGAGCTCAAGCCGCGTCTTGCCTTCGGTCGCTCCTCCCTGCGACGTATTGGTCATACGACTCAGTCATCGCTCCTCCCGCACACAACACGGGATCTGCGATGCGGTGCTCCCGCTGGAAACGGGATCTTCGACTTGCATATGCCGCCTTGCTGATGATCAGGACTTTCGCCAAATCAACCCGTAACATTACCATTGCGGAATTTAGACGGTGGGTTTGGGCCCGGAGGTAAGGCGCTCCTCGTATTCGTCGGAGAACCGCTTTACGAGCCCATCGTCTGCAAAGCTGTAGTAGCGGTTGTCTCCTATGATAATGTGGTCCAGCACCTGGATCAAGAGAAGCTTGGCCGCCCAGAGGAGATCCCGGGTGAGCCTTCGGTCTTCAGGAGAGGGTGCGGGATCACCCGAAGGGTGGTTATGCACGAAGACGAGGGCCGCGGCCTTGTGCTCAAGAGCAAGGGTCATGATTTCTCTGGGATATACCGCACTTCCGGTCAGGCTGCCGAGAAAGACGTCTTCATCGGCCAGCAACTGGTTCTTTCGATCAAGAAAAAGGACTTTGAAGATTTCTCGCTTCAAGTCCCGCATGGAATGGAACAGGTAGTCGAAGACAGCTTGGGAAGATCCAAAGAACGGCTTGTTTCGGGCCCGGTCGCGCAGGTATCGGCCTGCTACCTGGTGAATGAGTTTCATATACAGGGCATTTTTGGGACCGATACCCCTGATCTCGAGGAGTTTCTCCTTGGGTGCCGAGAGAACCTGTGAGAGGCTTCCAAAACGCTTTATGGCCTCTCTGGCAGCGCCCTTCACATCTTTCCGGGGGGTCCCGAGCGTGAGGAGAAATTCCACGACCTCTTCATCCGAAAATCGTTCAAGGCCTCCTTCCTCAAATCTTCCGCGCAGTCGTTCGCGGTGACCCTTTCCCTTTTCCTGCCATTCGCCTTTTTCCATGTGCACGGACGCTCCAATCTGCGGTATCACCGGTATCCTACCAGAGAAAGGAAGAAAATCAACAAAGAGTTGTGATGATGGTGTGTGAGGAACATTATTTTATTGACAATCATCCGGTCCTTCCTGAACATAAAAAACCTTGCTTTCCTGCAGCGCCATGCGCTGGGCAGGTGCAGGTTGTACCGGCTGTATCAACCATTGTGCGGCAACGGAACCTTCGGCCGGAAAAAACAATATTACGAGCAAAGAGGGAAAAGGCGGTTATGCGCGTTCTTATTGCGGCTTCTGAAGCGGCCCCCATTGCGAAGAGAGGTGGACTCGGTGATGTTGCCGGTGCTCTTCCCGTGGGACTTCGTGAACTTGGTTGTGAGGTGTCTCTGGTGATACCGGCCTACAGGACCGCCCTTGAGAAGATTGAGGCACCGGAAGTGACGGCAAAAGGGGTTCCGGTAGTATTCGGTCGAAAGGAACTTCCTGCTGATATATTGAAGACGCAAGGGGAGTCCGGCATTCCCATGTATCTGATCCGCAGAGATGAGTTTTTTGACCGTTCTGAAATTTACGGAACGTCTGCAGGAGAATATTTCGACAACCGGGAACGATTTATCTTTTTTTCGCGGAGCATCCTGTCCCTTTGCCGCGCTCTGGATTACCTTCCCGATATCATTCTGGCCAATGACTGGCAGGCGGGACTGGTCATGGCGCTTCTGCACCAGGGGGCGCTTCCCGGAACAGCGGGTGTCTTTACCATTCATAACCTTGGATATCAAGGCCTGGTGCCTCCGGAGCAGGTCCCTCTGATCGGGCTTCCGGAAGAATACTACGGCCTGGAGGGTCTTGAGTATTACGGCCAGATGAGCCTGCTTAAGGCCGGAATAGTATTTGCGCATGCCGTGACAACCGTGAGCCCTACCTATGCAAAGGAAATCCAGACGGCTGAATTTGGATGCGGCCTGGACGGCCTTTTACGAAGTATCAGGGACCGGCTTTTCGGTATCTTGAATGGGATAAACGAGAAGGAATGGGACCCTGAAAAGGATATGTATCTGAAGACGCAGTATTCCCGCGGGGATTTGTCGGGCAAGAAGCTGTGCAAGAGAGAACTCCTGAAAGAAATGAAGCTCCCCATGCGATTGGCGAACCGGCCGGTACTCGGGATGGTGAGCAGACTGGTGTCACAGAAAGGGTGCGACCTCCTGCTGGCGGCGAGCAAAAAACTTTTCAGTATGGATGTGGGACTCGTGATCCTTGGATCAGGTGAAGCCGGGTATGAAGAGGCCTTTTCCGAACTCCAGCAGAGGCACCGGGGGTGCTGCCGGTTCGTCAAAGGCTTCGACGAACCGCTGGCGCACAGGATTTATGCGGGATCAGACATTATCCTGGTCCCCTCCCTGTATGAGCCGTGCGGGCTCACGCAGATGTATGCCCTCAGGTATGGGAGCGTTCCCGTTGTTCGGGCCACAGGCGGGCTCAATGATACGGTTCAGGACCCGAAAGAACGGTGTTTTCCCGGAACAGGATTCAAATACGGGAAGTTTACTGCAGCTTCCTTAATGAAAACGGTGTCGCGGGCAATCACGGTGTATAAGGACAGGGAATACTGGCAGGCAATGATCCAGGAAGGAATGGCACGGGACTTTTCCTGGCGGGAGTCTGCCGCAAAATATCTGAAAGTCTTTGAGGTGGCAATAAACAATATGCGAGCTGCGAAGAAATGAGCAAGAATTATCTCTGTATACATGGGCATTTCTACCAACCGCCGCGGGAGAATCCGTGGTTGGAGGCCATAGAATATCAGCCGTCCGCATTTCCCTACCATGACTGGAACGAACGGGTGGCCCGAGAATGCTATAGTCCCAATACCAGGGCCCGGCTGCAGGAAGAGGGGCGTATCGTCGGGCTCGTGAATAATTATGAATACATGAATTTTGATTTCGGCCCCACCTTGCTCTCCTGGCTCGAGAAGGCCCGTCCATGGACGTATCAGCAGATTGTTGCTGCGGACCGGGCCAGTCGGGAAAGGTATCATGGGCACGGAAGCGGTATGGCGCAGGTGTACAACCATATAATCATGCCGCTTGCCACCACCAGGGACAAGCGAACGCAGATCCGTTGGGGTCTCGCGGATTTCGAACACCGTTTCGGGCGTCCTGCGGAAGGAATGTGGCTTGCGGAAACCGCGGCTGATCTCGAGACCCTTGCACTCATGGCCGAGGAAGGCGTGCGGTTTACGGTCCTCGCTCCCACACAGGCGAAGGCTGTGCGTACTCTCGATGCTCCCCGCGAGAGGTGGAAGAACGTGTCCGGGGGAGGGATAGATACCACACAGGCCTATCGTGTCTTCCCTCGCGGGAAAGGTTCTCCTTCCCTGGACGTGTTCTTTTTTGACAGGGAGCTTTCCAAAGCGGTTGCGTACGAGAAGGTCCTTGCGTCGGGAAGCGATTTTCTGGCCCGTCTCAAACAAGGTGCCGCTGCTGGAGAAACACGGGCCCGCCTGATCAATGTGGCAACGGACGGTGAGTCTTACGGGCATCATTTCAAATTTGGAGACATGGCGCTTGCCTGGCTTTTTGATCATCTGGAGAAAGACGAGAACCTTGAGCTTTCCAACTATGCCTGGTTTCTGGATCAGTTTCCCCCCGGAGCAGAAGTCCGCATCGTGGAGAACAGCTCCTGGAGCTGTGCCCATGGGGTTGAACGGTGGCGCTCGGATTGCGGGTGTAGCGTCGGTCAGCGGGAAGGATGGAATCAAGCCTGGAGGACCCCTCTGCGCGAAGCCATGGACTGGCTTTCCGGGGAGCTTTCCGCGATTTTCGAGGAGCAGGGCGGGAAGATGTTCAGGGACCCCTGGGCTGCCAGGGACGACTACGTCGTTGTGCTGCTGGATTCATCGCCGGAAAACCGTGATCGCTTTCTTGCAACGCATCTCCGGGAAGGTGCTGTTGATGAGGGGAAAAAAGTCACTGCGCTGGAGCTCATGGAGTCCCAGCGGATGGCCCTTTATATGTATACCAGTTGCGGGTGGTTTTTCGATGATATTTCAGGACTGGAGGCAACCCAGGTACTCAGGTATGCGGACCGGGCCATGGAACTGACGAGAAAGTGGTCGCGGCTGGACATGGAGAGTGCATTTCTCTCCATTATTGCACGTGCAAAAAGCAATGATCCTGATTTTGGTGACGGGGCGGGCGTTTTTGAAAAGCGCGCAAAACCGGTGCGGATGTCTCCCGGGCGGATTGCGGCCAACCACGTGTTTACGCAGATGATGCAGGAGGGACACGGCCCGGAGAGTTTCTTTGATGAACGTGTGCAAACAGTGGGGAATGAGCCGCTCAGCGATCCTCAGCCGGAGAAGACCACAGGGGAATTGCTGGTGTCGGATCCAATGACCGGAAAAATCACGGGGATCTCTTTTTCGGCGGCCGGGCGCGGCCCTCACGATTTCGAGTGTCAAGCCCATGAGGAAGAAGGGCAAAGCACCGGGTCCTATGGATTTGCCGACATGGTTCCCGATACACTGAGGGGAGTCATGAACGGCATCGTCGGTACTATCCTGAGCAGCAGTTTCCCCGGGATACGAGATGAGAAAATTTGTTCTCTCCTGTCCCTGAGAAATCCTCCGGAGGAGATAAAAGAGCCTCTGCCCGATGGTCTGGGGGATATCCTGCGGCTCTTTCTGAGCAAGCGGCTGCTGGGGCTTGCAGATGAGCCTGAAAGCCTGTCCCGTGAAATGGCTGCTCTCAGAAAAATTGTCCGGAAGGTGGATGAATGGGAGTACCCTCTCCGCCTGGAAGGCCCAGAGCTGCGGGCGAAGGGGCGGATACTCGCAAACGGACTCATGCACCAGGTTACCATGAGTCCCCGGGAAAGCATAATGCGGGTGCTGATGGAGTTCCTGGACCTGGCGGATGCGGTATCTTTGAAGATTGATCTGTGGGCATGCCAGAATTACTATTGGGACGTTTCCAGAGCCGGGGATTTCCTGGAACGATTGTCTCCCGATGAGGAGAAGACATTCAAAGCGCTTGGGAGCAGACTCGGTTTTTTTCTGGAAGGGGGAATATGACGTGCTGAATCTCGTGATGGCCATTCATTGTCACCAACCCGTCGGGAACTTTGATCATGTCTTTGATATGGCATGCAACCAGTCCTACCAGCCAATACTTGAGATCCTGGGAGAAAATCCCGCCATTCGGATAGGTATCCATATGAGCGGCCCGCTTCTTGAGTGGATTGAAGCACACCGGCCCGCTATCCTGGATCTCCTGGGGGGGCTGGTAGAGCGCGGGCAGGTGGAGCTTCTTTCGGGAGGCTTTTTTGAACCCCTGCTGGCCAGTATCCCCGCAAGAGATGCCAGGGGACAGGTGCAAAAGATGAATCGATACCTGGAATCCCGGTTCGGATACCGGCCGAAAGGCTTCTGGCTCACCGAACGGATCTGGGACCCGGGGCTCCCTTCTGTTCTCGCGGGCACAGGACTCCGGTACACGATTGTAGATGATACCCATTTCTATTACGCGGGACTCAAGGCTGATGAAATCTATGGCCCTTATGTTACGGAAAAAGAGGGCAAGACTATTTCCCTTTTTGCAACGCCCATGGTCATGCGGTACCTGATTCCCTTCAAACCGGTGGAAGAGGTCATCGGGCATCTCCGTCACCTGGAACAGACAGGAAAAAAGATCGCTGTTTATGGCGATGACGGGGAAAAATTCGGACTCTGGCCGGGGACATATGAATGGATCATTCAAAAAGGGTGGCTGCGGGCGTTCTTTTCCGCTGTTGCGGAAAACGCCGAATGGCTCGGGACCAGACCTCCGGGTGACATCCTGGATGACATGCCGCCCCTCGGACGCATTTATCTGCCGCAAGCCTCCTATGAAGAAATGACCGAATGGGCGCTTCCCTCTGATCGGACAGAGGCCCTTGAGAATATCATCGCCTCCGTCAAAGAAAGCGGCCGCTGGGAAGAATGGCGGCCGTTTGTGCGCGGGGGTGTTTGGGACAACTTCCTGGTGAAGTACGACGAATCAAACCGCATGCACAAGAAGATGCTTTTTCTCAGTGATACTCTCCCTCCCGGCTCCGAAGCCATTGAATACCTCTGGCGGGCGCAGTGCAATTGTGCATACTGGCACGGGGTCTTCGGCGGTCTTTATCTCGGACATCTCAGGAGGGCGATTTACCAGAACCTGCTATTGGCTCAGGACGTTCAGCGCCGGGACAAGGATAGCGGTCTTGATCTTCAGCGGATTGACATTGACAAAGATGGAGAGGAAGAAATCCTGATTCAGGGGCCGCTGCTCTTCATTGGCATCTCGCCGGCAAAGGGCGGCGGCATTTTTGAATTAAGCCACATTCCGCTGGCTCTCAATCTGAGTGATGTATTGACCAGGAGATACGAAGCCTACCACCGACGTTTGAAGGAAATGAGTCACGATCATGCAGGTGGACAGGACCAGGCCCGATCCATTCATGAGATGGCCGTTGCCAACGAGCAGCATCTTGAGGAAGCACTGGTGTATGACCGCTATACAAGATACTCTTTCCTGGATCATTTTCTCCCGCATGAGTGCTCCTTGGAAGCGTATACCGCAAGCAACTACCAGGAACTGGGTGATTTTGTAGAGGAAAAATATGTGGTGAAAGAGGCCTCAGCAAAGGGAGGCAAGGGCACCGTGGTACTGACCCGGAAAGGGCGTATCGGGCAGACGGAGGTGGCCATTCAAAAAGAACTCTGCGTGGAACGAACGGACGAGATGCGTGTGACGTACGAAATAGGATGTCTTCATGATCAGCCTGTTTCCTGTGTATGCGGTTCCGAGTGGAACCTTACGCTCGCGTCTGACAGGGATCCCCAGAGATATTACCTGGTTAATGGAAAAAATCGAAGAAGCGTCGGGGAAACAGGTGTGGAGGAAGAGGTCACTGTATTTTCTCTGGTGAACAGCCCGGATCGAATCAGAGCGGTTTTTGTTTTTTCAAGAGCGGTCACCGTGTGGTTTTTCCCGCTCATGACCGTTTCCATGTCTGAGGAGGGCTTTGAATGCACCTACCAGGGATCAAGCATTCTCTTCACTCGTCCCCTTGCACTTGCAAAAGGGGAAACCGACCGATTCTCATACACGATACGGATCGAAGAGGAGCCGTAAAAAGGAAAGCCCGGCTTCCCATGAAAAGGAACCGCCGGGCCGTTGGTTGAGGTTGGGTTTATGGTGAACAATCCAACTGGGCTTTTTTGAATATGGCTTCCAAAGATGCCGTTGTTTTCTCGGGGGCAATCCTATCCCTTGGTTTTGATATCATCGGCCCTTGAGAAAAGATGCACGCTCATCCGAGAAGCCGCCAAAGTGCCACCTCATACCCCCTTTTGCCAATTTCTAACCCTTGGAGGCCGTCGGCCGTCACATGGTTTATGGAGCTGATGTTGAGGTTGGGTGACGCTTGATTGGCCATGAGTCCTGTTTCTGCGTATCCTTTCTATGGTTCTTTCAATCTGGGATATGTCATCCCGGAAGATATCCTGTATATCGAGAAGTCTCTTTTTGCTTTCCATCGCATATGGTCTATCGGCACCTGAGAATGATTCCTTAAATATTTTTCATCCCCACAAGACATGCCAAATTTTTTGCAATTTCTGCGCCAATCTGCAGCATCACTTGTGCGATATACTAGTGGTGGTGTCCGCATAACCACTAGATTTTCTTAATCTTGCAAAAAAAATATCTCATTTCTGGATTGGGAACGCGCTCATGCCCAAAAGTTTTTTCGGCATAAGCCTCCGCAGGTTCTAGGAGGGGTTATTCGGGCTTGAGAATGAGCATAGCGAGCGGGGGGAGGGAAAGACTGATGGAGTGAGAAAAGCCGTGAGCGGGGATGGGATCGGATGTCCTGCCACCGACGTTGCCGACATTGGATCCCCCGTACAGGGTGGAATCCGAGTTGAGTACTTCCCTGTAGAATGCTTTAACAGGGACCCCGATCCGGTAGTTTTCTCTCGGCACAGGGGTAAAATTGAAAACAAATACCAGGGGAATACCGGAAGAACCGGCCTTTCGCATGAAGGAGATCACCGTGGAGCCGGAGTTCCGGAAATCTATCCATTGGAATCCCGACTGATCATAATCCAGCTCATAAAGTGCCGGTTCACGTCGATAGAGATGGTTGAGATCCCGTACGTATCTTTGCAGGCAGGCGTGCGGTTCGTATTGCAGCAGATCCCACTGCAGTTCCTGATCGTGATTCCATTCGGCCCTTTGTCCGAATTCCCCTCCCATGAACAGAGTTTTTTTCCCGGGCTCTCCATACATATACCCGAGGAGAAGCCGCAGATTTGCGAATTTCTGCCAGTCGTCCCCGGGCATTTTTGAGAGCAGCGAGGCCTTGCCGTGAACCACCTCGTCATGCGAGAGGGGCAGGACAAAGTTTTCATCAAAGGCGTAGAGCAGGGCAAATGTCAGGTTTTCCGTATGATACGATCGGTACACAGGTTCCAGGGACATGAAAGTCAGCATATCATGCATCCATCCCATATTCCATTTGAAGAGGAATCCGAGCCCTCCCAGGTGAGCGGGCCGGGTAACACCGGGCCAGTCGGTGGATTCTTCCGCGATGGTCATCACGCCGGGATGATTCCGGAATACCCTTGTGTTGAGTTCCTGTAAAAACTCGATGGCCTCCAGATTTTCCCTCCCGCCATAGCGGTTCGGTATCCATTCTCCTTCTTTGCGGGAATAGTCAAGGTAGAGCATGGAGGCTACGGCATCGACCCTGATGGCGTCGATATGGTATGTATCGAACCAGAAAAGGGCATTGGCGATGAGGAAATTCCTGACTTCATTCCTGCCGTAGTTGAAGATCAGGGTCCCCCAATCCTTATGCTCGGCCTGGCGCGGATCTGCGTGTTCATAGAGATGGGTGCCGTCAAAAAACTCAAGGGCATGGGGATCTTTCGGAAAATGCGCCGGCACCCAGTCAAGAATGACGCCGATTCCTGCAGCGTGGCACCGATTGACCAGGTACATGAAATCCTGGGGCGATCCGAAACGGGAGGTGGGCGCATAGTAGCCGGTGACCTGGTACCCCCATGAGCCGTCAAAGGGGTGTTCGGCGAGGGGAAGAAACTGGACATGGGTAAAACCCATTTCCTGCACATAATCCACAAGCTCGTCCGCCGACTCGCGGTAGGTGAGCCAGGTTTTCTCTTTGTCACGGCGGCGTTTCCATGAGCCAAGGTGCACTTCGTATATGGCCAGGGGCTCCTTGAGCATGTTTGTAACAGGCCGTTTTTCCATCCATCCCCGGTCAGTCCATTCGAATCCTTCCATATCGTGGACAATGGCGGCAGTGCGAGGACGCTTTTCAAAGAAAAAGGCATAGGGGTCCGATTTTATCAGAAGCGTCCCATCCTGAGTCCTGATTTCAAACTTGTAGAGTGCCCCCGGCTTCAACTGCGGGATAAAGAGCTCCCAGATTCCTGAAACACCTCGCACCCGCATGGGGTGTCTCCTGCCGTCCCACTGGTTGAAATCCCCCAAGACGCTCACCCGGCTGGCTGACGGCGCCCAGACGGCGAACAGAACTCCGGAAACGCCTTGGTGAATCAGAGGATGCGCCCCCAGTTTTTCGTAGATCCTGTCATGGGATCCCTGGTTGAATAAATAGAGATCATCATCTCCGAGAACCGGAAGGAACGCATAACAATCATAAAAAACAGATTGCATTCCATTGTCGAATCCGGCCCTGAGGCGATAAGGGGTGACATGGAGAACACCGGGAAGCCATGCTTCGAAAAGCCCTGCCTCATGCACCTGTTTTGCCTTTTGCTCCTTGTTGGGATTGAGATCCAGGACTTCAACCCGCTGAGCGCGCGGGAGAAATGCACGGACCATGACGCCTTTTTCCCCGCCCATCGTTGTCGGATGTGCGCCCAGCATCGTGAAGGGATCAGCAAGGGTGCAGGCAACAATGCTCTCTATTTCCGTTTTATTTAAAGTTGTCAAGAACGACAAGTGACCTCCTCGAGACCTTGATCAGGCCCAGGTAACCAGTCCCATGGCAAAACGGTTTTCCAATTTCTCCAGGCTGGGCATGACGCGGACGGTGTATCCAAACCGCCCGGAATTCGTGCATGGTATGGCGCCCTTGAAAATATACATTCCGTCTGAATCGCCGATGACCTTGAGGGCGGTTGTATCTCTTTCCATGAATTCTCCCTGCGGGTCGAGGCGTCCGTAATAGGCTTCCACGGTGACGTCTTCAGGAGGGAGGGATCCCAGCCGGATTCTGGCTTCCACTTCGAGATGTTTGCCCACGGGAATTTCAAGACCGTCCGCGGCGGTGATTGCTTCAACC
>Ga0315542_1000791_pt1 | contig 20158 bp, 15 predicted proteins | sample SalMarSW160120MG_FD_202541 | JGI IMG/M metagenome (GOLD analysis project Ga0315542, IMG submission 202541) | Salt marsh sediment microbial communities from the Plum Island Ecosystem LTER, Massachusetts, United States - Salt Marsh Sediment SW1601-20 ... | reverse complement strand
GACCCGTTCGCCGTCTCCTTTGAAAAACGCCCGCGTACAGCAGGCATTGTGATGGGACTGGACGATTATGAATGGTCGGATCAGGAATGGATGGCCGAACGTGCCGGGAGGGATCTCCTTCGACGACCCCTCGCCATATACGAGGTTCATCTTGGCTCCTGGAAACGGACCGGGAAAGGTCAAGACTCATGGCTTACTTATCGCCAGGCAGCGGAAGAACTTGTCGCCTACGTAAAGGACATGGGTTTTACCCATATCCAGTTTCTTCCCCTTGCCGAACACCCCTTCGACGGCTCCTGGGGTTACCAGGTGACCGGTTATTATGCGCCCACTTCCCGATTCGGCTCTCCTGCGGATTTCATGTACCTGATCGATTGTTGCCACGCAGGGGGACTTGGGGTAATCCTCGACTGGGTCCCGGCCCACTTTCCTAGAGATCCACACGCCCTTGAATATTTTGACGGAACGCATCTCTATGAACACGCTGACCCCCGCCAAGGTGAACAGATGGACTGGGGCACCCTGATTTTCAACTACGGACGCAAGGAAGTAAAAAACTTTCTCATAGCCAATGCCTTGTTCTGGCTGGATAAGTATCATATCGACGGTCTGAGGGTAGATGCCGTTGCCTCCATGCTCTACCTTGACTACTCGCGCGAGGAGGGTGAGTGGGTACCCAATCGTTACGGTGGACGCGAAAATCTGGAGGCCATTGAATTAATCAAGGAGTTCAATAGCAAGATCTTCAAGTTCTACCCCGGCGTGGCAACGATTGCCGAGGAATCCACGGCCTGGCCCGGCGTTACCCGCCCCGTCCACCTGGGCGGCCTCGGGTTCTTGTTCAAGTGGAATATGGGTTGGATGCACGATATGCTCAGTTTCATGGCACAGGAGGCTGTCCACCGATCGTACCACACGGATCTCCTGACATTTGCACTGCTTTACGCGTTCCATGAAAATTTTATTCTGCCCCTGTCCCATGACGAAGTGGTGCACGGCAAGGCCTCGCTTCTCTCCAAGATGCCCGGGGACGACTGGCAGAAGTTTGCCAACCTGCGCCTGCTCCTGGGCTACATGTATGGAGAGCCCGGGAAAAAGACCCTCTTCATGGGAGGGGAGTTCGGGCAATGGTCCGAATGGAATCACGACCAGGGGCTGGAGTGGGATCTTCTGGGATACGAAGCCCACAAGGGTATTCAGAGATTTGTACGGGACCTCAACAGGATCTATCGCGAGGAGCCTGCACTGTATGAACAGGATTACGATCCCTCCGGATTCCAGTGGATCGATTTCCGCGACGCCGATGCCACGGTGGTTTCCTTTCTGAGAAAGGGAAAATCTTCAGAAAGGCCACTGGTATTCATTTTTAACTTCACGCCGGTGCTCCGGAAAAGTTACCGTATAGGGGTGCCTTCCGGAGGCTCCTACCGGGAACTACTCAACTCGGATGCCCAATGCTATGGGGGTTCCAACCAAGGACTGGAGGGCGGCACAACAGCCGAGGCCGTCCCCTGCCATGGCCACGCCTACTCGCTCGATCTCCGAATTCCTCCTCTTGGAATGCTCGTTCTCAAACCGGAAAAAGGATCTCTCCCCCCCTTTCAGGGCATTAGGATTAGTCAATAGTCCCGCTCTCGGGTAGTCCAAGGACGGACTTCCAACGAAGTCGTCTCATCCCCCGGAGTCAAGGAGCCGAACCTGAGACTCTTTTTCGTAGCTCATAGGCTGCCGCTTGCGGCATAAACCAGCTTTTTATGACTACATCAATAAAAAACTCAAGGAAAATTTTTCATTTGCCGATGTATCCAGTACGACGGAAAAGCGTTTAAGTCAGGGCACCGTCGACGCGGTGAATGAAGTGAAAAACAGATTAGACATCTCGGATATTCAGGACATTTTCAGGGATAATCAAAGACTTTTTGAAAAATTGATTGATGAATTAGAAGACAAGGAGTGTCTCGGCCGATCAAATGCCTCCCAACCTCAACACAAAAGAATTAGACCATGTGAGGATAAGCAGCCTCCGAAGGTCAATAATTTGAAAGAGGGGGTCTGAGGCGGCATTTCGGAGGCTACTCGAATGTGCGTGCATCTTTTTTTCAGGGCATGGCCAGGGATTGGATAAAACCTTTAACAAAGACTTTTGCTCTGAAAAAAACAACGGCATTCCGGGTAGCCATCAACATACAAGCCCAGTTTGATTGTCCACTATCAACCCAACCCCTGCACAGGCCCGGCGGTCCGCTTTTGGACGCCGGGCCATTTTTTCCCCAATATTCCCTTTTGTAGACGAACCCCTGCCATTCCACTGAGGCACATTTATCCACTGTGGGAGGGCCAGTGCATTCCTTTCCGGCGGAAATATGCCAAAGGCTTAAGGCACAAGGCGTAAGGCTTAAGGTCATGGTAGGTATTTTCAATAACGATTCCACTGCCCCTTCCTTGAGCAACGCGATGGTTTGCAGAATAGAAGCAAGATGGCGATAGGAATGATGGCTTCGATAGAAGTCATCATCGTGCCCATGGACGGGCACGCAAATCAATGGGTTGTTTTCCTGCCCATTGATTTGTAGGGAACCGAAAATCGCACTTTTCGTTTCCCGTCAGTAAAAAGTCCACGGACGGACTTTTTACATTCCATCAATAGGGCCATGGGGATCTTTTTTCAGGTCACGAAAACGCATCTTTGCTGGGCAGTTGCGCTCCTGATAAGCCGGCCGGCCGGCGCGCTTTCGGGGACTTCACCGAACAGTTCAGGAGTTCACAGGAATTACAAAAGGTTCCCCGGACGCCTTGCTTAGCAACTCGGGTCAACGCCAGAGTGACACAGCCCTCGTGCCTGAAAAAAGATTGCTGTGGCCCTGACCATGTTCCTTATGTCTCCCCACAGACTGAGCCGCATTCATAAAATATGAGTAAAGCACATTACAGAGAAATAAAACTCATGCGACATTCAAAAGAGCTCTTTTCTCCTTTGGAAAGATCAAGGGGTTGAAGCATGAGGAGACTCGATCCCTGGTAGGTGCGCTCAAAACCTTCTTCAGACATGGAAACCGTCATGAGCGGGAAAAACCACACCGTCACAGGGCGGGAGAAGGAAAAGACCGTCACCAACTGATCCGGACCATTAAACAGGGCAAACTCGGACACATCTTTTTCAATATCCTTTTCCGCCACCTCACGGCGCTTCCTTCCATTGATCAGATAATGCCTTTCCGGATCCCGGTCGGAAAAGAGCGTCAGGTTCAATTCGCAGCCGTACAGGCACTTGATGGGGCCACCATCCAGGCACCCGACCTCCCATTGCACATCCAGCACTCCTGATTTTCCAAGGCGCATTTCCTTTTTGACATGGGCCTGGGAAGAACCGATGCGCCCCTTTCGCGTCATTACAAGAGATGCTTTTTCAGCATCGGATAATATCTCTTCCAAAAGATAGCGTCCCTGGACGAAATCACCCAGTTCTTCGTGATCGTTAGCCGCATATTTTTCAAGATCACAGTCATCGGAAACAAAGTGATCCAGGAAAGAGGTCCTCGTGTAGGGGTCGTAGACCAGCAGTTTTTCAAGCCCCTCATCCTTGGCCGAAAGCATCTCGTGAATAGACAGGGTCCCTTCCTTTTCTTGTTGTTGGTCCCTGCCAAGTTCATCCAGCCGCCGGTGATAGGCCTCATGTCGCCGGGTCAGTACGTCGCTCAGGTCCAGGCTCTTCCTGACATTCCCGATCTCAAAAAGGCCGCCGCCCTTTGCGGGAGAAATACCTAAGGAAACGTCCGGGGTCCAGATCAGAATTTCCTCCTCTCCGTCTTTGTCAAAATCCATCTGTTGCGCCAGGATTTCATCTCCGGATTTCCGCATCAGATCCCTTTGGGCAAAAAGGAGGTTCTGGTAAATGGCCCTTCTCAGGTGGCCCAGATAGAGTCCTCCAAAGACGCCGTGCCAGTACGCGCAGTTACACTGCCCCCGCCAAAGAGAAATCCTCTCGTTGGAATCCGGGCCTAGCCTTTCGCTCAGGCATAGCATCTTCTTGTGCATCCGGTTTGCTTCGTCATACTTGACCAGGAAGTTATCCCAGACCCCGCCCCGCACAAAGGGATGCCAATCATCCCACCGGCCCATCTCCCGAAGAGAGGCAATCATATCCTCAAGGACCTCCCCCCGATCCGGCGGAAGGGCCCACTCGGTCATTTCCTCGTATGAGGCCTGGGGCAGATAAATCCGACCCAGGGCGGGCATCTCCTTGACAAATTCACCGGGAAGTCCTGTTTTTATCCAGGAGTCGTTTTCTCCGATGGCCTCAAAAAAGCGTTTGAGCCAGCCTTTCCTGATCACCCACTCGTGGGTGCCAGGCCACAGGCCGAATTTTTCACAGTCGTCCCCGTAGACCGCCACCGCCTTTCCCGAGTGTTCAAGGCTTTCCAGATGTGCAATGACCTCTTCAACCGGTTTAAAGGGAATCAGGTACCGCATGTTCATGGGTGTTGCCAGAAGGCGAAGGGTTTTTCCTTCCTTCTCCGTAATGTAGGGGCCATAGATAGCATCGGGTTTGATCCCGGCGTAAAAAAAGTGGGTGTCATCGACGATGGTGTAATGCATACCCGTTCCGGAAAGAACAGAGGGCAGAGACGGATCCCAGACCCGTTCCGTGAGCCAGAACCCGGTCGGTCTGTAATTGAACCGGGACAGGAGGTAGTCATTCATCTTCTCCATCTGTCCCCTGGCATCACGTGGAGGGATGGTTGCCAGGAGAGGCTCATAAAACCCTCCCGACAGGGGTTCCACCTGGCCCCTGTCTACCAGGGTGCCAAGCAGATCCAGCGTGGCAGGGTCATGTTGCTCCAGCCACTCGAAAAGAGGTCCGCTCACATGAAATCCGAGCCGCACGTGAGGATAGTCTCTCACCATCTTCAGCACGGGGCTATAGCACTGGTCAACCGCCTTTTCAAAGACATGATCAAAGTTGCCGACCGGTTGATGACAATGGAAAATCATAACAAGATTCAACATGCTTAACTCCCCGATAGGATAAAACCGAGCCGTTCGCCGAGCGCCCTGAAGGCGGCGACCTTTTTGCCGGACAGGTTGCTCATGAAATCCCCGTTCTGCGAGAGATCCCAATAGCGGTTCTGGCAATCCCAGAGATCCGGCCTCAAAGAAAGCGCGTCGGTCATGTCCAGGAAATCCGTCAGGGCCGCCGTACAGTCCAAATCAGGCGTCTCGGCGATACGAGCCATTAATGAACTGATAAGGATCTCGGACCCTTTTCTGTTTTCCGGATCGTCCAGGTTGAATTCAAATGGGCCGCCCTTTTCTGCGGGGCCCGTCAGTTTGTTCATCTTGGCCATTCTCATGCCCATCTGTTCACAGCCATCTCCAGGCATGGCCGCGAGATTTGCCCTCAAGAGGAGTCGCAGGAGATCATTCAATCCCTTCCGCTCTCCGGCACCCTCTTCCCTTCCCCTCGCGATCTCCACGAGGGCGGTAAGCATTTCCTCTTCTTCAATCACTTTCGGTTGAATGTGGTGCATCACCGTATGGGAAAGGGAATTCAGGATCGCCTGTTCAGTGTCCGGGCCCAAGTCTTTCAAGGTGTAGGTCACCTCAACCCCCTCTTCATAACGAACCTGGCACCGAAAGTTCGCCTCTCCTTCCCACACGGCGGAAAAAGCAAGGTTTTTTGTTTCCCCCGTCATGGGATCAACAATCCTGACTTCCCCGCTTTGCCCTCTTCCCCCGGGAACGCCGACTTCCTTTTCAGAAAGGGACCGGACCTGGCTGAAACAGCCGCCCGGCTCCATCAACCCCTCCCAAAACAGCCTCCCCGTGCCGTAGCAGGCGGCGATCTTCCCCGCATCCATCCGACTGGGACGGACGCGTTTTTCAAAAACACCCTTTCCGTTCCCAAAGGTCGGATCATTGCTCCCGGACCCTGAGAGATGCGACACAAACCCCGGCTCCAGATCTGATCCGGCCCACCTCCTGACAAGGGTCATGGACCGGTCCGCGTACATGAGGATCTGGCTCGCTTCCAAACCCGAGATGTCGTCAAAAAACCAGCCGCAGCTGGTAAACATGTAAAGGCCCATCCGCTGGGCCTCCAGGAGCTCAAAAGCCCTCACCGCCGCTTCGGAATCCAGGGGGTTTTCCTTGGCATGTCTCTCCAGAAAAACCCTCCGTGCCTCAGGGCCCGGATCCAGGAGTACGGCTATGTAGTCGTCCCTCGCCTCCCAGGGATCATTGAAAAAAGCCTGTCCCTGTTTCTCGAAAATGGCAGCGAGTTCCCCGGAGAGCCAGTCCATCGCTTCCCGCAGAGGAGCCCTCCAGGCCTGGTTCCATCCCTCGTGATGATCGACACTGCACCCACAGTCGGATCGCCACCTTTCTACGCCATGGGCGCAACTCCAGGAACTGTTCTCCTGGATACGAACCTCCATTTGGGGAGGAAATTTCTCAAGAAACCAGGCATAATTGCAGAGTTGAAGCCCGTCGCCGTTTTCCAGGTGATCGAACAGCCACCCGAGGGCCATGTCCCCGAACTTAAAATGATGTCCGTAGGATTCTCCGTCCGTGGCCACGTTCACCAGGCAGGCTCCTTCCCTTTCGTTGCCGATGCTGTTTTCAATATGGTTCAGAAAGGCCTCCCCTGAAGAGAGGATTTTCTCATAGGCGACTGCCTTTGAAAGCCCACCATCGTAGAAAAACACATCCATATGAAGTGATGACCCCGGGTCCGGAAAAACGCGGTACGGACGGGTGGTGTCCATCTTCTCCAATGATACATCTTTCCACTTTTCTTCTCCCATGCCCAGGGGGCGCACTGCCGTTGCCTGCGTTGGAGCCAGGACCGTAAAATGGATCCCTTCTGCGGCCATGAGGGCCAGCGTCTCCAGGTCCACTGCCGTCTCGGCAAGCCACATGCCCTCTGGACGACGGTCGAACCGGTGTTCAAAATCCGCAATCCCCCACCGGATCTGAGTCAGTTTGTCCCTTGTGGAGGCCAGGGGCATGATGATGTGGTTATAGACCTGTGCCATACCATTGCCGTGGCCGTTGAATCTCGTGCGACTGGCCCGATCCGCGGCGAGGATCTGTTCGTAGATCCAGGGATGGGCCTTTTCAAGCCAGGAGAGAAGGGTGGGCCCGAAATCGAAACTCATGAATTCATAGTTGTTGATGAGTTTCAGGATACGGCCCTTTGCGTCTGCGCGGCGGGCCCTGCTGTTGGGTCCATAGCATTCTCGCGTAACCTGCTCGTTCCAGTCATGGTAGGGATAGGCTGAGGCCTGATATTCGATGCTTTCCAACCAGGGATTTTCTCTGGGCGGCTGATAGAAATGGCCATGAATACAAAGATAGTTTTCCCTCATCTCTTGCCTCTTCGCCTTTTGGCGACAGCCCCTTCAAGGACCTTCAAGTAGGTTTTTGCCGATTTCCGCCATGAAAAATCATCCGCCATGGCCTCTTTCAAACTCCTTTCTTGCTCTTTCCATGTTCGATAAAGGAGTAATGATTGTCAACATAAGAATATCACCTTTCAAAACCAATGTTGATGGAACCGTAAAAAGTCCGTCCCTGGATTTTTTACTGACGGAAACCGAAAAGTGTGATTTTCGTTTTCCTTACAAATCAAAGGGTTGCAAAACACCCCATTGATTTGCGTGCCTGTCCATGGGCACGATGATGACTTTTTACGAAGTCATCAATGTTAAACCACCACTTGATTTCCTTTGCACTTCTGGTAATATCAGGGCGTCACTTGAAACGGGGCACAGGTGGAAATGGATAGGGACGACTGGCAGAAAAAGGGACAGGGTCACAGGGAAAGGCTGCGCCGTAAATTCGAGGAAGGGGGGCTTGAGCGGTTTTCCGACGAGGAGGTGGTGGAATTCCTCCTCACCCTGGGAACTCCCCGAAAAGATGTCAAGGTGGCGGCGAGAGAGGCTATCAAGCATTTTGGAAGTCTCTCCGGGGTCCTTGCAGCTCCAGCAAAAGACCTGACGCGGATAAAGGGAATCGGCCCGAAAAATGCCCTCTACCTGGGTCTGGTCCACCAGACCGCAAATCGATACCTGCACGACCGGACAAAGGGCAAGTCCTTTTTCACCTCCTCCCGCGCGGTGTTTGATTATCTCTTCCACGACATGCGGGACCTGAAGCGAGAAGTATTCAAGGTCCTGTTTCTTGACCGCAAAAACCAACTCATTGCAGATGAGGACATTTTTCTGGGCAGCCTGACCGGGAGTGCCGTTTACCCCCGTGAGATCATGACCCAGGCCCTGGAACACGGGGCCGCCGGCCTGGTCTTTGTTCACAACCATCCTTCCGGTGATCCCTCTCCTTCGGCAGAAGACCGCAGGCTGACAAGGGACCTCATATGGGCCGCAAGGCTCCTTCTCATCCAGGTCCTGGACCACATCGTTATCGGCGACAACCGGTATTACAGTTTTGCAGACGAGGGTCTTGTCAAACGGTTCAACATGGAGTGTGATGAAAGGCTTTCTTCCTCCATTATCCCTTGACAGGCCCAACGAAATCAGGAATCATAAACCCGTTTTTATGGTTTCATACCCTAAGTGCGAGAGTGGCGGAACTGGTAGACGCGCTGGACTTAGGATCCAGTGGAGCAATCCGTGGGGGTTCGAGTCCCCCCCCTCGCACCAGATCCTGATGGAACCGAAAAAAGTCCGTCCTTGGACTTTTTACTGACAGCCCCGTCCGTGAGCACGATTATGGCTTTTAACAGAGCCATCACCCTCCCTTTTTCCAACAATACCAAAGCGCCGCGTATCCCTTCCCAAGCCGTTTATTCCTGGACCCATCTCCTTGGCACATTTATTGCTTTTTCTAACTGTTGTTACAGTCATTTTCCAGATTGAAAGGGGATAACCTGCAAAAAAGCCATTTGAGGCAGTGCCAAAAGGACAGGTTTCGAAAAAAAAAGCGCCGGAACGAGAAAAATGACGTCAATTATCATGACATTTAACGACAATTATTTGGCATTTCTTCCTGCAAGTCCTTCCTTGCTGTGCCATTCCCTGCCCCTCGTTGGCACTATTCCCTGAGGCGCTGGAAGAATATCGATACGTTACGAAAAATCAAAGGATGGTCCTGAAGGGGGAGAGAGTTCATGAAGATCAACACCAAGATTATGCTCATGGTTACCTTCGCTCTGGTTTTCAGTTCACTCGTCGTTGGGGCAATGGCTTTCTGGCAATTGAAAAGCAACAGTGCCGCTTCCATTTCCCAGATCAAGAAGCTTGGTGAGGCCAGTATAGAGCAACTCAAGAATCAGGGAACCAGAGAAATCAATACGTACCGGGAGGACACTATAAAGGCCAAGAAAGCCCTCATGCGTTCAGTAGTGGAAACAGCATACAGTTTTCTTGAGAGAGCCAACCAGGATGCGAAAGCAATGCTGGAAGAAGGCCTGACAGAAGAAGTCAAAAAGGCCATACTGGCCGAAGCCCAGGAAAACATAGCAGGGTTCGTGGGGAAACTCCGATATGGTCTCAAGAACAAAGACTATTTCTGGATCAACGATATGCAGCCCCGCATGATCATGGATCCCTACCATCCCAAACTGAAAGGAGAAGATCTTTCCAACATCAAGGATCCGAAAGGCAAGAAAGTCTTCGTGGAAATGGTTAAGGTTTGTGGTACCGAGGGACAGGGTTTTGTGGACTACTACTGGCCGAAATATGGCAGCGACAAGCCCTTTCCCAAAATCTCTTTTGTGAAACTTTTCAAACCATGGGACTGGGTGATCGGAACGGGCAGTTATCTCGATGACGTGGAGGCTGCGGTGAAAGTCCGACAGGCGGCCTTGAATACAAAGGTCAAGGCCATACAGGGCCAAATTGCTGGGCTCGTCAAAGAAAATGCGGCCCATGCCGGCCAAAAAATCGAACAGGTGATCAGATGGGTTGCCGTCGTGATCCTGTTCACGGTCCTTCTCGCCCTTCTCTTTTCCCTCTGGTTCACGCGTCGCAACATTACCAGGCCGGTCAACCACATTGTGGAGGAGCTGAACGAAGGGGCCGATCAGGTGGCAACCGGTTCGAATCAGGTCTCCTCTGCCAGCCAGGCTCTAGCTGAAGGCGCCTCGGAACAGGCGGCATCCATTCAACAAACCTCTTCTTCACTTGAAGAAATGGCCGCCATGACCAGGCAAAATGCCGAAAATGCAGGTCAGGCGAATATGCTCATGCAAGAGGCCAACAGGGTGGTTGGGGATGCCAAACAGGCCATGGGAAAACTGACCGGTTCCATGGAGGATATCTCAAAGGCCAGTGAAGAAACCCAAAAGATCATCAAGACCATAGATGAAATAGCCTTTCAAACCAATCTCCTTGCCTTGAATGCCGCGGTGGAAGCAGCCAGGGCGGGCGAAGCAGGTGCCGGGTTCGCCGTGGTTGCCGATGAAGTCCGGAACCTTGCCATGCGTACCGCCGAGGCAGCCCGGAATACGGCGGAGCTCATCAAGGGTACGGTCCGGAAAATAAAAGATGGCTCTGCGCTCGTGGGGGAAACCAACAAAGCCTTCACCGGGGTTTCCGGAAGCACTTCTAAAGTCGGGGAACTGGTGGCGGAAATCGCTGCTGCATCCCGGGAGCAGGCAAATGGCATCGAACAACTGAACGATGCCGTTAACCTCATGGACCAGGTCGTCCAAAAAAATGCGGCAAGCGCCGAAGAGTCCGCTTCAGCATCGGAAGAAATGAACGCCCAGGCGGAGAACATGAAGGGCGTTGTCCTACAACTTGTGGTGCTGGCGGGAGGCAGACGGAATGGCAGGGGACATCACGACCTTATCGAAAACAGGAAGCGTGCGTCCCTCCAGGGAAGACCAACCCCCAGCCCTTTGGAACAGGGTCAGACGAAAACCCTGTCAGGGCGTGATAACGACAGGGGCGATCCTGAGCAGGTCATTCCCATGGAAGATGATTTCCAAGATTTTTGATATTCTTGTTACTTCCCTTCCGTGCCGGCGAAATGGCTCATGTACTTGAGACGCCAAGTCTTGGGGCTCATATATTGATCTCCCAACACCCACATGCCAAGCTTTCCTGCCTTTGCATCCCTTTCAGCATCAAGGTAAGGAACGATATCCAAACCCTTCGGAAGATTATCCCTCTGGACTTCCGCCAGCCCCTTCTTCACCATTTCCAGGTTGATGTTCTTCTTGCCCAGGCGAATCACTCCGATAATGTTATCGTGGGGATAGGGGGCCACACCATACCCCTCTACTTCAACAGAACGATTGAGGACCTCCTCCGCTAAAAAATCCCTGGCCTCTTTTCCAAAGGGCTGGCCTTTCTTATGAACCTCGTCGGCCACCTCGGGGGCGTCAATGCCGACAAGCATGATGTAGACCACGACTTGCCCGGACTCCGCCCTTACGGTGTCACCATCATACACCCGTGTAATCGTGAAACGATCTGCCGAGAAGGCCATCGGACAAAATGTGCAGAGAACGGCAATAGCTGCTATCAGGATACCTATCCATCTCTTCATCAGTTGTACCTCTTGTCTGTTGTCACGGATTTCAAACTTGATAACTTTGAAGGAAGTCCAGGGACGACCTTCCAACGAAGTCGTGACCTGCTTGAGCAGGCAAACGGCATATTCCAGAAGCTACGCTCCCTCCGTCGTCCACGACTCCTCGCTCAGGGATTTTGCCCCTTCCACTGTCCTGTTCCAGGGCCGAAATGACGCCGCTTCAGCAACATCCCGTTCACCTGCTCCTCATAGCGAGCCATTTTATTTGCTGCAGCCAGGAGCCGGGCGTGAGACTCTTTTTCAGACCCTTTCTCATAGTGCACTTGGCACCAAATACCGATATGGACGGCTATTTGGGGTTTACGCCTCCCAAACCCCAAGCGCTTCTATGAATTTACGCTAAACCCCAAATCGGCGTCCATTCCCTCCCAAGTGTTTAGAAAGGGTCTGAAAAAGAGTGTCAGGTTCGGCTCCACTTCGGTGCTCATAGGCTGTCGCTTGCGGCATGAACCAGCTTTTTGCGATTTTACGATTCCATCAAGATTGATGGCTTTGTAAAAAGTCATCATCGTGCCCATGGACGGGCACGCAAATCAATGGGGTGCAAGGCAACTCGTTGATTTGTAAGGAAGCCGAAAATCACACTTTTCGGTTTCCGCTAGTAAAAAGTCCATGGAGGGACTTTTTACGATTCCATCAAGCTTGGGAGGAGTATATATCAAACCAGGGGTAATCCCCAAGCAAAAAGGGCGGCTCAAACGGAACCCTTCCAGTTTCTTTCAAAAAAGCATTGACACCGAATCAGTAGCCGTTCTAAAAAAACAAACCTCCTTACTCTGGATTTTTGAAGACTTTGCTCTCAGGGTAAAGCGTGTTCGTCGGACCCGGTTTTTTCTCATAGGCAAATCTCCCGAAGGATGAATGACATGACAGTATCGGCCATGGGCATTTTTATCAGGGATAACTTTGGTAGGCGCTCGGGCGTTGAACGGCGTTTAACCCGTCTGCAATACGTCGGTGATGAGGTGCGCAAAGGCAGAGAACGGAGACAGGGGAGCGATAGAAGATCCCCTTTTGATCGCAGGATTCTTAGTGACAGGAGGTCCGGGGCAACTGAAAGCCCCGGAATGTTCTGGTTTTCGACAAATCCGGACCCACTATCTTCACCCCTGGAAAACCCGTTTTGTGTCATCGGGCCGAACCGGAGAAGCAGTCAACAAAGGAGATCCGGCATCGATCGGAGGGATTTTCTGATAGTGTGAATCTTGATGACTTTGAAAGAAGTCGTCATCTCCACCATCGTTGCCTGGTATGGCCTGTTTTGATGGAAAAAAAGGACTCCGCTTGAAATTCAAAATAGTGTCCTTATATTGAACCTACTGTTTGGCGAATATGGCCTGCCCTGGATCTCTCCACACGAGTACGCGGCACTTATTTTGCATGGATAAATAGGGAAACGAAAGAGGAAACACATGAAGACGAATTTTGAAACCATCAGTCCTGTCAAGAAAAAACTAACCGTAGAAGTTGGCGCTGAAGAAATCGATGGCAAGCTGAAAATTGCCTACAGGGACGTGGCAAAAAAGGCAAAAATCCCCGGGTTTCGCCCCGGAAAAGCGCCCAAAAAAATCCTGGAGAGATATTTTGGTGACCAGGTGATCGATGACGTGGTCAAGAGCATTATCAGCGAAACCTTCCCAAAGGCCGTCCAGGAAAGTGACGTTTTTCCTCTTGGCACACCGTTGCTCGAAAAAGGGGATTTGAAGGCAGGCGAAAACTTCAAGTACTCTGCCATTATGGAGGTTCGGCCCGAATTCGAACTGAAAGATTACCTCGGGCTTGAACTTGAAAAAGAGAAATGTGTTATCGGAGATGAAGATGTGCAAAAACGCCTTGAGCAGATTCAGGAGGCACACGGCAAGTTAACACCCGTAGAGGATGACCGCCCCGTCAAAGAGGGGGACTATGTCATTATCGATTATGAAGGGTTTGAGGGAGAGGCTCCCATCGATGGCATCAAATCCACCAATTTTCTCCTAAAAGTGGGTAGCGGTGATTTCCATCCACAGTTCGAGAATGCCCTGGTGGGGCTGAAAAAAGATGAACAGGTTGAAGTCGATGTGGATTTCGAGGAAACCTATTACCATCAGAATCTTGCCGGGAAAAAGGCCCATTTCAAGGTCTGGATTCATGATCTCAAAGAGATGGTGTTACCGGAACTGAATGATGAGTTTGCCGCTAATTTCGGGACCGACTTCAAAGACATGAAGAGTCTTGAACAAAAGGTCCGTGAACTGCTCCAAACCGAGGAAGAGAAACGAACCGACACAGATCTGAAAAGACGGTTGACGCAAAAAATAGCGGAGGACGTGGAATGCGAACTTCCTGAGGTACTTGTGGCTTCGGAGATCGACAACGCCTTGGCAAGAGTTCGCGAGAACCTGATGAGGAGTGGCTCCAGCCTGGAAAAAGCAGGGCTTTCAGAAGAACAGTTGCGGGGAGACTTCCGGAAAGATGCTGAAAGCAGGGTTAAAGAGATGCTCATCCTGGGTGAAATCGCGAAGAAAGAAGATATTGATGTCGACGATCAAGAACTTACCGAGGCCATTGAAAACTTAGCTATGTCGATGGGACAGCCGCCTGAAGCCATTAAACAATACTATGAGACCAGGGGCCTCATGGACTCCTTGAGGGAAACGCTGATGGAGGAAAAAACATTGAATTACCTTGTAGAGCATGCTAGCATCAAAGATGTGGAAAAGGGAATAATGCAGCAGACTCAGAAAGCCGAATCATAGACGGAGGTCAGTTTGATCCCATGTTAATACCAGTTGTTGTAGAACAATCAAATCGTGGGGAAAGGGCCTACGATATATATTCCCGGCTCCTGAAAGACAGAATTATCTTTATGGGCGAACAGGTTGCCGATGGTATGTCCAATACCGTCATAGCCCAGATGCTTTTTCTGGAATCAGAAGACCCGGACAAAGACATCAACCTTTACATCAACAGTCCCGGAGGTTCGGTGACGGCGGGGATGGCGATTTATGACACCATGGAGTACATCAGACCTGATGTGGCTACCATCTGCATGGGCCAGACAGCCAGTATGGCGGCATTGCTGCTTGCAGCAGGTGCAAAAGGCAAGCGCTATGCCCTTCCCCACTCCAGAATCATGATACACCAACCCCTGGGCGGAGCGCAGGGCCAGGCTACGGATATTGATATCCAGGCCAGAGAAATCCTCAAGATGAGGGATGTCCTCAATCATATTCTGGCTAAACATACCGGGCAGGATATTGAGAAAATTCAAGTGGACACTGATCGCGATTTTTTTATGAGCAGTGAAGAAGCCCTGGGATATGGCATCGTTGACAGGGTCATCACCACCCGAGAGATTCAGGACGATCTGAAAAAGAAATAAGCATGACTTTGTAAGAAGTCCTGAGGCCCGGACTTTTTACGATTCCATCAAATAACAGGACGGAAAACACCATGCCTAGAAGGAATGACCAAAATGATGACCTGCTCTGTTCCTTTTGCGGAAAGAGTCAGGATGAAGTCAAAAAACTGATTGCCGGACCCTCCGTTTATATCTGCGACGAGTGTATCCAGCTTTGCAATGAAATCATTGCTGAAGAATACGGCGACAAAGCAGGCAAGGATTCTTCCGCCGACTTGCCTAAACCTTCGGAAATCAAGGAGACCGTCGACCAGTACGTGATTGAGCAGGAAAAAGCCAAAAAGGTCCTATCGGTAGCTGTGCACAATCACTACAAGAGAATCAATACCAAGGTCGACATGGAGGGTGTTGAAATACAAAAAAGCAACATTCTTCTGATAGGGCCCACCGGTTCGGGCAAAACCCTTCTTGCCCAAACCCTGGCGAGGATATTGAAAGTCCCCTTCACCATTGCGGATGCCACCACTTTGACCGAGGCGGGGTATGTAGGTGAAGACGTGGAGAATATTATACTGAACCTGGTCCAGATGGCCGACTATGATGTCGAGGCCGCCTCGAGAGGCATTGTCTACATTGACGAAATAGACAAGATCGCCCGGAAGGCCGACAGCCCCTCCATCACCAGGGACGTGTCCGGAGAGGGAGTGCAGCAGGCCCTTCTCAAGATCATCGAAGGAACAATGGCCAGTATTCCCCCCAAGGGCGGAAGAAAGCATCCGCACCAGGACTTTGTGAAGGTGGATACCAGCAACATCCTCTTCATCTGCGGCGGAACATTCAATGGATTGGACAAACTCATCAGGAATCGAATCGGCAGCAAGGCCATGGGTTTTGAAGCGGATATTCATGTTCAGAGCGAAACAGACGTCAATGAGATTATGACGAAGGTGCAACCTGAAGACCTTATTAAATTCGGACTTATCCCTGAATTTATTGGAAGAATTCCGATCATTGCGTCCTTGGGTGAATTAAGCCTACAGGCCCTTGTCAGGATTTTGACAGAACCCAAAAACGCCCTGATCAAACAATACGAAAAGCTCTTTGAACTCGAAGACGTGAAGCTTAAATTCACCGAGGATGCACTGCAAGCCGTGGCCAAGAATGCCCTTGAACGCAAGTCCGGGGCTCGCGGTCTCCGGGCTATTTTGGAGTCGGTTATGTTGGATATCATGTATGACATTCCAACTTCACCGGACGTTCGCGAATGTGTGATCGGCGAAGACGTCATTTTGAAAGGTGAAAACCCTCTGCTACTTTATGAAAATCAGGTAGGATATGCATAAGACTATGTTTAAAATAGATAAAAATGAGAAAGATGATTTCCTAAAAGATGAGAAGTGTTATTACCCACTGCTGCCTTTGAGGGATGTCGTGGTATTCCCCAATGTGGTGGTGCCGCTTTTTGTCGGGCGTGACAAATCCATCAAGGCCTTGGAATACGCCATGTCCCACCAGAAAGAAGTCTTTCTGTCCGCGCAAAAGGACGCCAAGATCGACAAGCCCTCCCCCAAAGATATCTTTCACTTTGGGACGATCGGCGCAGTGCTCCAGCTCCTCAAGTTGCCCGATGGGACCGTGAAGGCTCTCATTGAGGGAAAAGAGCGGGGCAAGATAGAAAACTTTTTGGATAATCATGACTTTTTCATGGTGGAGGTAGCCAAACTCGCCCACGAAAGCGACATCAATATCGAGATCAAGGCCATTATCCGTGCCATCAACAGCAGTTTCGCAGAATACGCCAAGCTGAACAACAAGATCAGTGAAGAAATCAGCTCCACCGTTACGAGCATTGAAGATCCGGTCCGTCTGGCAGATACCATTGCCGGGCATCTCGCACTGAAGGTGGTTGATAAACAGGAACTGCTCGAAGAGCAGAATCTGAATCGACGGCTGGAACGGATCTACGAAAAACTTCGCAACGAAATAGACATCCTCAAGCTGGAAACAAGCCTGAGAACCCGCGTCAAAAAACAGATGGAGAAGACCCAGAAGGATTACTATCTCAATGAACAGATGCGGGCCATTCAAAAGGAGATGGGTACCAAGGACGATTTCAAGGCCGAACTCGACGAATTACAGAAGAAAATCAAACGCAAGAGGCTTTCCAAAGAGGCCCGAAATAGGGTCAGGCAGGAATTCAAGAAACTGAAGATGATGTCGCCCATGTCCGCAGAGGCGGCCGTGGTTCGTAACTATGTAGACTGGATTCTCTCCTTGCCGTGGTACGACAAGACGAAAGAAAAACTGGATATCGATGCCGCGGAAAACATCCTGAATGAAGACCATTACGGCCTCGAAAAGCCCAAAGAAAGGATACTTGAATACCTGGCGGTCCAGCGTCTTACAAAAAAAATCAGGGGACCCATCCTCTGTCTTGTGGGACCTCCAGGGGTAGGAAAAACCTCACTGGCCAAATCCGTTGCCAGGGCAACGGGCCGGAATTTTGTCAGGCTTTCTCTAGGTGGCGTCCGTGATGAAGCTGAGATACGCGGTCACAGAAGGACCTATATCGGGGCACTTCCCGGAAAAATCATCCAGTTTCTAAAAAAGGCAAAATCCAACAACCCCGTTTTCTGCCTCGATGAGGTGGACAAAATGAGTACCGATTTTCGCGGCGACCCTTCTGCAGCGTTGCTGGAGGTTCTGGATCCGGAACAGAACTTTGCCTTCAATGACCACTATCTGGACCTGGATTACGATCTCTCACAGATCCTTTTCATTACCACAGCCAATAACCTTCACACCATCCCCCTGCCCCTCCAGGACCGAATGGAAATCATCCGGCTTCCAGGCTATACAGAGGTGGAAAAACTCAGTATTGCAAAGCAATTTCTGATCAGGAAGCAAATCGAGATCAATGGTCTTCACCCGGAAAATCTCTCCTTTTCCGACGGCAGCATACTGAAGGTCATCCGGAATTACACCCGGGAAGCCGGCGTCCGGAATCTGGAGCGTGAAATATCTTCCATCTGCCGCAAGGTGGCCAAGGAAGTGGTCAGAAGCGGCAAGGACACGAAGGTCCAGGTCACGGCCCAGTCGATCCACAAATACCTGAGTGTTGAGAAATTTCATTATGGCCGAACCGAAGAAAAGGATAGGATAGGCCTTACCACCGGTCTGGCCTGGACTGAAGTCGGCGGGGAACTGCTCCAGACGGAAGCCACGGTCATGCCCGGCAAGGGCAGCCTGGTGCTCACAGGGAAACTCGGTGAGGTGATGCAGGAATCGGCCCAGGCCGCGCTAAGCTATGTACGTTCCAGGGCCAGCCGATTAGGGCTTCCTGAGAATTTTTATGAAAAAACGGATATCCATATCCATGTTCCCGAAGGAGCCATCCCCAAGGACGGGCCATCGGCGGGCATCACTCTGGCAACGTCTATCGTGTCGGCCCTGCTCAGAAAACCGGTTACCCGTGACCTTGCCATGACAGGTGAAATCACCCTCAGGGGCCGTGTGCTCCCTATCGGGGGCTTGAAGGAAAAAATTCTTGCCGCCCACCGCGGTGGCGTCACCAAGGTGCTGATTCCCTTTGAGAACAAAAAGGATATCGAGGAAATACCCAAGAAGATACTGAAAAGGGTGGAACTGACCCTTGTGGAACATATGGATGACGTACTGAGAGAGGCCCTTATTCTGAATGAGGGAGAGGAACTCTTTCTCCCGGAAGAGGAATGTGAGCCCTTTTGCGTTACCAAACCGACAACAAAAATCGCCAGGCCGTCGGTGGAACTCATGTAACGCTGAGAGCTAATTGTCTTGACATGCGCCCTGGAGATTGATAGAAATAATCCTTTGCCTGGGCGGATAGCTCAGTGGGAGAGCATCGGCCTTACAAGCCGAGGGTCGCAGGTTCAAATCCTGTTCCGCCTACCATCCCAAAGAGGCGTGTATCTCGGTTAGAACGTCCCGCTTTTCAGGCGGGAAGATCGCGAGCCAGGGTTCATTGAAGTTATAGATTTGTTTGCGGGGACGTAGTTCAGCTCTGGTTAGAACGTCCCGCTTTTCAGGCGGGAAGATCGCGAGCCAGGGTTCATTGAAGTTATAGATTTGTTTGCGGGGACGTAGTTCAGCTCTGGTTAGAACGTCCCGCTTTTCAGGCGGGAAGATCGCGAGCCAGGGTTCATTGAAGTTATAGATTTGTTTGCGGGGACGTAGTTCAGCTCTGGTTAGAACGCCGGCCTGTCACGCCGGAGGTCGCGAGTTCGAGTCTCGTCGTCCCCGCCAAGTAAAATCAAGGGGTTAGGCCATAAAGCTTAGCCCCTTTTTCTTTCTCAAATGGTCCAGGGTGCGTATAGGGTGCATCCGGGTGCAAATTTTTTTTGAGTTTCATCCCTTGTCAACCACCTTATTCACGCCTTCAAAAGCATCATCAAGGGCATCCACTTCGCTTTTACTTCCCCCCGGTATCCAGTGAAAATAAGTATCCAATGTGAGCTTGATTGAATGATGCCCAAGCTGTTTTGACACATCCGCGATATTATGGCCTTGGGATATTCTCATCGTGGCATACCCGTGCCGAATGTCATGGATACGAATTTTTCTCAACCCTGCTTTATCAAGGGCCTTGTTAAATACTCGCCTTCTCCAATTGTTCTTTTCAATGGGCCCTCCCTTGCTGTCAGTGAACACATGTTCTGGAATATCCCCCAGACCCAGGGCAAGACCTTTCTTCTTGCAGTCAAGCTGATGGTGTTTCAAGGTATCCATAAGCTGTAAGCTCATATCAACACGCCTGGACTTCCCGCTCTTTGGGGTCGATATCCTGCCACGGACAAGAGACTTGTTTACACTAATGAAACGTCCCGTAAAATCAATATCACCCCATTGCAAGGCCAGTGCTTCACCTATCCTCATTCCCGTTCTGGCAAGAAGCATGAATAAAGGATAATGCCCTTTGTAGTTATCTCTCACGCTATCCAGAAGGGTCCTAAGCTCACCAGCGGTCAAGGGATCCATCGTCTCTTTCCGGTCTTTGGCCTTCACTATCTTTCCCAGGCTATGTGCAGGATTAGCAGGGAGAATTTCATTATCCACGGCCTTGTTCAACACCCCTGATATGACGTTCTTCAGGTGTATCACAGTGCTTGCCGCTAATCCCGCATTGACTTTCCCTAGCAGGAAGTCTTTCACCATGCCCTTGTTGATGTCCGTAAGTCTCAAGTTACCGAATACAGGCAGGACGTGAATTCTCAGGAT
>Ga0315542_1000789_pt1 | contig 20167 bp, 33 predicted proteins | sample SalMarSW160120MG_FD_202541 | JGI IMG/M metagenome (GOLD analysis project Ga0315542, IMG submission 202541) | Salt marsh sediment microbial communities from the Plum Island Ecosystem LTER, Massachusetts, United States - Salt Marsh Sediment SW1601-20 ... | reverse complement strand
AAGCCGATTGCGATGGAGGAGGGGTTGCGGTTTGCGATTCGTGAGGGGGGTCGGACGGTCGGTGCGGGTGTCGTAACGGCCGTGACGAAGTAGCCATGGCGGCGCCCAAGATCCGAATCAAGCTCAAGGCGTTCGATCACCGTAGCCTGGACAGCTCCGCGACGAAGATCGTGGAGACGGTCCGGCGCACGGGTGCGAAGGTCGCCGGACCGGTTCCCCTTCCCACGCGTATCCGCCGGTTCTGCGTGCTGCGTTCGCCGTTCGTCGACAAGGACAGCCGGGAGCACTTCGAGATTCGCACCCACAACCGGTTGATCGACATCAAGTCGCCGACGAAGAGCACCATCGATTCCCTCATGCACCTCGATCTTCCGACCGGGGTGGACATCGAGATCAAGACCGTCGGAGGACGATGAGCGTGAAAGGCATTCTCGGCACCAAGGTGGGCATGACCCAGGTGTGGAAGGACGACCGGCTGGTGCCGGTGACCGTCGTCCTCGCCGGGCCGTGCCCCGTGGTGCAGCGCAAGACGCCGGAGCACGACGGGTACGCCGCCGTGCAGCTCGGCTGGGTGGAGAAGCGCGAGAAGCTCGCGAACAAGCCCCAGCTCGGGCACTTCCGCAAGGCGGGGGTCGCGCCGCAGCGGCACCTGGTGGAGTTCCGTGATTACGCTCCGGACGACGACAGCGTGACGGTCGAGATCTTCGAGCCGGGCGAGACGGTCGACGTGACCGGCAACAGCAAGGGTCGCGGGACCGCTGGCGTGGTCAAGCGCTGGGGCTTCGGCGGCATGCCGGCCACCCACGGCACCAAGAAGAAGCACCGCCACGGAGGCTCGATCGGAAACCGCAAGGCCCCGGGCCGCGTCTACAAGGGCAAGCGCATGGCCGGTCGCTACGGCGCCGTGCCGGTGACGACGGTGGGCCTCGAGGTCGTGGACGTCCGCAAGGACGACAACCTCCTCCTCATCAAGGGCGCCCTCCCCGGCCCGAACGGCGCGCTGGTGGTCGTCAGGCAATCGAACAGGAGGGCGCGCTGATGCCGGTCACGCTGGACGTCGTCGGTAGCGGACGCAAGCTCACGCTCGATCTCCCTGAGCCGAAGGAGTCGGTGCTCCACGAGGTCGTCGCCTGGCAGCTCTCGAAGCGCCGGCGCGGGACCGCGGCCACCAAGACGCGGGGCATGATGACGGGCTCGACCGCGAAGATCTACTCGCAGAAGGGCACGGGCCGCGCCCGGCACGGCGACCGCAAGGCGCCGATCTTCGTCGGTGGCGGCACGGTCTTCGGGCCGCAGCCGCGCAACTACGGCTATACCCTTCCCAAGCGCGTTCGTCGCCTCGGCCTCGCGATGGCGCTGGCGGCGCGGGCGCAGGACGGCAAGCTCACGCTGGTGGAGTCGTTCGACATCGGTGGCAAGACCAAGGAGTTCGTGAGCTGGGCCAGCGAGCACGGCTTCGATGGCAGCGAACGGGTCCTCCTCGTCACCGACGACGACCTAGCCCGCAGGGCCGCCCGCAACCTGCCGTGGGTCGACGTGCTGCCCGCGCGCGGGCTCAACGCCTACGACATCCTCCGGAGCGACCACGTGATCGCCGACGCGAAGATGTTCGACGCCCAGGAGGCCGGATCATGAACCCCCACGACGTGATCCTCGCTCCGGTCCTGAGCGAGAAGGCGATCGGCACCATCGAAGGGGGCAAGTACGCCTTCTACGTGCACCCGGGCGCCAACCGCACCCAGGTCAAGGACGCCATCGAGCTCGTGTTCAAGGTGAACGTGGTCAAGATCAACGTGCTCAAGGTGCGAGGCAAGATCAAGAGTCAGGGCCGCTACCCCGGCCGCACCTCGCTCCGCAAGAAGGCGATCGTCACTCTGCAGGCCGGGCAGCGCATCCAGCAGCTCGAAGGCCTGACGTAAGGAAGGGAGGGAACGCATGCCAACGAAACGCTACAGACCCTACACGCCCTCCCGCCGGACGATGACGACCTCCGCGTTCAGCGAAGTCACGGCGCGCAAGCCGGAGAAGACGCTGCTGGGAGGCATGGCGAAGCGGGGCGGGCGCAACGCGCACGGCCGCATCACCGCGCGTTTCCGGGGCGGTGGCCACAAGCGCCGCTACCGTCAGATCGACTTCCGGCGCCGTGACAAGGAAGGCGTACCGGCCAAGGTCGCGACCATCGAGTACGATCCCAACCGCAGCGCCCGCATCGCTCTGCTGCACTATCTCGACGGCGAGAAGCGCTACATCCTGGCGCCGGAGCGCCTCGAGGTCGGCACGCGCATCGTCTGCGGCCCGGACGCGGAGCCGGTGGTCGGCAACGCGCTTCCGTTGCGGTTCGTTCCCGTCGGTACGGTCGTGCACAACGTCGAGATGGTGCCCGGCAAAGGGGCACAGCTCGCGCGGGCGGCGGGTACGAGCGTGCAGATCCAGGGGCGTGACGGCAACTACGTCACGATCCGGCTTCCGTCGGGCGAGCTGCGCCGCATCCACGGCGAGTGCTACGCCACCGTGGGCGCCGTCGGCAACAGCGAGCACAAGAACATCGTCATGGGCAAGGCGGGCCGCAAGCGCTGGCTCGGCCGTAAGCCGCACCAGCGCGGGCGCGCCATGAATCCGGTCGACCACCCCCACGGCGGGGGAGAAGGCCGTTCCACGGGCGGCCGGCCGCCGGTCAGCCCCTGGGGCCAGCAGGCCAAGGGCCTGAAGACCCGCAACAAGCGCAAGGTGTCGAGCCGGTTCATCGTGCGCCGCCGGAAGGGGAAGTAGACCATGGCCCGCAGCCTGAAGAAGGGGCCGTTCGTGGACGGCCACCTGCTCAAGAAGATCGACACCGCCAACGCGTCCGGAGAGCGCCGCGTCATCAAGACCTGGAGCCGCCGCAGCACCATCGTCCCGGAGATGGTCGGCCACACCATCGGCGTCTACAACGGTCGCCAGCACGTGCCCGTGTTCGTGCAGGAGAACATGGTGGGGCACAAGCTCGGTGAGTTCGCGCCCACCCGCACGTTCCGCGGCCACAGCGGCAACAGGAAGGACTGAGGATGCAGGCCAAGGCTTCCCTGCGCATGCTGCGCGTCACGCCTCAGAAGACGCGGCTGGTGGCGAACCTCATCCGCGGAAAGGACGTGGCGCGGGCAGAGGACATCCTGCGCTTCACCAACAAGGGCTCGGCGAAGCCGATCCTCAAGCTGCTGCAGAGTGCCCGGGCGAACGCCGTCAACAACCACGACATGTTCGAGGACAGCCTGTACGTCAAGGACATCCAGGTGGGTGACGGCCCCACGTACAAGCGCTACATGCCGCGGGCGCGTGGTCGGGCGGACCTGATGTTGAAGCGCACCTGCAACGTCACGATCACGCTGGAGGAACGCAGTGGGCAATAAGATCAATCCGGTCGGGTTCCGGCTGGGCGTGAACAAGGAACCGTCCGCCCGATGGTACGCCGACACGAAGACCTACCCGAGGCTCCTCACCGAGGACGAGGAGATCCGGCGGGCCGTGTTCCAGGACGTCGGCCACGCGGGCATCTCCCGGATCGACATCGAGCGGGCCGCGCACAACATCAACATCACCATCCACACGGCCAAGCCGGGTGTGGTGATCGGGCGCGGCGGGGAGTCGATCAAGGCGCTGCGTGCGCGGCTCGATCGGGCCATCGCAGGCACCATCGCCGTGAACGTGCAGGAGGTCCCGAACCCCAACACGAACGGCGCCCTGGTAGCCAAGCGCATCGCAGAGCAGCTCGAGCGTCGCTTCGCCTTTCGTCGGGCCATGAAGCAGGCGGTGCAGCGCACCATGGAGTCCGGCGCGCAGGGCGTGAAGATCCGCTGCTCCGGACGGCTCGGCGGCTCCGAACAGGCCCGTCCGGAGTGGTACTCCGACGGCCGTGTGCCGCTGCAGACGCTTCGCGCCGACATCGACTACGGCACGGCCGAAGCCCGCACCACCTACGGCATCATCGGCGTCAAGGCCTGGGTGTTCCACGGTGAGATCGTCGGGCACAAGACCCGCCGCGCCGCCGTGCTCCCGCGCCCCCGCCAGGAGGACGACAAGCGGCGTCGCCGCCGTCCGCAGGCGCGCCGCCGGGACGGCCCGCGCCGTGAGGGGCGGGCCCGTGTGAAGAAGGAGAGGTCGTAGCCGATGCTCCTTCCCAAGCGCGTCAAGTACCGCAAGCAGATGCGCGGCCGCATGACGGGCGACACCAAGGGCGGCGACTACGTCGCGTTCGGCGACTACGCCCTGGTCGCGATGGAGCCGGCGTGGATCAAGTCCAACCAGATCGAGGCCTGCCGCGTGACCATGAGCCGCTACTTCAAGCGCGGCGGCAAGATCTACATCCGCATCTTCCCGGACAAGCCCGTGACCAAGAAGCCACAGGAAGTCCGCATGGGGAAGGGCAAGGGCGCCGTGGAGTACTGGGTCTCGGTGGTGAAGCCGGGACGCGTGCTCTTCGAGGTCGCCAACGTCACGGAGGAGCAGGCCAAGGAGGCGTTCCGCCTCGCCAGCCACAAGCTCCCCATCAAGGTCAGGATGGTCGAGCGGGAGATCTACGATGAAGCCCAATGAGATCCGGCAGATGACGTCGGACGAGATCCACCTCGAGGTGGACAAGCTCCGCCAGGAGCTGCTCGACCTGCGGATCCAGGCTGCCGTCGGCCACGCCTCGAACCCGAGGCGCATCCGGACGGCCAGGCGTGAGATCGCCCGGCTGCTGACCATCGCCGATGAGAAGGCCGAGGAGACGACGCGATGAAGAGAGCCATGCAGGGGCGCGTCGTGAGCGACGGGGCCGACAAGACCGTGACGGTGAGCGTAGAGCGGCGCCTCAAGCACCCGCTCTACGGCAAGGTCGTCACGTTGTCGAAGCGGTACCTCGCGCATGACGAGCAGAACGAGTACAAGGTGGGCGACTTCGTGGAGATCACCTCCAGCCGCCCGATCAGCAAGCGCAAGCGGTTCGTCGTGACGCGCCTGCTCGAGAAGGCCCGCAGCTAAGGGCCGGGCAGGAGCGTTCCGTCATGATTCAGCAGGAGACCTTCCTCGACGTGGCCGACAACTCCGGCGCCCGGCGGATCCAGTGCATCCGCGTCCTGGGCACCGGCCAACAGTTCGTCGGCTCGGTCGGCGACGTGGTCGTAGCGGCCGTCAAGGACGCCATCCCCCACGCGCAGATCAAGAAGGGCGACGTGGTGAAGGCCGTCATCGTGCGGACCAAGAAGGAGATCAACCGCAAGGACGGCTCCTCGATCCGCTTCGACAGCAACGCCGCCGTCATCATCAACAACCAGAACGAGCCTCGCGGCACGCGCGTGTTCGGTCCCGTCGCCCGGGAGCTGCGCGAGAAGCGCTTCATGCGCATCGTGTCGCTCGCACCGGAGGTGCTTTGAGATGTCGAGGCCGAAGATCCACATCCGCAGCGGCGACCAGGTCCGCGTGATCGCGGGCAAGCACAAGGGCGCCCAGGGCGAGGTCATCACGGTGCTGCGCCACACCAACCGCGTGCTCGTGAAGAACGTCAACGTCATCAAGAAGGCCCAGCGTCCCACCCAGGACAATCCGCGAGGCGGGTTCCTGGAGCAGGAGGCGCCGATCCACTTGAGCAACGTGCAGCTCCTCGACCCCCAGTCCGGCGAGCTCACGCGAGTGGGCTTCGACGTCGACGAGAGCGGTCAAAAGTACCGCGTGGCCCGCAAGTCCGGCGCACGGTTGGACGAGTAGGAAGAGCATGGAGAAGGTAACGCTACCCATCAAGGAACGCTACGAGCAGGTCAAGAGTCAGCTCGTCGAGCGTCACGGCTACGACAACCCCATGGCGGTGCCCAGGGTCGAGAAGATCGTGATCAACATGGGGCTGGGCGAGGCTCGTGAAGACTCGAAGGTCCTCGAGCGCGCCTCCAAGGAACTCGGGCAGATCGCGTTGCAGCGCCCCGTCGTGACCAAGGCCAAGAAGTCGGTTTCGAACTTCAAGGTACGCGCCGGTATGGCCGTGGGGTTGAAGGTGACCCTTCGCGGGGTGCGCATGTGGGCGTTCCTCGACAAGCTCGTCAACGTCGCCCTGCCGCGGGTCCGAGACTTCCGCGGCGTAAGCGCGAACAGCTTCGACGGTCGCGGCAACTACAGTCTGGGCATCCGGGAGCAGCTGGTGTTCCCCGAGATCAGCTACGACCAGGTGGATGCGACCCGTGGCATGGACATCACCATCGTGACGACGGCCGAGAGCGACGAGGAAGCGCGCAGCCTGCTCGAGCTCCTCGGCATGCCGTTCAGGAAGTAGGGAGGAAGCGTGGCAACGAAAGCCCAGATCGCCAAGTCCAGCAGGAAGCCCAAGTACCAGGCTCGTCACGTCAATCGGTGCAGCCGCTGCGGTCGCTCGCGCTCCTACCTTCGCGACTTCGGCTTGTGCCGTATCTGCGTCCGCGAGATGGCACACAAGGGCTATCTTCCAGGCGTCGTCAAGGCCAGCTGGTGAGCCGCGGAGCGACAAGCGAGAAGCGTTTGCGGCGGGGCACAGGTCAGCGCGTCTTGCGCTGAAACCAACCCCGGGAGGACCCAACAACGATGCAGACAGATCCCATTGCTGACATGCTCACCCGCATCCGGAACGCTCAGGCCGTTCACATGGCGAGCGTCGACGTGCCGGCGAGCAAGTTCAAGAACGCCCTGGCGGACTTGCTGGTTCGCGAGGGGTACCTCAAGTCCGTCGAGGAGGTCGAGGTGGACGGCCACCCGGCCCTCCGCATCGCCTTGAAGTACGGCCCCAAGCGCGCGCCGGTGATCCACCAGATCAGCCGGGTGTCGAGCCCCGGGCGGCGCGCCTACGCCAAGGCGAAACACGTGCCGGTGGTGCGCGGTGGCCTCGGTGTGGCCGTGGTCTCCACGTCGCAGGGGCTCATGATCGACTCGGAAGCCCGCCGCAAGAACGTCGGCGGCGAGATCGTTTGCGAGGTGTGGTGAGATGTCCCGCGTTGGTCGCGCACCGATCACGCTTCCCAAGGGCGTGGAGGTGCAGGTAGTCGAGGGCAACGTCAAGGTGAAGGGTCCCAAGGGCAACCTCAGCGTCGACATCAGCCCGCGCATCACGGTCAAGGTCGAAGACGGCGTCGTCACCATGGAGCGCCCCACCGATCACCGTAACGATCGCGCCCAGCACGGCCTGGCGCGGAGCCTGGTCGCCAATGCCGTGACCGGCGTGAGCTCCGGGTTCCAGAAACAGCTGGAGATCCAGGGTGTCGGATACCGCTGCCAGATGAAGGGCAGCACCCTCGAGCTCACCGTGGGCTACTCGCACCCCGTCGTCATCACGCCGCCCGAAGGGGTCACGATCGAGGCGCCGGAGGCGACCCGCATCACGGTGAGCGGGATCGATAAGCAGCTGGTGGGCCAGGTGGCCGCCAACATCCGCGCGGTCCGGAAGCCCGATCACTACCACGGCAAGGGCGTCCGATACGCAGGCGAACAGATTCGGCTCAAGGCCGGCAAGGCGGCAGCCCGCTAGCCGGCGGCTGCTATCGAGGTAGCGCACCATGAATGGATTGACACGCACACAGCGCCGCTCCTTCCGGACCCGTCGCAGCATCCGGCGGCCGGTGGACACGGGGAGGCTTCGTCTCTCGGTGTTCCGGAGCGCGCGCCACATCTACGCCCAGGTGATCGACGATGCCAAGGGCGTCACGGTGGCCCAGGCCAACAGCAAGGCCCTGGCCCCTTCCGGCGACAAGACCGAGCAGGCCAAGGCGGTCGGCAAGGAACTCGCGCAGCGGGCCCAGGCGGCCGGTGTCAAGAGGGTCGTGTTCGACCGGGGCCCCTACAAGTACCACGGTCGCGTCAAGGCGCTCGCCGAAGGCGCGCGCGAGGGGGGGCTGGAGTTCTGATGGCTCTCCGCAAGCTTCGCTCTCAGAAAGGCCACGTGTCCTGATGGCAGACACCGACTTCGAAGACAAGGTCATCTTCATCCGTCGCACGGCGAAGACGTACAAGGGCGGCCGGCGCTTCCGCTTCGGCGCCATGGTGGTCGTCGGCGACCGGCAGGGCCGCGTCGGCGTGGGTCTCGGCAAGGCCAAAGAGGTCCCGCTGGCCGTCCAGAAGGGGCAGTACGTCGCGAGGCGGAACCTCGTGGAAGTGCCCATCGAGGAGCCTGGCACGATCCCGCACGCGGTGCTCGGTGAGCACGGCACCAGCCGGGTGATGCTCAAGCCCGCCGGCGCGGGCACGGGCGTCATCGCAGGCAGTGTGCCGCGCGCCATCGTGGAGCTGGCCGGCTACCGCAACCTCCTCACCAAGGAGCTTGGTTCGCGCAACCAGACCAACGTCGCGTACGCGGTCATGCAGGGCCTCAAGCAGCTCAAGACCTTCAGCGAGGCCAAGCGTGAGCGGGAGGCCGCGGAATGAAACTCCGGCTCAGGCGCAGCCTCATCGGCGTGCCGAAGGACCAGCGCGCGACGGTCAAGGCGCTCGGCCTGCGCAAGATCGGCGATAGCCGAGAGGTTGTGGACAACCCGAGCGTACGCGGCATGATCGACAAGGTCGCGTACCTGCTGCATATCGAAGGGCGGGAGGAGAAGTGAAGCTGAACGAACTCAAGCCCGCGCGTGGCTCCAAGAAGCAGCGCCGGCGTGTGGGCCGGGGGCTGGGCAGCGGCCGCGGCAAGACCGCTGGTCGAGGTCAGAAGGGGCAGAAGAGCCGCAGCGGCTTCAGCGGTGGCGCCGGTTGGGAAGGCGGACGGTCGCGCCTCGTGATGCGGCTACCCAAGCGCGGCTTCAACCGGGACCGCGAGCCCTACCAGATCGTCAACCTGGATGCCCTGAACGGCTTCGCCGAGGGCGACAGGATCGACGCAGACGTCCTCAAAGCGAAGGGCCTGATCGGCAAGGCGGACCGCCCCGTCAAGCTCCTCGGTGACGGAGAGCTCGAGGTGAAGAAGCTGACGGTGGAGGTCGATGCGGTGTCGCGCGCGGCTGCCGAAGCGGTGCAGGCCGCCGGCGGAAGCGTCACTGCACGTGACGACGTGCATGATGCCGCCGAAGCCGCGGCCGAGGAGAGCTAGGAATGCTCCAGGCCTTTCGCAATGCGATGGTCATTGCGGACCTGCGCGCCAAGCTGCTGGTGACCGTGGGCCTTCTCACGATCTACCGGCTGCTGGTGTTCATCCCCACCCCGGGGATCGATATCGCCCGCTTGAAGGCCAGCAGCTTCGGTCAGGGCTCCATCTTCGGCCTGCTGAACTTCATCTCCGGCGGCAACTTCAAGGTCTTCTCGATCGCCGCCCTCGGCGTGATCCCCTACATCACGGCGCAGATCATCGTTCAGCTGCTGCAGTCCACCTACCCTCCGCTCGAGAAGCTCACCAAGGAGGGCGAGCAGGGGTACCGGAAGATCAATCAGTACACCCGCTACGGCGCGACCGCGCTCGGCGCCATCCAGTCGCTGTTCCTCGCGGTTGCGCTGCTCGGGCCCAGCGGCGCGCTTCGCATCGGCTGGGCGAACGGCCCGTTCTTCTGGTTCGTCGTGCTGGTGACGCAGGTCGCAGGTATCTCGGTGGTGATGTGGCTGGGTGAGAAGATCACCGAGTACGGGGTCGGGAACGGGATCTCGCTCATTATCTATGCCGGTATCGTGGCGGCGTTCCCGAACGCGCTCGCCCAGGAGTTCACGCTCATCGGCAAGGGGCAGGCCAACGTCTTCGGCCTGATCTTCTACCTGGCGCTATTGATCGTGGCCATCGCGGGCATGGTGCTGGTGCAGCAGGCCGAACGGCGCATCCCGGTGCAATATGCACGGAAGGTGGTGGGGCGCAAGGTGATGGGTGGGCAGACGACCTACATCCCGTTGCGGCTCAACGCCGCCGGCGTCATCCCCATCATCTTCGCCGTGGCCATCCTGATCCTGCCGCAGACGCTCATCGGCTCGTTCCCGAACATCGCCTGGCTGCAGGCGATCGGGTCCTGGTTCAACATGCAGCACTGGCAGGGGCTCACCTTGAGCACGTTGCTCATCGTCGGGTTCACCTACTTCTACACGCAGATCACGTTCGATCCGCGGCGCATCAGTGACAACCTCCGGGAGTACGGCGGCTTCGTCCCGGGGGTGCGACCCGGTCAGCCGACCACCGACCACCTCAACCGCATCACCAACCGCATCACGCTGTGGGGTGCGCTCTTCCTCGGGGCCGTCAACGCACTGCCCCAGGTCTTCGCCTGGCTCACCGGCACGGGCCAGCTCTCCTTCGTCTTCTCCGGCACCGGCCTGCTCATCATGGTCGGCGTGGCTCTGGACACGCTGCGGCAGCTCGAATCGCAGCTCATGATGCGACACTACGAAGGCTTCGTCAGCAAGGGCCGCATCCGCGGCCGCGGGAGGCGCTTCTAGGTGTCGGTGGAAGCAGGCCGCGCCGAGGTCGTGCTGCTCATGGGTCCTCCCGGAGCCGGCAAGGGCACGCAAGCGGCCAGGTTGGCCGAGGCGCGCGGCCTGCGGAAGCTGTCGACCGGCGACATGCTGCGCTCGCACGTGGCGCGCGGCACCGAGCTCGGGCGCGCCGCAAAGGGCATCATGGACGCCGGCGAGCTCGTTCCCGACGACCTGATCATCGCCATGGTCGAGGCGGAGCTCGCCCCGATGCGGCCGGTCCGGGTGTTGCTCGACGGGTTCCCGCGCACGCCGGGTCAGGCGGAGGCGCTCGAGACGTTGCTCGCCCGCGAGGGCGCTTCGCTCACCGCCGCGGTCGCGCTGGAAGTCGCCGACGACGAGCTCGTGCGGCGCCTCGGCGGCCGAGCCGTCGAGGAAGGCCGCTCGGACGACAACGAGTCGACCATCCGCTACCGGATGAACGTGTACCGCAAGCAGACCCAGCCGCTGCTCGACTACTACGACCAGCGGGGCACTCTGCACTGCGTGGACGGCATGGGCTCGATGGATGATGTGTTCGAACGCATCAACGGGGTGCTGCCGTGATCCTCAAGCGCCCCAGCGAGATCGACCTGATGGCCGAAGCCGGCGTCATCAACCGGGAAGCGCTCGAGGCCGTGGCGGCGGCGGTACGACCCGGGGTGTCAACGCTCGAGTTGAACGCCATCGCCGAAGATGCTATCCTCTCGCGTGGCGGGAAGCCCGCCTTCAAGGGCTATCGCGGCTTCCCAGCGACACTGTGCACCTCCGTCAACGAAGTGGTCGTCCACGGCATTCCGGGCGATGTGCGTCTGGCGGAGGGCGACATCGTGTCGATCGACATCGGGACCTTCTACCGGGGTTACGCCGCCGACATGGCCAGTACGTTCGCCGTCGGCGAGATTCCGGTCGAGGCTCGGCGCCTCCTCGAGACCACCGAGCGGTCGCTGACCGTCGGGATCGAGGCGGCGCTGGCAGGCAGGCGGCTTGGCGACGTTTCCGCGGCCATTCAGGGCGTCGTCGAGGCCGAAGGGTTCTGGGTGATCCGGGAGTTCGTGGGGCACGGCATCGGCCGCGAGTTCCACGAAGGTCCGGAAGTGCCCAACTACGGACGTGCCGGTACGGGACCCGTGCTCCGTCCCGGCCTCGTTCTCGCGATCGAGCCGATGGTCTCCCTCGAGGAGACGTCGGTGGTGATCGCGGACGACGGCTGGACGGCTTCCACCGCAGACGGGAGCTGGGCGGCACACTTCGAGCACACGGTGGCCATCACCGAAGACGGGCCGCGCGTGTTGACGGCAAAGGCGGACACCATTGGAGGTGCGCATGGCGCGTAAGCGATCGGGCGGCCGGCCCAGGCGTGGGAGAGGCAAACCGCGGACCTCACGCGACGACGAGACGACACAGGACAGCATCCGCACCGAGGGGGTGGTGCTCGAGGCTCGTCCGAATACGACGTTCCTCGTCCAGCTGGATGCCGGGCCCGAGATCCTTGCCCACGTCGGGGGCAAGATGCGCCGTCACTACATCCGCATCCTTCCAGGCGACCGCGTCGTCGTCGAGATCAGCACGTACGACCCCGAGAAGGGTCGCATCGTCTACCGCAAGTAGGCGGTTCACGGATCAGGAGTGGAGCATGAAAGTTCGGGCGTCCGTCAAACCCATGTGCGACAAGTGCAAGATCATCCGTAGACACGGCAAGGTCTACGTCATCTGCTCGTCCAACCCGAAGCACAAGCAAAGGCAGGGGTGAGGCATGGCACGTATCGCTGGCATCGACTTGCCACGTGAGAAGCGCATCGAGGCGGCGCTGCCGTACATCTACGGCATCGGCGCGAGCCGCTCCCGCGAGATCCTGGAGAAGGTCGGGGTCGACCCCGACACGCGGGTCAAGGACCTCACCGAGGCCGAGGTCGGCCGCTTGCGTGAGGTCGTCGACCGCACCTACAAGGTGGAGGGCGACCTGCGCCGGGAGGTGCAGCTCAACATCAAGCGATTGATGGACATCGGCTGCTACCGGGGGCTGCGGCATCGCCGCGGGCTGCCGGTCCGTGGACAGTCGACCAAGACCAACGCCCGCACCCGCAAGGGACCGCGGCGCACGGTGGCCGGCAAGAAGCGGGCGCCGAGGAAGTAAGGGGTAAGGGTGGCCAAGGCATCCAGGACGAGGACGAAGCGCCGCGTCAAGCGCAGCTTGAGCGAAGGCAAGGCGTTCATCCACGCGAGCTACAACAACACCATCGTGACGATCACCGACATGGACGGCAACACCGTGGCGTGGTCGTCGTCGGGTTCGATCGGCTACAAGGGCTCGAAGAAGGGCACGCCGTACGCCGCGCAGCTCGCTGCGGCGGACGCGACGCGCAAGGCCCAGAACATGGGCGTCTCGCAGCTCGACATCATCATCCGGGGCACCGGCTCCGGCCGCGAGCAGGCGATCCGCTCCATCCAGTCCACCGGGGTGAACGTCCGTACCATCATCGATGACACCCCCTCCCCCCACAACGGCTGCCGTCCGCGCAAGCGGAAGCGCATGTGACGGCGTAGACGAGAGCTAGGAGAACCATGGGCCGATACAGAGGACCGATCGTCAAGATCTGCCGTCGCGAGGGCGTCAACCTGGTGGAGTCGCCGAAGGTGCAGCGCTACATGGAACGGCACCCCTACCCTCCGGGCCAGCACGGTCAGCGCCGGCGCCGGAAGATCAGCGACTACGGCGTACGCTTGCGCGAGAAGCAGAAGCTGCGCTTCTACTACAACATGAGCGAGAAGCAGTTCGCGAACCTCTTCGACGAGGCGTCCAAGAAGACGGGGGCTACCGGCGAGGTGTTCCTGCAACTGCTCGAGTCGAGGCTCGACAACGTGGTCTACCGCCTCGGCATCGCTGCGACGCGCCGGCAGGCGCGGCAGTTCGTAGCGCACGGGCACATCGTGGTGAACGGCAAACGGATCAACGTGCCGTCGTACCGGCTGTCGCCGGGTGACGAGATCGAGGTGGCGGCGAACGCCAAGAAGAACGGACACATCAGGGCCAACGTGGAGGAGCGCCGTCGCGGCAAGCTCAGCCCCTGGCTCGAGTTCGATGCCGAAGCGCTCAAGGGCCGCTTCCTGCATCGCCCTGCCCGCGAAGACCTGACGGTGCCGGTCAACGAGCTGCAGGTCATCGAGTACTACTCGCGCTGAGCCCGGGAGTCGCGGAGGAGAGCACGGTGCAGATCATTCCAGAGTTCAAGTCGAAGACGACCGATCGTTATGGGGAGTTCGTGGTCGAGCCACTGCCGCGGGGGTACGGCGTCACGCTGGGCAACCCGCTCCGGCGGATCCTGCTTTCGTCGATCCCGGGAACGGCGGTCACGAGCGTCTACATCGAGGACGTGCTGCACGAGTTCTCGACCATCGACGGGGTGAAAGAGGATGTCATGCAGGTCATCCTCAACCTCAAGGACCTCGTGGTGAAGCTGTACGACGACGATCCCGTCACGTTGACGCTGCGCGCCGAGGAGCCGGGAGAGGTGACCGCGGCGCAGTTCGACGTGCCCGCCAACGCGGAGCTGATGAACCCCGAGCTCCACATCGCCACCCTCACCAAGGGCGGCCGGCTGGTCATGGAGGTGCGCGTAGAGCGTGGCGTCGGCTACGTGCCCGCCGAGATCCATGGCACGAAGGACCGCATCAACTCGATCCCGGTCGATGCCGTGTTCACGCCGGTGCGCCGCGTCGCGTACCGCGTCGAGGACACGCGCGTCGGTCAGAAGACGGACCTCGATCGGCTGGTCATCCGTGTGTGGACCGACGGCAGTACCGACCCCCGCGATGCGCTCGACCAGGCCGTCGAGATCATGCGCAACCAGCTCAACGTCTTCAGCGGTGAGGGAGCCGAGGGAGGCGAGGAGAAGGTGCCGGTCATGACCATCCCCACCAAGCCGGTCGAGGAGGCCGTGGCTCCGCCCGAGCAGGTCGTGATGAGCCTCGAGAGCCTCGAGCTGTCGAGCCGCGTGCTGCACTCGCTTCAGGAGGAGGGCATCGACTCGGTCAACGCGCTGCTGGCGCTGTCCGAGCGCGACCTCAAGAAGGTCGGCGGCGTGGGCGAGAAGTCGCTCGAAGAGATCAAGGAGCGCCTGGCGGCGCGCGGATTGAAGCTGAAGGAGTAAGGCATGCGTCATCTCCAGCGCGGCTACAAGCTGGGTCGTTCCAGCAGCCATCGCAGCGCCCTCGCCCGAAGCCAGGCGACGGCCCTGCTGAGGCACGGCCGCATCAAGACCACCCTCACGAAGGCGAAGAGCCTCCAGCCCTTTGTCGAGAAGCTCATCACCACCGCCCGCGGCGGCGATCTTCACGCCCGGCGCTTGATCGCGCGCGAGATCCACGATCGCTCGGTGCAGCGCAAACTGATGGATGAGATCGCGCCGCGATACGCCGACCGGCAGGGTGGCTACACGCGGATCTACCGGCTCCTGAATCGGCGCGGCGACAACGCTCAGGAGGCGTACATCGAGCTGGTCCAGGAGTAGCGACCCGGCCGCCTACGCCGGCGTGAAGCATGGAACGGCCGCCCTTCGGGGCGGCCGTCGTCGTGCCGGGGCCGGACGCTGCGCAGCGGAGCCGCGGACGAGGCGCCCGGGCCTCCGGGGGACGTCGGAACCGTCAGTCGCGAGCAGGTGTTGCACGCGCGCGCCCGGGAGCGCGCAAGGCGGCGGCGAAACTTCGCCCGGCCGCCTGCCAGGGGACGTCCAGCAACGCGGCCACGGTGGCGCCGACATCGGCGAAGCTGCTACGCGTGCCGAGATCGGTTCCCACCCGCCCCGGCGCGTATGCGAGCAGCAGTCCGTGCTCGCGGGTGTGGTCGGTGCCGTGCCAGGTGGGATCGTTGCCGTGGTCGCTGACGAACAGGAGAGCGTCGCCCGGCTGGACCGCGTCGAGGAGATCCGGGATCCTCGCGTCGACATCGGCGAGCGCCCGCGCATAGCCGGCCGCGTCGCGGCGGTGCCCGTAGAGCGAGTCGAACTCGACCAGGTTGGTGAAGATCAGTCCGGACGGACGCGCCCGCATCGCCTCGATCGTCTTGTCGACGCCGTCGAGGTTGGATGCCGTCCTGACCTCCTCGGTGAAGCCGCGGTGGCTGTAGATGTCGGGGATCTTGCCGATGCCGACCACAGCGCGGCCGTGGGCCACGAGGGCGTCCAGGACCGTGGGCGCGGGAGGCTCGAGCGAGTAGTCGTGCCGCGCCTCGCCCAGTCGCCGGAAGGCGCCCGGCGTGCCCGTGAAGGGGCGGGCGATGACGCGCGCCACCGCGTGCTCCCCCGTGAGGATGGCGCGTGCAGCGTCGCACCAGGCGTAGAGCGTCTCGAGCGGCACCACGTCGACGTGCGTCGCGATCTGGAAGACGCTGTCGGCGCTGGTGTAGACGATGGGGTCGCCCGTCTCGAGGTGCCGCTCGCCGAGTTCCTCGATGATGACGGTTCCGGAGGCCGGTCGGTTGCCCAGGTGGCCTCGGCCCGTGGCGGCGTCGAACACCCGCATCACCGCGTCCGGGAAGTGCTCGAAGGTGCGGAATGGATGCTCCAGGACGATGCCCATGAACTCCCAGTGCCCGGTGGTGGTGTCCTTGCCCTGCGAGCGCTCCGCAAGCCTTCCAAAGCTCGCAAGCGGAGCCTCCGCGGGCTCCAAGGCTGTGACCCCCGCGATGTTGCCGAGCCCGAGGCGGGTGAGGTTCGGGAGCGGCGTCGGTGCGGCCGCGAGGGTGTGGTCGAGCGTGTGAGCGCCCCCGTCTCCGAAGCGGTCTGCGTCGGGCAGGGCGCCGACGCCGACGGAGTCGAGCACGACGAGCGTAACGGTCATGGGGCAGTATACGGTCGGGCGGCCGGCCGCTTCGCCGGCGACGAGGCATAATGCGGGTCGTGAGGCACGATGATGGCAGGCTCGCGAACGCCGTCGGTCAGCGGGTGCGGGCGCTCGCTCCCGATGCCGGCACGGTCCTGCTGGGCCTGTCGGGCGGGCCCGACAGCGTCGCAGCGCTGCGCCTCCTGCTCGACGCGGGGGTGACGGTCACGGCCGCCCACTTCGACCACCGCCTTCGCCCCGCGTCGGGCAGGGACGTCGCCTTCGTGCAGGCGCTGTGCGAGACGTGGGGCGTGCCGCTTCAGGTGGGACGTGCCGACGTGGCAGCGGTTGCCCGCGCGCGGAGGTGGAACGTCGAGGACGCTGCCCGTCGTCTCCGCTACGCGTTCCTCCACCGCGCGGCGGGGCAGGCGGGGGCGCAGGTGATCGCCGTCGCCCATACGCTCGACGACCAGGCCGAGACCGTCCTGCTGCAACTGCTCCGGGGCGCGGCGTTCGCCGCCGGCATGCCCCCGAGGCGTGGAGCGGTGATCCGGCCGTTGCTCGGCGTGCCACGCTCCCGGCTGCGGGCGTTCCTCGAGGCGGCCGGCATCGCGTCCTGCCACGACGAGAGCAACGACGACGTACGTCACGCACGCGCCTGGCTGCGTTCGGAGGTCCTCCCCGCGCTGGAGCGCCGGAGTCCCGGCATCGCCGACCGCCTAGCCCGCACGGCCGCCGTGCAGCGCGATGCCGAGGGGGCGCTCGACGAGGTCGCGCGGACCCGTTTCGGGGACGGCGCGCTGCGGCGCCCGGCACTGCTGCGCGCCCCGCCGGCGCTGCAGCGGGCGGCGCTGGCGCGCCTTCTGGAGGACGCCGGCGTGCCGGTGAGCCTCGAGCGTCTGGAGACCGTGCGCGAGGCACTCGCTCGCGAGACGCCGTGGCGCATCGACGTCGGTTCGGGGCGGGTGGTGCGCGTAGCGTACGACCGCGTGGAGCTCGTGCAACGCTCGGTGCCCGCTCCGGCCGGCCGCGTGCGCTCCGCGACCGAGCTGCCAGCGGGCGTGGACCCCGGCCTCCTCGAGGCCTACCCCGATCTCGAGATGCGCTCCCGCCGCTCGGGCGACCGCATCCGGCTTCCCGGTGGCACCAGGCGGGTCGCCGATCTGCTCATCGATCGCAAGGTGCCGCGCGAGGCGCGGGACGGGTTGCGACTGCTCGCCAGCGGTAGCGACGTGCTGTGGATCGAGGGCGTGGCTGCGGCGGTCGGCGTGATGGGGGAGGGAGTGGTCGTCGATCCCGACGAGGAGGCCATGCGCCGCGCACTGGCGCTGGCCGGCGAGGCCGCCGAGGCGGGGGAGCTTCCGGTGGGGGCCGTGGTGACGCTCGAGGGGCGGGTGATCGCAGAGGCGGCCAACCGGACCGAGGCCGAGCACGATCCCACCGCCCATGCCGAGGTGGTGGCCTTGCGCGCGGCCGCCGCGGCGACGGGCGACTGGCGCCTGACCGGGGCGACGCTGACCGTGACGCTCGAGCCGTGTCCCATGTGCTTCGGCGCGGTCCTCCAGACGCATCTCCGGCGTGTCGTGTACGGCGCCGACAACCTTCGCGAAGGTGCGCTCGGCGGGGTCGTCGACCTGCGCGCGAGCGGGGTCAAGCGCCTGCCCGAGGTGCGCGGCGGCGTGCTGGCGGACGAGAGCGCAGCGTTGCTCCGGAGCTTCTTCCAGGCTCGCCGCTCCTAGCGAAAGGCCGCACCTGGCGCAGCTTTTTCCGCCCAAGGGCGTCCGGTATGATGCGGGCGTGGAGATCCGCAACTTCTCGATCATCGCCCACGTCGACCACGGTAAGTCGACGCTGGCCGACCGCATCCTCGAGCTCACGCAGAGCGTCGCCGAGCGCGACCGGCGTGACCAGATGCTCGACACGCTGGAGCTCGAGCGGGAGCGCGGCATCACCATCAAGGCGAGCCCGGTGCGGGTGTTCTACAAGGCGCGGAACGGCCAGACCGTCATGTTCAACCTCATCGACACGCCGGGCCACGTGGATTTCGGCTACGAGGTATCTCGCGCGCTACGGGCGTGCGAAGGCGTGCTGCTCGTCATCGACGCCAGCCAGGGGGTCGAGGCGCAGACCATCCAGAACGCCGTCCTGGCTGTCGACAACGGGCTCGAGGTCCTGCCGGTCGTCAACAAGATCGACCTCCCGAACGCGGATCCGGACGGCACCATCGTCGAGTTCGAGGAGGTGGTCGGGATCCCCGCCGACCACGCCGTCAAGGTGTCGGCCAAGACCGGCGAGAACGTCGAGGCCGTGCTCGAGGCCATCGTGGAGCACCTTCCGCCGCCCCGCATCGATCCCGACGCGCCGCTGCGGGCGCTGATCTTCGATGCCGTCTACGACAGCTACCAGGGGGTCATCCCGTTCCTGCGCGTACTGGACGGACGGTTGCGTTCCGGTGACCGCATCCGCATCTTCAGCACCGGCAAGGAGTTCGAGGTCGACAAGGTCGGCTTCTTCGAGCCCGGCCTGGCGGTATCGGAGGTGCTGGGCCCGGGCGAAGTCGGCTGGCTCACCGCCAGCATCAAGGACATCGCAGACACGCAGATTGGCGACACCATCACCAGCGTGGACAACCCCACGAAGCAGCCGGAGCCCGGTTTCAAGCCTGCCCAGCCGGTGGTGTTCTCGGGCCTCTACCCGACCGATGCCGACGACTACGGGCGCCTGCGTGAGGCGCTCGAGAAGCTGAGCCTGAACGATGCGGCCTTCACGTTCGAGCCGGAGACCAGCGAGGCGCTGGGCTTCGGTTTCCGCTGCGGGTTCCTGGGGCTCCTGCATGCCGACATCGTGCAGGCGCGGCTCGAACGGGAGTACGACCTGGGTCTCATCGCGACGGCGCCCGCCGTGGTCTACGAGGTGACCGGCACCGATGGCGTCACCGAGCTCATCCAGAACCCCGCGGCGCTGCCCGACCCGGACCGGATCGAGAGCATCCGCGAGCCGTTCGTGCGGCTCAGCGTGTACGTCCCCGAGGAGTACGTCGGCAACGCGATGGGCCTTCTCCAGGAGAAGCGTGGCGAGATGAAGGACATGGTGTACCACGGCAAGCGTGTGGAGCTGCGGTACGAGGTTCCGTTCGGGGAGATCCTCTACGACTTCCACGACCGGCTCAAGAGCTTGACGCGGGGCTACGCGAGCATGGACTACGACTTCATCGGCCACCGCGAGGGCGCGCTGGTGAAAATCGACGTGCTGGTCAACGAGGAGCGCGTCGACGCGCTGTCGATCATCGCCCACCGCGACAAGGCCTACGAGGTGGGCCGCCGCATCGTCGACCGCATGGCCGAGGTCATCCCCCGGCAGATGTTCGCGGTACCGATCCAGGCGGCCGTAGGGGGCAAGATCCTGGCCCGTGCCACCGTCCGCCCCTTTCGCAAGGACGTTACCGCCAAGTGCTACGGCGGCGACATCACGCGCAAGAAGAAGCTGCTCGAGAAGCAGAAGAAGGGGAAGGCGCGCATGAAGCAGCTCGGCACGGTCGAGGTGCCCCAGGAAGCGTTCCTGGCGGTGCTCGGCTCGGAGGAATGAGCACGGCCGGGGGCAAGCGCCCGCGCCGGGGCCGCAGCCTGCGCACCCAACTGGCGTGGGTGATCGCGGTGCTGTCGGGACTCCCCAACCTGGTGCTGGTGGGGACGGTGTTGCTGCCGTCCTACAGCCGCACGGGCTCGCTCACCACGGGGGTCTGGCTGTTCGTCCTGGCGTGGCTGGCGGCGGTGATCGCCGTCTCCGTGTTCGTCGGTTATGCCCTCTCGGCGCAGTTGCTGGCTCCTCTGAGCGGCATGGCGGCGGACATCGAGGCGTTGCCGCGCGCCGCCCCTGGCGCCCGTCTGCGGGTATCCGGTCGTGAGCCCCGTGAGGTCCTGGCGCTCAAGCGCGCCTTCAACGCCATGCTGCAGGAGGTGCGTCA
>Ga0315542_1000788_pt1 | contig 20172 bp, 14 predicted proteins | sample SalMarSW160120MG_FD_202541 | JGI IMG/M metagenome (GOLD analysis project Ga0315542, IMG submission 202541) | Salt marsh sediment microbial communities from the Plum Island Ecosystem LTER, Massachusetts, United States - Salt Marsh Sediment SW1601-20 ... | reverse complement strand
CTGGGCGGAGTACTACGACGGGGTGATCCGGACCCGGGCCCTGGCGAGCAACCGCCGGCATACCTTGAAGTACGCTTACTGAGAGACCGCGAGGGGCACCACTTGCAGGGACAGGAGCCGTCCCCGGATCAGAAACACATTCTCCGCGGCACAACTCAAGGGCTGCGGCATGGCTGCCGATGCATGGAAGGAGCTGCCCCCGCCCGTGACGATCCGGCGAGGGCCAGCAGAGAACCCCGCTCGCCCACAAGGGGCCGCCACGATGTTGCGGATGGTCCGGCACCCAGGTAGCCGGGCGATAATCTCTCATGCCGCGCGGATCCGCGGGCCTCAGCGACCGTACATCCTGGCTTGCATCGGTGTGCTGGCCTGCGTCGGTCTGCTGGCCGGTGTCGGCAGGCTGGCCCGTCCATGCCGGGCCGAGGTCGCTACGGCCCCGCGATCCGTGCACGAATCGCCCACTTTCCCGGAGATCCTGCGCGTCGAGGTGGGCGGCGGCGACAACTTCGCTCCTTATCATTTCGTCGAGAACGGTCGTGCGACGGGATTCGATGTGGAACTGGCACGGGCCGTCGCGCGCGTCATGGGGCTGGAGCTGGAGCTGGAGCTGGGACCCTGGGCCGAGATGCGCCAGGATATCGCCGAGGGACGCCTCGACATGCTCGTGGGTCTCTCCTTCTCGCAGGAGCGGCAGCAGCTCTATAGCTTCTCGACCCCTTACCTCGCCCTTCATTACAAGATCTTCGTGCGCGACGACGACCGCTCCATTCGCGGCGAGGCGGATCTGCGGGGGCGGCGGATCGGCGTTCAGCTCCATGGTGTTATGGAGGACTACGTGCGCAAGATGGCCGGTGGTGCGGAGATCGTGCTCCACGACTCGGCCGCCGAGGCCCTGCGGTCCGTCGCGGCGGGGGAGACTGCGGCCTGCCTGATGCCGGAGTATCGCGGCCTCTACGTTCTGCGGGAGTTGGGGCTGGACAACCTTCATCCGGTCGGCGGGCCGATCTATCCCACGTCCTATGGATACGCCTTCCGGCCGGATCGGTCGGCTCTCGTTCCCCGCTTCAACCAGGGACTGGCCATTCTCAAGAGCAGCGGCGAGTACGACCGGATCTACCGCGAGTGGTTCGGCATTCTGGATCCCGAGCGGCCGTCGCTCGGCGCGATGATCCGCTTCGCCAGCTGGATCGTGCTGCCCCTGCTGGCGATTCTGCTGCTGGTCTTCCTGTGGTCGCGTTCCCTGGAGAAGCTGGTGGCGCAGCAGACCATCGATCTGCGCCGGGCTCGCGATCAGGCCGAGGCGGCATCCCGCGCCAAGAGCGAGTTCCTGGCCACCATGAGCCACGAGATCCGTACACCCTTGAACGGGGTGATCGGCATGGCCGATATCCTGCTGGACGGCCAGCTGTCTCCCGAACAGCGGGGTGGTCTGGAGACGATCCGCGCCTCGGGCGACGCCCTGCTCTCGATCCTGAGCGACATCCTGGACCTCTCCAAGATCGAAGCCGGTCAGTTCAAGCTGGAACACATTCCGTTCGACCCGCGCGGGGTCGTGGCCGGCACGGTCGAGCTCTTCAGGCACCAGGCCCGGGCCAAGGGGCTGCAGCTGCGCTGCACCTCCGAGGCTGGTTTGCCGTCATGCGTCCTGGGAGATCCGGCCCGGCTGCAGCAGATCCTGATGAACCTGCTGAGCAACGCTCTCAAGTTCACCGCCGCCGGGGCGGTCGAGGTTCGCGTGCATCCGCTGGACCGGGCCTCCGGGGAGATTACCGTTCGCTTCACAGTGCAGGACACGGGCATCGGCATCACCGCGACGCAGCGGGAGCATCTCTTCGAGGCTTTCATGCAGGCCGACGCGTCGACGACGCGCGAGTACGGAGGAACCGGGCTGGGGCTGGCCATCTGCAAGCGGCTGGTGACGCTGATGGGCGGCGAGATCGGCGTCGACTCCTCTTCCGGCAGGGGCGCGGCCTTCTGGTTCGATCTGCCCCTGGCTCGCGCCGCTGCCGGCGACGAGACCGCCGTCATGCCTGGCGAGGAACCGCGCGTGGCCGATCCGGACGCCGCCGGGCCCGCGGATGCGGCCCGCGAGGCCGGCGAGGCGGCGCTCGGGGACGGCCTGCGGGTTCTCCTGGCCGAGGACAATCCGGTCAACTTGCAGGTCGCCCTGCTCATGCTGGAAAGGCTCGGCTTCACGGTGGATGTGGCGGCAAACGGACGGCAGGCTCTCGAAATCTGGGAGAGCGAGCGCCAACCTCTCGTTTTCATGGACTGCCGGATGCCGGAACTGGACGGCTACGAGGTCACGCACGAGATCCGCCGGCGCGAGGGGCCGGGGCGGCACACGATCATCGTGGCCATGACCGCCGAGGCCATTTCGGGCGATCGAGAGCGCTGCCTGCTGGCCGGTATGGATGATTACGTGCCCAAGCCCGTCCGGCGCGAGGTCCTGGCGGCGGTCGTGGCTCGCTGCCTGGAAGCCGAAAGGCGGCGCCCTGCCGGGGAGTCGCTCCCCACCGTCCCCGCCTTCCGGATCTGACCCCCCTTGCCTCGTCCCCCCGCCGCCGGACTCGGTCGTGCCGCGGATATTGTGTCTGACCCTAAGGAGCCCATAATTATTGATCTCTTGATTCATTGTCTTGCATCCGGTGCGCCGCTCCGCCTCCTGAATCGAGGAAACACATTCTCCGCGGCACAATCAAAAGATTTGACTTGGCAAAATACGACTGTTATCTAACCTCTGTTCGCCCAAGCACCGAGATACCCCCCCAGCGCGGAGGGAATCGATGCCTCCCAAGACCGTTTACAGCCGAGAAGACGTGATCGAGGCCGGCTTCGACATCCTGGCCGCGCAGGGCCTGCAAGGCATCAGTGCCCGGGCCGTGGCGCGGCGGCTCGGATGCTCGACGGCCCCGGTCTACAGCCATTTCACCAGCATGGACGAGCTTGTGCGCGCCGTTCTCCTGCGGGCGAAGGATCATCTGCACCGTTACTCCACCGAACCCTACACCGAGGGAATCTTCCTGAACATCGGTGTGGGGATCGCCAACTTCGCCCGCGACCATGCGCCGCTCTTCCGGGCCCTCTTTCTGGAGAGCGATGCCTACCGGGACATCGTCGAGCAGTTCCGCTCCGACATGCTGCAGCAGATGCGCAAGGACGAGAGGCTGCGCGATCTGTCCCTCGCCCAGTGCGACACGCTGCTGACCCACATGTCCATTTTCACTCATGGACTGGCAGCCATGATCTGCGTGGGCCTCATGGAGCAGGCGGATCAGGAATCCATCATCGACGCCCTGCGCGCGGTAGGAGGAGCCGTGCTCGGCTCGGTGTTGAAGGACGCGGGCTGAGGGCCGGCCGCGGGCGCAGAGCTGGAGCAGGTCGGGGAGCAGCGAGGAGCCGGAAGCGAACTGCCGTGACCGCCGCCCGGCAGGGTGTCGGGACGACAAGATGGCCCGGGGATCCGGACCGGCCGGATGCGGGCCTGCGATCGTGCCGGGAACAGGAGCGAGATCACGATGCACGCCGATGCCGAGCGCAACCACTGGAGCTTCCGCAGAACGCCGCGCCTGTTTCTTCTCTGCGGCCTGCTGCTGCTGCTGGCGCCGGCGGCGGTGCGGGCGGACGGGGATGATGGAATGCTGGCCAGCATACCACGCAGCGAGGTCGGCGAGGTGATCACGGCGCGGCCGGGAGGTGGCGAGGTCCTGGACCTGACGGCCTGCGTCGGCATCGTACTCGCGCGGAACGACGCCCTGCGCGCGGTGCGCCTGCGCCGCAAGGAGCTGGACGGACAGATGTACCAGGCCCTCTCCACGGGCCTACCCACCATCGACGCCACCGGCGGGTGGTCGCGCGGCCGCGACCCGACCTTCGCGCTCGACGAGAGCTTCGGCGGCGGCGACGGCGGGCTGTTCGATTTCCCGCCGGAAACCCCCGACTGGTTCCGGGATATCTTCGGGGCCTTCAGCATCCTGCCCGAGCCATCGGCCATTCCGGCGCAGACCTACTACCGGACCAGCCTGAACCTGAACTGGACCCTCAATCCCCTCAAGGTGCTGGGCGCCGTGGGGGCCGCCAACCTGGGCATCCGCCGCCAGGACCTGGCCATCCTCGAGGCCGAGCACCAGACCGCCGAGGCGGCCATCGGGGCCTATCAGGGCATCATCCTGGCCGCGGAGCAGCTCGCCGCCGTGGAGGCGCAGGCAGCCAGTCAGCGCGAGTTCCTGGAGGTCAGCAAGCTCCGCTTCGACCTGGGCATGGCCACCGACCTGGACACCTTGCAGGCCGCCGTGGCCCTGGCGAACACGCAACCGGATCTGCGCCTGGCACGTCAGGGCCTGCGCAACGCCGGGGCGCGGCTGAACGCCCTGATGAGCCGCCCCCCCGAGAGTCCCCTGGCCGTGCGCAATGAGCAGGTGATCGAGCGCGACAGTCTGAACACCGAGCGGGCTCTCGAGCTGGCGGTCCAGCGGCCCGAGCTGGAGCAGGTCGCTCTCTTCAGCGATATCCTGCGCCGCAACCGCCAGGCGCAGAAGGCGGACATGCGACCTTACATCTCCGTCGACGGCGCCTACGGCTACGTCGGTCGCGACCTGAATTCCCTGACCGATAGGGGACACGATTTCTGGCAGGCGGCCGTGGCCGTGAACGTCCCGCTCTTCGACGGCCTGCTCACCAAGGGCAAGGTCGAGGAGACCGAGGCGTCGATCCGCCGCACCGAGGCCGAGCTGTCCGATCGGCGACGGCTGGTCAGGGTCGAGGTGCTCGAGCTGCTCACCAACCTGGAAACCGCCCGGCAGAACCTGCGGGCGGCCGAGCTGAACCTGCAGCGCGCCGAGGAGGCCCTGGAGCGCATGATCATGGAGTACCGTCTCGGTCGCGCCGATTACCTGTCGGCCCTGGACGCGGAAGCCAACCGTTCCCAGGCCCGCAGCAACCTGATCCAGGCGCGTTACGAGGTCCTGACGCTGACCGCTTCGCTCAAGCGCGCCATCGGCTACTCACCGCTGCTGCCCTTGACCGCCATCGAGGGCCTCGTTCAGGGAGATACGGAATGATGCGTGCCCCATCCAAGCCGAGAAGACACCACCGCGCCGCGGGCCTGGTCCTGGGGTGCGTCCCCCTGTCCGTGCTCCTCACCCTGGTACCCGCCTGTGCTCCGCGGGGGGATGCCGAGACGCCCCCGCCGCCTCCGCGCAACGTCCGCGTGATGATGCTCGCCCCCACGACGATCACCGAGTACTTCGAGATGTCCGGTCCGGTCCTGCCGGTTCGGGGCACGGACATCAGCGCCGAGGAGAGCGGGACGGTCCGGGCGATTCCCCACGACAAGGGCGAGCGGGTGAAGGCGGGCGACGTGCTGGTGGAGCTGGACCGTCGCCAGCTGGCGGCCGAGAAGGAATCAGCCCGCTCCAACCTGGAATTGCAGGACTATAGCGTGGACAAGGTGCGCCGCCTGTACGAGGCGGGCAAGGTCAGCCGCCAGGAGCTGCTCGCGGCCGAGACCCTCTACGCGCAGGCCCTGGCGGCGAGCCGCATCGCCGATCTGCGGCATGATCGCGCCGCCGTGAAGGCCCCCTTCGCCGGTCTGGTGGTGGATCGCTATGCGGAGCTGGGCCAGCTGGTGGCGGCGGGGACCCCCGTGGCCCGCGTCATCGATCCCTTCACCCTGAAGCTGCAGGGCTCCCTCACCGAGCAGGAAGTCCGCTGGCTCCGGGAAGGCGCGCCCACCGAGGTCCAGCTCGACGGGTACGACGCGCCGGTGCCCGGCGTCGTCCACTGGGTCGGTTTCGAGGCCGATCCCAAGAGCGGCAAGTTCAAGGTCGAGATCAACATCGACAATCCCGACCTCGCGCTGCGCACGGGCGTGGTCGGTCGCGCCCGGGTCCTCAAGGAGGTGCACCAGGACGTCCTGGCGGTTCCCCGCGATGCGCTCGTGAGCCACCGTCAGAGCCTGTCGGTGTACGTGGTGGAGGGCGATTCGGCGGTAGTGCGGCCGGTCCGGCTGGGGGCGGACCAGGGGCTCATGGTGGTCGTGACCGACGGCTTGCGGAGCGGGGAGAAGCTGGTCGTACGCGGGCAGCGGGACCTGGTGCCGGGCGTGAAGGTCCGGATCACGGAGGAGGCGAGTGCTCCCGACGGCACCAACGACCAGGATCCCCGGATCGTCCGGGCGGCGGCCCCGGAGTCGTGGAACGACGCGGGCCGGGAGGACGGCGAATGAAGATCACCGCGGCCGCCATCCGCAGGTATCCCACGGTCTTCGCGTTCATGCTGATCATCACGATCATGGGGATCGTGTCGTATCTCAGGCTGCCGCGCGAGTCCACACCGGACGTCAAGATCCCCTTCGTGATGGTCATGACGCCCTACAGCGGCACCAGCCCGGCCGACGTGGAGAACCTGATCACGCGCAAGATCGAGCGCGAGCTGAAGGGGCTGCCCGACCTCAAGGAGATGACCAGCACCTCGGTGTACGGGGCCTCGAACATCCTGCTGGAGTTCACGCCCGACGTGGACATGAGCGACGCCCTGCAGCGGGTGCGCGATCGCGTGGAGCTGGCCAAGCCGGATCTGCCGGAGGATCCGCGCGAGGACCTGATGGTCATCGAGATCAGTGCCGACAGCTGGCCCATCATGCAGGTCGTGCTCTCGGGGGAATACGACCTCTCGCGGCTGAAGGACGTCGGCGAGGACCTGCAGGAAGAGATCGAGCAGGTCAGGGGCGTGCTCGGGGTGGACCTGACCGGCGGCGTCGAGCACGAGGTGCGGGTGGACGTCGACCCGGAGCGCCTGCGCTTCTACGATCTGGGCCTGCAGGACGTGCAGGATGCCATCGCCTTCCAGAACATGACCATACCCGGCGGCAAGCTGTCCCTGGGCACCTACGACTACAAGGTGCGGGTTCCCGGCGAGGTGAAGAGCGTCGACGAGATCCTGGACTTCGTGGTCAACCCCGGCGAGGATCCGCCGGTCTACGTGCGCGACGTCGCGGATGTCTCGTTCGGCATCAAGGATCGCGAGACCATCGCCCGCCTCAACGGCCGCGACGCGGTGACCCTCTCGGTCAAGAAGCGGAGCGGCGAGAACATCATCGAGATCGCCGACAAGGTGCGCGACGTCATCGCCCGCATGGCTCCGACCTTCCCGCCCGGAACCGAGGTCCACATCGTGGGCGATCAGTCCGATTTCGTCCGAGACATGGTCAGCGAGCTGGAGAACAACATCCTGAGCGGCCTCGTGCTGGTGATCGTGGTGCTGTTCGCCTTCTTTGGGCTCATGAACGCCGTCTTCGTGGGCGTGGCGATCCCCTTCTCGATGCTCATGTCCTTCATCGTGCTGCGCCTGCTCGGCATCACGCTGAACATGGTGGTGCTGTTCTCGCTGATCCTGGCGCTGGGCATGCTGGTGGACAACGCCATCGTCATCGTGGAGAACATCTACCGCCACCGCAACCAGGGGATGGGACCGACGGTGGCGGCCCGCGTGGGCACCGCCGAGGTATCAGGCGCCGTCGTGGCCTCGACCCTGACGACGCTCTGCGCCTTCGCCCCCCTCATCTTCTGGCCGGGCATCATGGGCGAGTTCATGAAGTACCTGCCCATCACCGTGATCATCACCCTGACGGCATCGCTGGTGGTGGCGCTGATCTTCAATCCCGTGCTCTGCTCGCGCTTCATGCGCCTGCCGCAGGGCACGGGGGAGAAGCCGCGCATCGGCGACCGCCTGATCGCCTTCGGTCTGCACACCTACGAACCGACCCTGCGCTGGGCCCTGCGACACCGCGGTCTGGTGCTGGGGGGAATGACCGGTCTGCTGCTGGTGACCTTCGCGCTGTTCGGCGTGTTCAATGCGGGCGTCGAGCTGTTTCCCGACACGGATCCCACCTACGCCTACGTGAGCATCGAGGCCCCCAGCGGCACGCGAATCGAGCAGAGCGACGTCTACTGCCGGGAGGTCGAGGACGAGGTGGCCAAGATCGGCGACCTGAAGGCCTTCACCGGTCAGGTCGGCGCCGCCGGCGGCGGAGGGCTGGCGGGCAGTGCCGAGGCCCCGAGCAACCAGAGCCTGGTGACCATGGAGTTCGTGAAGATGGAGGAGCGACACCAGAACTCACGCCGGGCGCTGGACGAGCTGCGCGAGCGCCTGACGGACTTCACCGGGGCCCGCATCTCCGTCGACAAGCAGGAAGAGGGCCCCCCCACCGGCAAGCCGGTCAACATCGAGATCAGCGGCGACGACTTCGAGCTACTGGGCGAGCTGGCCGCGCAGGTCAAGGAGAAGATCCGCGGTCTGCCCGGGCTCGTGGACATCCAGGACGACTTCGATCGCGACCTGCCGGAAATCGAGATCCGGCCCGACGTGGACAAGGCCGGTCGCTACGGGTTGCAGACCGCGGACATCGCCGGCACCGTGCGCACGGCGCTGCACGGCAGCGAGACCGCCAAGTTCCGCATCGGCGAGGACGAGTACGACATCGTCGTGCGTTACCAGCAACCGTTCCGGGACAAGGTCGAGGACCTGGAGAACCTGACCGTCTTCTACGAGGGCGAAAACGTGCCCCTGACGGCCTTCGCCGACGCGGAGTTCAAGACCGGCCTGGCCGCCGTCAACCGGATCGACGCCCGGCGCGTCGTCACCGTCAGCGCCGACGTGGCCACCGGGTTCAACGGCAACGCCCTGCTGGCCCAGGTGCAGCGCAAGCTGCGCAATCTGGCCCTGCCCGCGGGCTATCGCCTGGACTACACCGGAGAGAGCGAGGATCAGCAGGAGGCCCAGGCCTTCCTGAGCGACGCCCTCGGCGTGGCCCTCATGCTCATCTTCGTGGTGCTCGTCAGCCAGTTCAGCTCCATCACGGTGCCGCTCGTCATCCTGTCCAGCGTCATCCTCTCGATGATCGGCGTTCTGATGGGACTGATGGTGACACACACCGCCTTCGGCATCATCATGACCGGCGTGGGGGTCATCTCCCTGGCGGGCATCGTGGTCAACAACGCCATCGTGCTGCTGACCTACATCCTGCAGCTGCAGGAGCGCGGCCTGTCCAGGAGCGAGGCCATCGTCAAGGCCGGCTTGACCCGCTTCCGGCCGGTGATCCTGACCGCCGTGACCACGATCCTGGGCCTGATCCCCTTGACCACGGGCCTTAGCCTGGATTTCGAGCGGCTCTTCCACGCGGATTTCGCCCACGCCCTGATCATCGGCGGCGAGTCCAGCCAGTGGTGGGGACCGATGGGCGTGGCCGTCATCTGGGGCCTATCCGTGGCCACCTTCCTCACCCTGGTGGTGGTGCCGGTCATGTACTCGGCTCTGGATCCCTTCAAGCGCGGGCTGTACCTGGTGTTCGTGGACAGCTGGCGGCGGTTCCTGTCCCGGCCTGCGGGCGAGCGGGCGATAGCGCCGAGACGCCCATAACAGCGGGCTCCCCATCGGGTGAACGGATTCAGGAGACGGCGACGCTCCGGCGGCGCACGGCGATGCGGCTGGCGTAGGTCGCCAGCGCGCCCAGGGTCAGCAGGACCAGCAGCGAGGTGCCCGCGTACCAGGCGCTCGTGTCCAGCGTGATCGGAAAGCTCGCCAGGTTCTGTGCGAAGAAGAGCATGGCCACCAGCGCCAGGAATCCCCAGCGGATCAGCACGAAGAGGATCAGCACGCCTTCCAGACCCGCCGCCAACTGGTGGCTCACCTCCGGAGCCCCTGCCGTCTGCAGCAGGCCCAGGACGCCGTTCATCAGCAGGACCAGCAGGAAGGCCGCCACCACCGCCAGCCGCCGTCGTCCGCGGCAGAGCCACAGCATGCCCATCACGACGAAGAGGATCGTCAAGGGCTGCATCAGGAACTGGGGGCCAAAGAAGTCCGCCAGGGCCGTCCGGCCGCCGGCCAGGCCGCTGGCATCCGGGGTCAGCGGTCGCCCGCCGAGCAGGCCGAGCCACCCGGGCGCCGCGATCTGCAGCTTGTCCACGATCACCAGCACCACCCCGGCCAGCGCCCCCAGCAGCACGTCCCGCCCCACCAGCGCATCCTGCAGGCGACCGGTCACGAGGCGGCTCCAGGAGATCAGGATCTGCGGCCAGTGGCAGCGCACGTAGGGTTCCATGCCCAGGTAGCCCAGACCCGCCAGGCCGCCGATCACCAGGGCCAGGGCCAGGCCGCGCGTGAGGAAGATGTTGAAGGACTGGACGGGATTGCCGGGCAGATCGGCTCCCAGGAACCAGCTCAAGAGCATCAGGACCAGGACGAACAGGCCAAACCGGTAGGCACCGCGCCGGTCGCCGCGGCCGCGGCGCAGGTTGTGGCGGGCGACCAGGATCGCCAGCAGGACCGCCGACATGCCGAGGGCCAGCCCCAGGTACTCCACGAGGCGGTCCGCTCCGCTCCGCTGGTGTGCCGGTCCGGCCGTGCGCTCCGGCTCGCGGGCGGGGTCGGCCACGCGGAAGTAGACAGACCGGCCCCGGAAGGTCCCGGCCTCGGCCCGCACGGCCTGCTCCGGATGGTCGGGGTAGTGACCGAGCCAGGCCCGACGTTCGTCGGTGTTCACCAGCGGGGTCCAGATGGGAGCGGCGAGCGCGAAATCGGCCGTGTCCAGCTCCGCCGCGGCGAACAGGGAAGCGAAGCCCGCCGGCCGCGCGGAGGGTGCGCCATCGTCCCGCTCCGGCGGGACCACCTCCAGGAAGAGCAGGCGCCCGGTCCCGTCGAGCTCCAGCGAGACCATGCCGCTCCAGATGCGCGGCGGGTCGTGGGCATGAACGCTGGCGGCCATGTTGCCGGCCACCAGCGGAACGGGGCTCTCGCGGTACTCGAAGACCAGCGGCGAGGGGCGCTCCTGTCCCAGGTGGCTCCAGCGCCCGACGGTCGAGTCGCTCTTCTCAATGCGGTCCAGCAACTCCTGGTCGAAGCGGAAGCGGTAATCCCTGTCCACGGGTTTCTCCGGGTAGCCGAGATCGGCCAGCAATGTGCGGGCCTGGTGGGCCAGGACCTCAGGCGCCAGGGGGGGAGGCACGAGGCGTACCAGATCGGTGGTGCCATCCAGATGGGCCACGACGAGAAAGCCGAGCAGGATCGCCAGCAGACTCCCGACGGCCAGCGGCCGGGACAGGCCCCCGCGACCGCCCGCCGCCGCCACCATCTCCGGCGAGGGCGTCTCGCCGGCGGCCAGCGCGGCGGCCAGGGGATCGCCGCCGGGCAGGGCCGCCGCCACCGCCAAGGCCGAGGCCGGCCGCTGCCGGGGATCGGCCTCCAGGCAGCGGCGGACGATGCGCTCCACCGCGGGATCCAGACCGTCGATATGGCTGGACAAGCTGCTGGGAGTGGTCGATTCCATCTTTTTCAGCAGCTCCGGCACGGAGCCGGCGTCGAAAGCGCGCCGCCCGCTGAACAGCTCGTAGAGCACCAACCCCAGGGAATAGATATCGCTGGCCCGGCTGACCTCGCGACCGGCCAGCTGCTCGGGGGCCATGTAGAGAGGCGTGCCCGAGCGGGCGTCCGTCCGGCCGAGGGCCAGCGCCTCTCCGGCCAGACCGAAGTCCGTGACGCGGGCGCGCCCCCGCCCGTCGATCATGATGTTGGCCGGTTTCAGGTCGCGGTGAATCACCCCGGCATCGTGAGCCGCGGCCAGCCCCGCGCAGATCTGGCGGGCGATCTCCAGCGCCTTTTCCTGGGCGGGGCGGCCGAGACGGCGCAGCACGGAAGCCAGATCCTCCCCGTCCACGTACTCCATGGCCACGAAGGACTCCCCGTCCACCTCGCCCAGATCGTAGACGCGGCAGACGTTCGGGTGCGAGACCTGGCGGGCCAGACGCACCTCGCTGCGCAGGCGATCCAAGGCGCCGGGGTCGTGGGCGAGACCCGGGGGCAGGAGCTTGAGGGCGACGCTTTGGCCCAGGCTCAGATCGTCCGCCCGGTAGACCTCGCCCATCCCGCCCTTGCCCAGCAGGCCGACGATGCGGTATCGCTTGCCAAAGAGGGTTCCGGGCAGGAAACGGCCGTGGGCTGTTCCGGGATCGGATGCCTCGCGGACCGCCTGGCCGGAACCCGGTGAGGCCACCGTCGCGTCCGACCACGGAGGCAGATCCTCCGGAGCGTTTTTATCTTGAACCACCGTGACCTCCGGGATCGGTTGCGCAGCGGACGGCGGTGCCGGTACCATCATCGAGACGGATAGCCTATCATCACAGCTGGACGGCGGCAACGCCGTGCCGCGGGAGGAACCTCGACATGACCGACGCGCCTCTTGCCTTGCTCGGCTTCGTGGCGGGTCGCGAGATCCGCTACCCCCTGACCCCCGGCAGGCACCGGGTCGGACGCTCCGAGGAGAACGAGCTGCGCCTGGAGGACCGTTCCGTCTCGCGCCAGCACGCGGTGATCGAGGTCGGCTCCGGCGGCCTGAAGCTGCAGGACCTCGGGAGCTACAACGGGACCCGCATCAACGGCGCCCGCGTCGAGGGCAGTGCGCCCCTGCACGCCGGCGACCAGGTGAGCTTCGCGCACGTCCTGTTCCGCCTGGCCGATCCCGCCGCTGACATCACCACCGGTCCGGCGGCGGAGAGGGCGGCCGCGGGAGACACCGGTCCGCTCTCCCGGCTCTCCGACGAGACCATGATCCGCCAGAGCGATCAGATTTCCTGGCGGGATCTCCGGGCGACAGGCGCCGGCGCCAGGGACGAGCAGACGCGGCTCTTCCAGGTCCTGGCCGGAGCGGGCGAGCTGCTAGCCGCCCAGCGTGATCTGGACGATATCTGCGAGCCAATCCTCGACCTCGTCGAGCAGGCTTTCGGTCCGGAGCGCACGTTCATACTCCTGCGGGAGGAGGAGGAGGCCGAGCCCGTCATTCGCGCCTCCCGGCTCAAGGGGCGGCGCTCCCAGGACCGCATGGTGCTCAGCCGCACCCTCATGAACCGGGTGCTGGAGGAACGCGCCGCCTTCCTCGTCGACGATGCCCTGAGCGATCCCGATCTGGCGGCCCGCCAGAGCATCATCATGCAGGGTGTCCGCTCGGCCATGGCGGTGCCGCTGGTGGATCGCGAGGAGGTGCTCGGGCTGCTCTACGCCGACAGCTCCGATCCGCACCGCTTCTACTCCACGGACGAGCTGCGGGCCTTCACGCTGCTGGCCAACGTCATCGCCGTGGCCATCACCAACGCCCGCTTCCGGGCCCTGGAAGCGGAGAAGCAACGGCTCGATCTGGAGGTGGGGGCGGCGCGCGAGATCCTGCAGCAGATCCTGCCGGCGGAGCTGCCGGCCTGCGAGGGTTGGCAGCTCGTGGCCCACCAGGAGCCCTGCAGCGAGGTGGGGGGCGACCTCTACGATGCGCGGCTCTTGCCGGACGGCCGACTGGTCGTGCTGCTGGGCGACGTGACCGGACACGGTCTGGGCGCCGCCCTGCTCGTCTCGCACATCATGTCGGTGGTCGGCCTGCTCGTGGACGAAGGCTGGGACGCGGAGCGGCTGGTCCCCAAGCTCAACGTGCGGATCTTCCGCGCGACCGACGCGGTCCGCTTCGCCACGTTCTTCTTCGGGATCCTGGATCCGGCCGCAGGGAGGCTGTCCTACGTGAACGCGGGCCACAACCCGCCCTTGCTGATCGCGGCGGACGGTACGGTCCAGCGCCTGCCGGCGGGCGGCCTGCCTCTGGGCATGTTCGAGGAAGCCACCTACACGGCCGGTGCGGCGCACATCGCGCCGGGCTCCCTGCTGCTGATCTACAGCGACGGCATTCCCGAGGCGATCGACACGAGCGAGACCGAGTACGGCGAGGCCCGCCTGGAGCAGCTGATCGTGCGCGAGCGGGCCAGGTCCGCCGCGGAGATCTCAGCGCGGCTGCTGGAGGACCTGTCCGGCTTCTGCGGGGAGGCGCCGGCGGCCGACGACGTTACCCTGTTGCTGCTGCGTCGCGCCTGAACTCGAGGGCCGGCGCCGGGGGGAGCGACGAATGGTGTTCGGTCTCGTCAAGCGGAAGCGCCGGGAACGCCTGCGGGCGCAGCCCATCCCGCAGGCCTGGCGGGATCTGCTGGGCGTGCAGGTTCCGCTCTACCGCCGCCTGCCGGCCGCCGACCGCGACGAGCTGCACGGCCTGATGCAGATCTTCCTGGGCGAGAAGGGCTTCGAGGGCTGCGCCGGCCTCGAGCTCACCGACGAGATGCGGCTGGTGGTGACGTCCCAGGCCTGCGTGCTTCTGCTGCACCGGGAAACGGACGTCTTCCCCCGGCTCGCCTCCATCCTGCTCTACCCCGAGACCTACGTCGCTCCCCGCAGCCACGAGGAGGACGGTCTGGTCACCGAGGGGGAGGAGGAGCTGGCCGGCGAGTCCTGGGCCGAAGGGGCGCTGGTCCTCTCCTGGTCGGATATCCTGGAGGATCTGGAAAGTCCGCAGGAGGGCTACAACGTGATCCTGCACGAGTTCGCCCACCAGCTCGACGACGAGACCGGCGAGGCCGACGGCACGCCCGTCATGCCCGACCCCCGGCTGGCGGCCGCGTGGGCGGAAGTCATGCAGCAGGAGTTCGAGCAGCTCCGGGACGACCTGCAAGCCGGGCGCCCCATCTTCCTGGACGATTACGGTGCCTCCAGCCCCACCGAGTTCTTCGCCTGCGTCACCGAGCTGTTCTTCGAGCTGCCCCGGGATCTCCGGGAGGAGCACCCCGAACTCTACGACCTGCTGGCCCGCTACTACCGGCAGGATCCGGCGACCTGGCCGGAGACCTGATGAGAGGCCTGGCGGGCGCGCCGGTCTGCCATATATTGAAGGCCAGTAGCGAAACTCGAGGACAGGACCCCCTTGATGGACCGCAGGAAGGATCGCCCAGGGCCCTGTCCTCTCGAAGCGGAGACGAGAAAGAAGGCCCGGCCTGGACGCGCGAGCGTCGGCCGGGCCTTCGTGTGCCGGCCCGAGAGGAGCACTGCATGAAGATCGCCCTCGTCCAGCAAGCCGCCGGCCTGGACCGCCGCGCCAACCTGGAGCGCGGTCTGGTCGCCGCCCGCGAGGCCGCTTCGCGCGGCGCCCGGCTGGTGACCTTTGCCGAGCTGGCCTTCGAGCCGTTCCATCCCCAGCAGCGAGCCGGAAGCGACCCGCTTGCCCTGGCCGAGGCCGTGCCCGGCCCCACCACCGAGGCCTTCTCCGCCCTGGCCAGGGAGCTGCAGGTGGTGGTCGTGCTGAACCTCTACGAGCATGCTGGCGACCTGGCCTATGACAGCTCTCCCGTGATCGACGCCGACGGCCGCCTGCTCGGCGCCACCCGCATGGTGCACATCACCGACTACGAGGGCTTTCACGAGCAGGGCTACTACGCACCGGGCGACCGGGGTGCTCCCGTCTACGAGACAGCCGTGGGGCACGTCGGGGTGGCGATCTGCTACGACCGCCATTATCCGGAGTACATGCGTGCCCTGGCCCTGGCCGGGGCGCAGCTGGTCTGCGTGCCGCAGGCGGGCGCCGTCGGCGAATGGCCCGCGGGGCTCCAGGAGGCGGAGTTGCAGGTGGCGGCCTTCCAGAACGGCTACTTCGCCGCCCTCTGCAACCGCATCGGGCGGGAGGCGCGCCTGACCTTCGCCGGCGAGTCGTTCGTCTGCGATCCCGCCGGCCGGGTGATTGCCCGCGCGGCACAGGGCCGCGAGGAGATCCTGATCTGCGACCTGGACCTGGAGCAGGTGGCCACGTCGCATGCCCGGCGGCTGTTCCTCCGCGACCGGCGGCCGGAACTCTACGCGGACTGGCTCACCTGATCACGATTCCCGGATGGGGCTTCCCGAATACGTGGGGCGCAACCGGATCGCGGCCACCGCGTAGAGAACGCGGTCGCCACGGGGCCTCCATGGCCCCGATCCCGACGTGCAATCGTGACGGTGTCTGACCTGCGTGAAGCGCACGGCTCACAGCCGCGATCATCCCCGCGCGAAGGGCTGCCTGTATCCATCCCGTCTTGGAGGCTCGATCATGAGGAAAACCGCCATTCTGACCGCCATGTCGGCCTTGTTCATCGTTTCCCTCGGAGCGTTGCCGGCCATGCCGGCCATCGATCCGGACCCGGGCATCGAGCGGGCGGCGCGCGACTACCTCGAGGGCTGGTTCGAGGGGAACGCCGAGCGGATGGAGCGCGCCCTGCATCCTGCCCTGGTCAAGCGCGCTTTTCTGCCCGACCGCACCACCGGCGAGATCGCGTTGCGGGAGATGACGAAGGAGCAGCTGGTGGACTACACCCGCCGCGGGGGTGGCAGCAAGACGGGAGTCGCGGCGGCGCAGATCACGGTCCAGATCCTGGACGTGAGCGGGGACATCGCCACGGTCAAGACCACCTGCAAGGACTTCAGCGACTACCTCCACCTGGCCCGGGTCGATGGCCAGTGGAAGATCATGAACGTTCTCTGGCAACTGAACTGAGCGAGCGACCTTCGGCGGGTCGCACCAGTCATGTCCCGCCGGATCCCGTCGGAGCTGGTCGTCAGGCCGGCCTTCCTGGTGGAGACCATGACTTGCTCGACCCGGGAATGAACGCGTGAGTGGCACGCCGGCCGCCGGCGGATTATGCTTTCCAGCGTGAGAGCAACGTGCCCGGATCCGCCGACCAGGAGGTTCCGTCTTGATCCCCGACCCGTCCCGCCTGCGCGAGGCGGCCGGCATCACGACGCCGCTCATCGGCCTCTACGATGCACCCGACCCCGAACCCTTCGCGCCCCTGGTGGCCGCCGGTTCGGGAGCCGAGCGCTGCGTCTTCTCCCGCTACCGGGACTGGTGCGCCGGGCGGACGCTCCACCTGACCAGGGAGCAGTTCGGTTGTGGCGGCGCCGGACGGGCGCTCTGCGGGGTCGAGAGCATGGAGCGCGAGGACTTCGTCCAGTTCCTGGCCGTCACCGAGGGATTGAAGGACTCGCCCGAGCTGATGCAGGCCTGGATCGACGCAACCCCGCTCTACCGGCAGGAACACGAGCATCTGCTGATCGGTCCGCTGAAGAGCGACCAGTACCGCTTCCTGAAGACCATCACCTTCTGGGTGAATCCCGATCAGCTGAGCCTGCTGATGACTGGCGCCCAGTACCGCGCCGCGCCGGGCGATCCGCCGCCGGTCATCGCGCCCTTCGGGGCGGGCTGCATGCAGCTGGTCACGCTGTTTCCGGACCTGGAGCGGCCGCAGGCCATGATCGGCGCCACCGACATCGCCATGCGCAAGCACCTGCCGCCGGAACTGCTGGCCCTGACGGCCACCAGGCCGATGTACGAGCAGCTCTGTGCCCTGGACGAGCGCAGCTTCCTGGCCAAGCCCTTCTGGAAGCAGCTGCGCCAGGCGCGGGGGGCTTGACCCCTCGCCAACGTGGGAGCTGGCAAGATGAGCGAGAGCACCGAGATCGGCGAGCATCGCTGCGCCGACTGCGCCTGGCGCCGCAAGGCCGAGTCGAAGCCCCGGTCCTTCCTGGCCCGGCTCTGGCGCTTCCACACCAGGTTCTGCCCCGGCTGGAAGAGCTACCAGCGCGCGCTGGCGGATGCCGGTGAAGGGCGGCGGGACACCTGAGCGATCCGCGAGGTTCCCTCATGGCCCTGATCGCGGGCCTGTCATGAAGCTCGAGCTGCACGACGGCTTCCTGGTGCGCGACTGGCGGGCCAGCGACGCCGAAGCGCTGCCCCGGCACGCCAACGACCGCCAGATCTGGCTCCGCCTGCGCGACGCCTTCCCGCATCCCTACACGCCGGAGGACGCCCATCGCTTCCTGGCCATGGTCGCCGCCCAGGACCCCCGCACCTACTTCTGCATCGCCACCCCGCAGGACGAGGCCATCGGGTCCATCGGCTTCCTGCGGCACCAGGACGTGGAGCGCTTCAGCGCCGAGATCGGCTACTGGCTGAGCCGCCGCCACTGGGGTCGCGGCCTCGCCACCGCGGCCCTCGTCGCCGTCACCCGTCACGCGATCGAGACCCGCGGTCTGAACCGCCTCTACGCCCTCCCCTTCGCCGGCAATCCCGCGTCGGTCCGCGTCCTCGAGAAGGCCGGCTATGTCCTGGAAGGTCGGCTCCGCCGCAGCTCCTTCAAGGACGGCCGCTTCGTGGACCAGTTCCTCTACGCCTTCGTCCGCGAGGATTGACCGGAGCTCTCAGGGCGGCGTGACCAGGGGCAGCTCGATGAAGCTCGCCCGGTCCGGCGCGTGGTAGATCCGTTGCACGGCCCGGCGATAATCCTCCGGACTGGCCCAGAAGATGCTGGGCACGAATGTCTGCGGATTGCGATCGTACAGCGGGAACCAGCTGGACTGGATCTGCACCATGAGCCGGTGTCCCGGCAGGAAGACGTGGTTGGCCGTGGGCAGGGCGAAGCGATAGGGAAGCGGCTCGTCCGCAGCGATGGGCCTGGCGGTCTCCAGGCTCTCGCGATAGCGGCCGCGGAAGATGTCGGCCGCGACCATCAGCTGATAACCGCCCAGGGCCGGCTGCTCGGCCACCTCGTCGGGATAGACGTCGATCAGCTTGACCACCCAGTCCGCGTCCGTGCCGCTGGTGGAGGCCACCAGGTGAACGACCGGCTCCCCGCTGATCTTCAACGGTTCGGTCAGGACGTCCGAGACGAACACCACGACGTCGGGCCGACCGGAGGCCTCGCGCTGATCGCTCACCAGCCACTCGGACCAGCGCGAACCCTCGGCGCTAACGGGGCGAGGCATGAACGGCACGGGTTTGGCGGGATCGGAGACGTACTCCGCGAAGGCCGCCGCGCCCGGCTCCGGTGCCGCGAAGCTCAGCCCCAGGCCGGCGTGGAGGTAGAGGGGTGTCATGCGGACCTTACAGCCGCTGCGGCAACCGGCGGGCCAGGCGGTCAGGCGCTGCCACCGGTTCGTGCCGCTCTCGAACGCCAGCACGGGCGGCACGTCGGCCTGGGGGGCACCGTCCACCAGGTACTGGTCCAGGAAGGGGCGCAGGATCTCCCGCCGGAAGTAGAGTGCGGTGTCGCTGCCGAAGCGCAGGGCGCCCAGCTCGCTGCCCTCCTCGATCTCCTGGCCGTGGCACCAGGGCCCCATGACCAGGAAGACCTTGTCGTTCCCCCTGTCCTTGGGCTCGAGGGCCTTGTAAACTGCGAGGGCGCCGTAGATGTCCTCCTGGTCCCAGAGGCTGTGGACCAGCATCACGGGCACCTGCAGCGGCCGGCTCGCCAGCACCCGATCCACCGCCTGGTCGCGCCAGTAGGCGTCGTAGTTGGGGTGGGCGAGGATCTTGCGCCAGAAGCCGACCTGTTCGAGCCCGTGGCGACGGCCCAGCTCGCCCGCGGACCCCGCCTCCATGAACATGTCGTAGTCGTCGTGGTGGCTGCGCCACCACTTGATCTCCGAATCGCGAGTCGCCTCCTGCGTGTAGATGTACGGCATCCCCTGCTGGCGGAAAGCGCCGTTGTGGAACCAGTCGTCGCCGATCCAGCCGTCCACCATCGGATTCATCGCCACCGCGACCTGGAGGGCGGGGTGCGGATCGACGAGCGCCATCAGGGGCAGGAAGCCGTCGTAGGAGATGCCCAGGATGCCGACCTTCCCGTTGCTCTCCGGGACGTTCCGGACGAGCCAGTCGATCGTGTCGTAGGTGTCGGTCGCGTGATCGACCGGCGTCGGATTCTGCGGCCCGCGCAGGGGGCGGTTCATCACATAGTCGCCCTCGGAGCCGTGCTTGCCGCGCACGTCCTGGACCACGCGGATGTAGCCGCCCTCGACGATCACGTCGGTGGGGTTGTCGTAACCGTACAGGATCGATCCGAGGTGGGCGCTCTCGGCGTGGTTTGTGAGCTTGGTGGCGTCGTAGGGGGTACGGGTGAGCAGGATCGGCGCGTCCCGGGCGCCCCTCGGCACAAGGATGACCGTGTGCAGCTTCACCCCGTCGCGCATGGGGATCATCACGTCGCGCTTGACGTAATCGAAGCTGTTGGTCACCGGCTCGAAGGTGGCGGGGGTCTCGCTCGGCAGGTCGGGGTACTGAGGCGGGGGCGGCGGCGTCTGGCCCGCGCAGACGACGGCGCCCAGCAAGAGGCCGAGCACGCATACAAAGCCGGCCGGCCGGGGCGGGAGGTCGCGCGACCTCTCGCCTGAAAACTCTTCCGCTCGCGAAATCCGGGCATGCAGCATGGTGACGTCTCCTGCGGTGGGCTGAGCAGCACCGGCCGGCAAGCCGCCGAGGGCGAAGCGCCTTCGCTTTCCCACCGGCACGATCGG
>Ga0315542_1000787_pt1 | contig 20179 bp, 16 predicted proteins | sample SalMarSW160120MG_FD_202541 | JGI IMG/M metagenome (GOLD analysis project Ga0315542, IMG submission 202541) | Salt marsh sediment microbial communities from the Plum Island Ecosystem LTER, Massachusetts, United States - Salt Marsh Sediment SW1601-20 ... | reverse complement strand
ATCCCGTACAATGTCTCCACTGTGAAAGACCGCTGGGGGCTGAGCGTGCTGGGTCCTGCCACGCTCTCGGGCACGGGTCGCGAGCCGGAGACGCTCGAGCGCAAGGCTGCGGCCCTCCTCGCCTACACGGCCATCGCGGGGCCCACCCCGCGTGCCACGCTGGCAGGTCTGCTGTGGCCCAACGTCGTGGACGCCCGGGCGCGCAACAACCTGCGTCAGCTCCTCCACCGCCTCCGCAGCTACGAGGGGCTCGTCGACGCCGACAGCGAGGTGAGCCTCGGTTCGGCCTCCGTCGACGTGATCGAGCTCCAGGACCTCCACGCCGCGGACGATACCGAGGCGCTCGTCGAGCGCTGGGGCGCGCAGGCGCCGATCCTGCTGGAGGGGAACACCTACGACGACTGCCCCGACCTGGCGGAGTGGCTGATCGCCGAACGCGAGCGCGTGCTCGAGATCGTGCGGCGGGCGCTCGAGGCGGAGGCCGACCGCAGCGAGGCCGCCGGAGACATCGGGCGCGCCGTCCGCCTGGCACTCCGGCTCTCCGCCCTCGACCCACTCTCGGAGGCCGATTACCGGCGCCTGATGCGACTGCACTACCTCGCCGGCGACCGCGGGCAGGCGATGGCGGCCTTCCATCGGTGCCAGACGATGCTCGAGGAGACCTTCGGCCTGGCGCCGCTGCCGGACACGCTCGAGCTGGCGCGCGCGATCGACCGTGGAACCGAGCCGCGAGCGCGTCCAGCGGCGGTACGTGAGATCCCGGTCACGCTGCTGAGGCCCCCTCGCCTGGCAGGCAGGGAGGCCGCCTGGCAAGCGCTCGAGCTGGCCTGGTCGCGCGTTCACACCATCGAGGTCGCCGGGGAGCCGGGGATCGGGAAGTCGCACCTGGTCCACGAGTTCGCCCGGACCAGGGGACCGACGCTGGTCACCCGCGGCATGCCCGGCGACCGCGACGTACCCTACGCCAGCAAGGCACGGGCCCTGGGCACCATGGTGCGCGAGCACCCCGAGTACGCCGCCGAGCCCTGGGTTCGTGACGAGCTGGCCCGTATCCTCCCGGACCTGTTCGAGCGGCCCGAAGGTCAAACCCCGATCGTCGACCAGCCACAGAAGCTGCGGCTGTTCGAGGCCGCCGCTACCGTGTACGGCAGGGCGCTGGAGGGCATAACGGTCCTCGTCAACGAGGACCTCCACCTCTGGGACGATGCCAGCTTCGAGATGGGCGCGTACTTCATCACGCGCTTTGCAGACGCCCCTACGCGGGCCATCAGCACGGTGCGGCTCGACGAGCTTCCCTCTGAACGCAGGCACACGCTGCAGCGCTCCCTCGAGGCAGGGCTGGCCGAGCTGGTGACGCTGGAGCCGCTGGACCTCTCCGCTCTTCGCGAGCTCATCTCCCTGGCCGATCTCGGGACCGGGGCCCCCTCGGAGGAGGAGGTTCTGCACCTGTCGGGCGGCAACCCGTTCTACGCCTTGGAAGTCCTCCGGAGCCTCTGGCAGGACGCGCCGGAGCGTGCTGTCGACGGCGCGCCGCACCGGCCGGCCAGCACCGCAGCCGTACTCACGAGCCGCATCGCGCGGCTTTCCCCCATCGCCAGGGAGGTGCTGCGGCTGAGGGCCATGGCCGGCCCGGCCTGCACGGACGAGGTGGCCGCAGCCGTCCTGGAGGTCCCCATCTCCGCCGTCCAGGACGCGGTCGACGAGCTCGAACGGCATCGCCTCCTCTACCACGGCGAGCTCGTCCACGAGCTGGTGGGTGAGGCGATTCGTGACCGCACGCCCACCGAGGCCGCCCGCCTATGGCACCGGAGGCTGGCCGCTCAGCTCGAGGCCTTTGCCGCCACACCCGCGGTGGTGGCCACGCACTACCTGGCCGCGATCGAGCCTGCGGCCGCCCACCGCCACCTGCTCCGGGCCGGCGACGACGCGCACGCCGTCTACGCCCTGGAGGAGGCGGCCGTCTGGTATCGCCGTGCCCTGTGGGCCGCCGCCGACCCGCACGCCCGCGCCGAGGCCCTGGCCCGTCTGGACGACGTGGCCAGGCAACAGGGTCGGCGCGACCACGGCGACGCGGTCGTCACGGAGCTCGAAGGCATCGCCCGCGCCCTCCAGGAACCCGCTCTGTTGCTGGATAGCGCTCTCCGTCGGGCCCACTGGCTCACGGTCGCGGGCGATCACGACGGCGCCATCCGCCTGGCGGAGACCGCCCTCGACGATGCACGCAGGCTGGGCGACGCCGACGCCGCCGATCGTGCACGCCTCGCGCTCGGTGATCTGGCCTACTTCTCGGGCCGCAACGCCGAGGCCCGAGCGCACTTCCTCGACGTGGCCGCGTCCGGCCGCGAGGCGCGCCGCCTTCGCGCCTTCCAGCGGCTGGGCGCGCTCGAGGCCTTGCAGGGCGACGTCGACGCCGCCTTCGATCACCACCGCGAGGCCCTCGCCCTGGCGCGCCGCCGGCACGACGCCCCGCTCGTCGCGACGCTGCTCAACAGCCTCGGTGCCGATCGGGAGCGCAAGGGCGCCTACGAGGAGGCGCTGAGCCACTTCCGCGACGCCGCCGAGGTCGCCGCGCGCTCCGCGGACCGCCGAACCGGCGCCATCGCCCTCTCGAACGAAGCCCTCACCCACGTGAGCCGTGGCGCGCTCGCCGCCGCCCTCGAGGCCGCCGAGCGTGCCCTCGAGGTGGCGACACCGCTCGGGGCGGACCGCTCGGCGGCGATGGCCAGCTTCGCGCGCGGCTACGCCCTGAGGCGCCTGGGCCGCCTCGACGAGGCGCGCGACTCCCTGAACCAGGCGGTGCGGCTACGCGAAGCCGCCTCGGACGTGCGCGGCGCGCTCGTCGCCCGCATCAACCTCGTGGGAATCGCACTGGAGGCCGCGCCTCCCTCGCGGCAGGCGACCGCCATAGCGGACATGGAGGCCGTGCTCGACGAGCTCGCTGCCCTCGACTACCCCCAGTTCTATGCCTGGTGCCTACTGGAGCTCGCCTTCCTGGTCCCGGACCCGGAGGCCGCCCTGCGACACACCGACGAAACTCTCACGCTGGATGACGGCGCGCATCTGCGCATGGCCGCGTCGGCCGCACGGTTGCGGGCTCTTCGCCTGGCGGAGGACGGCGCAGGGATCGAGGCCGCGCGCTTCGACCTGCACCAGCACCTCACGGGCCCTGCGGTGCAGGAAACCAGCCTCGCGTACCTCCTGCTCGCGGTCACCGCCGGCGACCCCGACGAGCGCCACCATCTCCTGGGCCGGGCCGACGTCCGCATCGCCCAGGAGCTGGGACGCCTCGCGCAGCGCGATGCGGTCGGTCGAAGGGCCTACCTCGAACGCCGCCTTCCAGCCGGCGGGCCGGGCGTCGAACTCCTCGTGCCCCGACGCTCGGCCCGGGGCCGCAACCACCGCTAATCCCGAGCTTGACCCTCTGGATTCGTCGCCGATAGACTCTCCGCATACTCGAGAGCGAGTCTCGGGCGCGTGCGCCCGAGACTGGCGGCGCAGGCCGGTACGGCCCGACGCCGAGAAAGGACCTTGAAGGATGCCCTTGCTTGTCTTGCGTAGGTGCGCTCCGAGGCCGTCGCCGAGCCTCGGGCAGCGGATGGCTCGGCACGCCACCGCGGCATGGTTGGCCGTTCTTGCCGCTGCGCTGCTGATCCTGATGCCGCAGGCCCGCGCTCAGCAGGTCGACGTGTCGGCCGAGCTGCACACGGCCCACGACATGGTCGCGCGCAGCCTCCGCTTGTACCGCGAGGGTCATGCCGACCAGGCCTACCGGCTCTCCCGCTCGGCCTACCTCGAACACTTCGAATACGCCGAGCCCAAGCTTCGCGTGCTCGACCCGGATCTCATCCTCGACACGGAGTTCCAGTTCGCCAACCTTCGCAACGCCATGCGCTCCGGCGCTCCCATCCACGACATCGAGGGCACGGCGACCAAGATCTATGCCAACCTGTTGAGGGCCGAGACCGTCGTCAGCGGCACGGGGGCGCTCGCCCCCACGCTGGCAGCGGGGGGTAGCTTCTTCATCCTCTTCCGGGAGGGGCTCGAGGTGGTCCTGCTGCTCGGCGCCATCCTGGCCTACCTGCGTAGCACTCGCAACGACCGGCTCGCGCCCGGTGTGTGGTACGGGCTCGGCGCCGCCCTCCTCGCCACCGCCTTGACGTACCTCGCAGCCTCGACCATCCTGCGGGTCGCGCCGGCGTCGCGGGAGCTCCTCTCCGGCCTCACCAGCGTGGTGGCGGTAGGGATCCTGTTCTATCTGAGCTTCTGGATGCTGCAGCAGAGCGATCGCCGACGCCACATGGAGTTCATGCGGGCGAGGCTTGGGCAGGCCGTGCAACGCGGCAGCCTCCTGGCGGTGGCCGGAGCCGCCTTCGCCAGCGTCTACCGCGAGGGCTTCGAGACGGTGCTGCTCTACCAGGCGCTGGTCGGTGTCAGCGGCCCGGTGATGGGGTACCTGTGGCTCGGGCTGGGGCTCGGAGCGCTCGCCCTCGCGATCGTGTCCTTCCTCATCCTGAGGCTGCAGCGGAGGCTTCCCCTGCAGGTGTTCTTCCGGGTGGCCGTCAGCGTCACGGCGCTGCTGGCCGTCGCCTTCGCCGGCAACGCGGTTCGCGCCCTGCAGGGAGCGGGCTGGCTCGGAATCACCAACCTCCTGGGCACGCTGCCCCGGCTGAACCCGAGCCTGGCCTCGCTCACCGGTTTCCATCCCACCCTGGAGACCGTGCTGGCGCAGGCCTCCCTGATCGGGGTCTACGCGATCGGGATGGTAGCATTCCTCCTGCGTCGGGAACGGCTCAAGCGCCGCACCACCACCGCGGCCGCGAGCGACGCACCAACCGGCTGAGGGGTCGGTCCTTCGCAGGAGGCGAACGCTCGCACGAGGAGCTCGGTGCGTACCGACATGACCACTCCCGAACCCTCGCCGCCCGAGAGCGCCGTCCGGATCGGCATCGATGTCGGCGGCACCTTCACCAAGGGCGTCGCGCTCGACGCCGTGACCAGGACGATCTTCGCCCGGGCCCGGGTGCCGACCACGCACCACGCCCCCGAGGGCGTCGTGGCGGGCGTGCTCCACGTTCTCCAAGAGCTGCTCGACGTCCTTCCCCCCGACCGTCCCGTGGCGCTGGTGGCGCACGCCACCACGCAGGCCACCAACGCCCTGCTCGAGGGCGACATGGCGCGGGTGGGCCTCCTGGCGCTCGGACCGGCCACCGAGGAGCGGCTGGTCCGCAAGCGCACGCAGCTGTCGGAGCTTCGACTGGCCGGCGGTCGTTCCCTCGACCTGCGCTGGGCCTTCCTCCCCGTCGACGCGTCCGACTTCGAGGCGCGCATCCGGGCGCTAGCGGCGTCGTGGCGCGCCGACGGCGTGGAGGCGGCGGCGGTGAGTCAGGCCTTCGCCGTTGACGATCCCACCGCCGAGCGCACCGCCGCGAACCTCCTGCGCGAGGCCGGCCTGCCGGCCACCGGCGGAGCGGAGCTGACCGGTGTCTACGGGTTGGAGATGCGCTCGAGCACGGCCGCCATCAACGCATCGATCCTGCCGGTGATGCTGCGCACCGCCGAACATGTCGACCGGGCGCTGGGGCGCACGCTCCCCGGCGTGCCGCTGCTGGTCGTGCGCGGCGACGGCGGCGCCGTCGACCTGCAAGGGTTGCGCGAGGCGCCGATCCACACGATCGTGAGTGGACCGGCGGCCTCGTTGGCGGGGGCCATCCTCTTCCACGGCGTCACCGACGGCATCCTTTTCGAGGTGGGCGGCACCAGCACCAACATCGGAGCGGTGCAGGCCGGGCGGCCGGTGATGAAGCACATGACCGTCATGGACTTCCCCACCGCCGTCCGGGCCGCCGACATCCGCATCGCCGGCGTGGCGGGCGGAAGCCTGCTGCGCCTCTCTGGACGGCGCATCGAGGAGGTCGGGCCGAGGAGCGCCCACATCGCCGGGCTTCCCTATGCCTCGCTGGCCGAGCCCGCCGCCCTCGAAGGGGCTCGCCTACAGCGCATCGCCCCGCGCCCCGGAGATCCGGCCGACTACGCCGTCGTCGATGCCGCGGGAGGTCGCTTCGCGATCACCCCCACCTGTGCCGCGAACGCCCTCGAGCGGCTGCCCGACGACGATCCGGGCCACCGCCCACCGGCTGCCGCCCGCGCCGCCCTGGCGGCGGTGGCGCACGCCCTGGGCGCCGACACCGCCGAGGTGGCGACCGCGGTCTTGCAGGCGGCCGCCGAGAAGCTGACCCGCACCGTGCGCGCGGTCGCCGACGACTACCGTCTGGGAAGCACCCGCCTCTACGGCGGGGGCGGCGCCGCTCGCGTCCTGGGCCCCGTGGTGGCCGCTCGTCTGGGCATGACGTTCGAGTGCGTACCCGAGCCCGACGTCATCTCCAGCGTCGGTGCAGCGCTGACGTTGATCCGGGTGGAGCGCGAACGCAACGTCGGCATCGACGATCCGACCGTGAGCGGCCTCCTGCTGCGCGAGGTCGAAGGGGAGGCCGTACGGCTGGGCGCCGACCCCGCACGCCTGCAGGCGGAGGTCCACTACCTGCCCGAGGAGCGAATGCTCCGTGCCGTCGCGGTCGGCGCGCACCCCGTCGACGGCCATCAAGGGGACCTGGACGACGACGTGCTGAAGACGCTGGCGCGTCAGCAACTCGGCGCACCATGCGAGATCCGCTACCGCAGCCCCGCGCTGGTCGTACTCAGCGGCGAACGGCAGCAGCGACGTCTGTTCTCGCGCGTGACGCTTCGCCCGCTGGTGGCGATGGACCGTCGCGGGGCACGTCTGCTGGAGATCGACGACGCGACGACCCTCGCCGGAGCGCCCGGCGACGTGCTGGCCGCCGTCGAGAGTCGGCTCGCGTCGGGAACCGCACCCAGCCTCTACGCCGTCACCCCGCGCCGGCTCATCGATTGCAGCCATCTGAGCGACCCCGGGGCCCTGAAGCACTTCCTTCACGAAGCCTTTCGCCTCGAAGCGCAGGTGGCCCTGGTGTTGAAGGAGAGTTGAGGAGGAGAGCATGCTGTACCGACGTCAGCGCAACGTCTCCCCGACCCTGGTCGCTCTGATCACTGCGGTGGTCGTATTCCCGGGGGCCTTCTTCCTGGGTCGCGGTACCGCGCCCAGTCCGAACCTCTCCACCGAGCTGACGCCCGCGATCTACTCGGTGCAGCACGCCCAGGGAACCCTGGACGTGATCGACCTCGAGTACGCGCGCGCGACCGGCCAGGTTGCGACCGGGCAGCCGCAGCCGGGCGCCAGCCTGACCGCCGCCCAGGACGCGGCCCGCCGCGGGCTGACCGACCTCGACCAGGCCATCGACCTGGCGCGCCTCTACCCCGAAAAGGCCCGCACCGCGCGGGCCGACTTCGAGGCGCTGCTGCGCGCCATCGATCGTCACGCGCCTCTTGGCGAGATCCGCGACCTCACCGACGCGCTCCGCATCGACCTCTCCGCCCTCGTGCCTGCGCTGTGACCGCGGCCCCGAGCGGTCGTCCGCCTCGCATTGCCGGCACGGCCGACGGCGTCGTACAATGCCGGGCGCGGCGAACCCTTCGCCGGCTCCCTTCGCGCGCCCGTAGCTCAGCTGGATAGAGCAGGGGACTCCTAAGCCCAAGGTCGCAGGTTCGAATCCTGCCGGGCGCACCACCCTCCCGCGTTCCTGCTTGGATGCACCGATCAGGGCCCGGCCTCACGGTGGGCTCGCGGCGCGGCGCACGGCCGCGCTCACCGGCGCTACGAGGTCGGCAAGGGGCGCCAGGACGGGCCGCCGAATGCCCGCCTGCCCGCGCCGCGCCCCTACACGGTGATGCGCGGTCCGCCACACCCCGCCGGCGAGGCCCTGCCTACACTGTGCCGTGATCGGACACCTACTGGCCTTCGTCATCTTCGGCTTCGTCTTCGCGTTCTTCCGTCTGGTGGCCGGCCATTCCATGGGCATCGTGCCTTCCCTGGTCGTCAGCATCCCCTGCGAGGTCGCCGGCGTCGTCGCCGGGCGCTCGTTCAAGCGCTGGATGCAGGGCGGTTGACGCCGGGACGACTGTAGGGGAATCTCCGACAACGGCGTCGGAAAGACGGGGATGGGCCTCGTTTGCGCCGGCACTAGGCTGGCCTCGTAGGGATGGGGCCGGAGCCGGGTGGCTCCGGGGATCGACCCCAGGGTGTGCGGCGGTGCCTGCCGCCGGCCCGGGCCCTCGACCTCGAAGGGGCCGACATGCTGGTCAGCGATTGGATGGTCGCAGATCCCGTCACGGTGACGCCCGAGACCAAGCTCTTCGAGGCCCAGAAGATCATGCGCGATGGCGGCTTCCGGCGCTTGCCGGTCGTGGCCCGCGGGCACCTCGTCGGCATCGTGACCGACCGAGATCTGCGCGAGGCAGCACCGTCGAAGGCGACCAGCCTGTCGGTGTTCGAGCTCAACTACCTGCTGAGTCGCCTCACCGTCAAGGACGTCATGAAGACGACGGTGCTGACGATCTCCCCCGACGACCCCATCGAGCGGGCCGCCCTGCTGATGAACGAGCGCAAGATCTCCGGCCTCCCCGTCGTCGACGGCGATGTCGTGGTCGGCATCCTCACCATCACCGATCTGCTGCAGGCCCTGGTTTCGCTCCTCGACCTGGAAGGGGGCGGTCGTGTGACCTCCCCCGAATACGGGGCCCGAACCCCCTGACCCTCGACTCTCCTTCTACCTCCTAGCGCACCCTGTCCGCGGCCCCGAGCCGCGGACAGGCGTTTTCGCCGTAGCCACGCACCCGCGCACCCACCACCCTCGAAGACGCCGGGCACGACCGCTCGGTCCCCGGCAGGAGGCCGAAGAGCCCTGCCCGATGTCCTGCTCAGGGCGCGAAGGCCGCTCCGACCTCCTCGAGGATCTCGGCGGCCACCCGTTCGACGGCCCGCTCCACCTCGGGCGTGAGCCCCTCTCCGTAGCCGAAGGCGCCGCCCTGGACTCCGAAGATGACCAGCCGCCCCGGCAACGCGTCGAGCGTGCGCGCCAGCTCCACGACGTTGGACAGCGGCAGGAGGTGGCTCGAGGCGCTCCCGGGAAGCGTGGTCCCGTCGGCGAGCACATGGCCCCCGGCTGCGGCGCCTGCCTCGATGCGGCGCGTGGTGCCGGGCTCGAGCCCGGCGTCCATGGCATCGACCACGATCGCGACGTCGGCATGCCGCCACGCCTCGAGCAGGTCGGCCGGCTCGCCGGCATTGATCAGCACGGTGACGCCGGGCCGCGCGGAGCGCGCCACCCGCACCATGACGGCGGGGCCGACACCGTCATCGCTCCTCAGCTCGTTCCCCAGCCCCGCCACCACCACCCGCGTCACGCTCGACGCTCCACATCCAGCTGGAGGAAATGCGTGGCGCACGAGATGCACGGATCGTAGTTGCGGATCGCTTGCTCGCACTGCCAGGTGAGGGCCTGGTCGTCGAGATCCAGGTGGGCCTCCACGAAGCGGGCCAGGTCGTCCTCGACGGCCCGCTGGTTCTGTGACGTGGGCGGGACGATGACCGCATCCTCGATGGTCCCGTCGTCCGCGAGCGTGTACCGGTGATACAGCAGTCCCCGTGGCGCCTCGCTCCAGCCGCAACCCCGCCCGGCGCGCGGAGCCACCGGGTGGGCGCTCGGACGTGGGGGCCGGTAGCTGCCGATGATCGACAGCGCCTCCTCGACCGCATACAGGGTCTCCACCGCGCGCACCACGATGCTCTGGAACGGGTTGCGACAGCTCTCGCCGAGGCCCGCGTCGTGCGCGGCCTCACGCGCGCGCGACGACAACCGGTCGAAGTTCAGGCTGTAACGCGCCAGCGGTCCGGTCATGTAGGTGCCGCGACCGCGCAGGACGGCATGGAGTGCGTTGGAGTGCTCCACGTGACTCTCCTCCACGTGGTCCTCGAACTCCGCCGGGCCGATGTCCAGGCCACGGTCGGAGACCATGCGCCCGGCCTCCATGGGGTAGTCGCGCTCGTGGTGGAGCGCCACGTACTCGTGGTCGTGCTCGAAGTCTGGGAAGGTGAAGCCGCCCACCCATCGGACGGTCTCCTCGGCCGCCTCCAGGGCCCTCTGGAGCGGCTCCACGAGGGCCTCGAGCTCGGAGCGGCTCGGCGCCCGGTAGAAGCCGCCCACGCGCACGTTCACCGGGTGCACCGCGCGCCCCCCGACGACGGTCATCAGGTCGTTGCCCGCCTTCTTGAGGGCGAGCCCACGCTGCACGGCGTCGGGGACCACCTTGGCAAGCTCCAGCGCGCTCTCGTAGCCGAGGAAGTCGGGGGCGTGCAGCAGGTAGATGTGCAGGGCGTGGCTCTGGATCCACTCCCCGCAGTACAGAAGCCGGCGCAACGCGCGCACCGACGTGTCGACCTCGACCCCGCAGGCATCCTCGATCGCGTGGACGGCGCTGGTCTGGTACGCCACGGGACAGATGCCACAGATACGCGCCGTGATGTCCGGGGGCTCCGTGTACGACCGTCCGCGGAGCAACGCCTCGAAGAAGCGCGGCGGCTCGTAGATGTCGAGCGCCACCTCTTCCACCTTGCCCCCGTGGACGCGCACCCGCATGGCGCCCTCGCCTTCGACACGCGCCAGCGCTCCGACGCTGATCCTGCGCAGCTCGCGGTCCTCAGAGCTCATGCTCGCCCCTCCCGCTCGACCCGGGCCTTGTATCGGCACCTGTGAAGGCTTCGGCGCGACCGAAGGCGGGCGCTGCGGCGTTGAAGGTCCGCAGCGCACGCATCGTGGCGCGCGGATCGACGCCCAGCTCGTCGCGCCACCAGCGCATCAGGGAGGGTACGTTGGCCGACTCGGCCGGCCCGAAGCAGCCGTAGCAGCCTCGACCGACCGCAGGGCACAGCGCGCCGCAGCCGGCCTGGGTGACCGGACCGAGGCAGGGCACGCCCCTCCCGACCATCACGCACGGCGTCCCACGGCGCTTGCACTCCTGGCACACGCTCACCGTCGGGAGGGACGGCCGGCGTCCGTGAAGCAGGGCGCCCACCGCCTCGAGGAGCTGTTCCTTGGCGATCGGGCAACCTCGCAGCTCGAGGTCGACCTTGACGTGCTCCGAGAGGGGCGTGGCCGTCGGCAGGACGTCGAGGTAGTCGGGGTGGGCGTAGACGGCCCGGGCGTAGGCGTCGACGTCGGCGTAGTTGCGCAGCGACTGGATCCCTCCCGCGGTGGCGCAGGCGCCGATCGCGATCAGGAACCCCGACTCTCGCCGGATCCGCTCGATGCGCTCGGCCTCCTCGGGCGTGGTGATCGAGCCCTCGACCAGCGAGATGTCGTACGGGCCCTCGACGACGGCGCTCGAAGCCTCCAGGAAGTAGGCGACCTCCAGGCGGTCCGCGAGCGTCAGCAGCTCCTCCTCGCACGCCAGCAGCGTGAGCTGGCAACCGTCGCAGGAGCTGAACTTCCACACCGCAAGGCGCGGGCGCCGCCGCACGGTTTCGCCGTGCCCGTCCGTGCGCTCGCCGCGGCCGCTGTCGGCACCGTGCCGGAACGTGGTCACCTCCTACCTCACCTCTCCGCCACCTGCAGCAGCCCCTTCACGTCTGTGAAGGGATAGACGGGACCGTCACGGCACACGAAGCTCGGCCCGAGCTGGCAGTGGCCGCACAGCCCGATGCCGCACTTCATGTTGCGTTCCAGCGAGGCGTAGATCTGCTGCTCGGGAACACCCTTCTTGACCAGGCCCAGCGCCGCGAAGCGCATCATCAGCTCCGGACCGCACACCATCGCGACGGCATCGGCGGCGTCGACGGGGGCCCGAGCGATGAGGGTCGTCACGAAGCCGACCGACCCTCGCCAGCTCTCGGTGGCGCGATCGACCGTGATCGCGACGTCGAGGTCGAGCCGGGAGCGCCAGCGACGGAGCTCATCGATGAACACCATCTCCTCGGGACTCCGTGCGCCGTACAGCAGCGCCACTCGACCGAAACGGTCGCGCTGTGCCAGCACCTGGTACAGGACCGGGCGCAGCGGGGGCAGCCCGATGCCGCCCGCGATGATGATCAGATCGTGCCCGGCGGCCGCGTCGACCGGCCAGCCGGTGCCGTAGGGCCCACGCACGCCTACCGCGTCGCCGGGCCGGAGCTCGCTCAGGAGGCGGGTGACGGCACCCACGGTCCGCACGGTGTGGATGAGGCGCTCGCCGTCGGCGGGATCGCCGCTAATCGAGATCGGCACCTCGCCGGCCCCGAAGGCGTAGAGCATGTTGAACTGGCCCGGCCGGAACGCCGGCGCCCCGCTCGGCTCGCTCCCGTCACCCAGAGCCGGCCGCAGCTCGACGCTGAAGGTGTCGGCGGTCTCGTCCCAGCGGCGCACGACCACGAACGGGCGGGGGCGCATCGGTCCGGCCGCAAGCGTGCCGTGGCTCTCAGAGGGGCTGTCCATACAGATCCAGGAGTTGCAGGCGCGTCGCCTGCAGGCGGGCGGCGACGATGCCCGCGAAGCGCTTCATGAGCTCGTAGCCCAGGGGCGGATCGTCGTCGCACTTGTCCCGCAGACAGGTCCCGTCGAAGGCGGTCGCCCGCACGTCGGTCAGGGCGCGCGCGTCGAACTGCCAGGTGTACGGCGGGAAGAGCCACGACCACCCCAGGACCTCGCCGTCGCCCAGCGTCTCGAGGCGCCTGGCCGGGCCACCCGGGTAACGGATCTCGATGCTGATCGTACCGGCCCGCAGGACGAAGAAGCGATCGGCCGGCTCGCCGAACTTGAAGACGGTGTCGCCGGCCTTGAAGTGGACGTTCCAGCCACAACCCGCGATGAACTCGAGCTGATCGTGGTCGAGGCCTGCAAACACCGGGCTGGCGCTGAGTAGCGCCACCATGTCACGCATCACCGCTTCCGCCCCCTTCTGGCGGGCCCGCGGTGCGGCCTTACCTCTGCGGCCTCGTGTTGCTGCGTGATCGCCACCGCAGCCTCCTCGGTGATGTCGATTCCCACCGGGCACCAGGCGATGCAGCGGCCGCAGCCGACGCACCCCGCCTCTCCGAACTGATCGAACCAGCTGCTGAGCTTGTGGGTCAGCCACTGGCGGTAGCGAGCAGCGACGCTCTGCCGCACGCTACCGCCGTGGAGGTAGCTGAATTCAAGGCCGAAGCAGGAGTCCCAGCTTCGCCGCCGCTCCGCGACCCGCCCCTCCAGATCGGTCGTGTCCTCGACCGTCGTGCAGAAGCATGTCGGGCACACCAGGGTGCAGTTGGCGCAAGCCAGGCAACGCTCGGCCACATCCTCCCAGAGCCGCAGCTCTGCGCCCTCCGCCAGGGCCCGTCGGGCGGCATGCACCTCCAGCTTGCGCCCCATGTTGCGCGCTGCTGCTTCGACCGCGGCCGCCCGCTCCGCCTGCTCGTCGGCCGTGGCCTCCCGGCCGCCCAGCCCGGCAAGGAGCTCCGCCCCTCGGTCGCTACCGGCGCGCGCGAGGAACCCGTGCCGCGTGTCGTCGACGAGCTCGGTCAGCACCACGTCGTAGCCCGATTCGACGCCGGGCCCCGTACCCATGGAGGCACAGAAGCAGGTGGCACCTGGACGGGTGCACTCCACCGCGACGAGGAACGCCCCCCGACGCCGTGCCACGTAGCCGGCATCGACGTGCGGGCCTCCCGATAGGACGCGATCCTGCACGCCGATGGCGGCCAGATCGCAGGGGCGCACGCCGAGCAGGGCCAGCGGGGTCTTCGGCGGAGGCGGCGGCTGCAGCTTCAGCCCGTCGGTTCGGTCACGACGGGCACGGAACAGCAGTGCCTCCGAAGGGTGCAGGAAGCGCTTCCAGCTGTGCGCGCCCACCCGGAAGCCGAACCGCTCGGCGGCGCCCGTCGTCCCCTCGGAGGTGGACTCGAGCCGATAGCGACCGGGCGAGGCCCGGTCGCTCCAGCCGCGCGGCAAGGCCTCCCCCGGAGCAATGTCACCGAGGAGCAGCTCGCCATCCTCGACGCGCGGACCGACCACGCGGTAGCCACGCTGCGTCAAGCCCGCGGCCAGATCCTCCGGCGCGCTGGCACCGAGCCAGCGTGCTTCGGTCATCAGGCGCCCCCTCCACCTCGCGCCGCGAACGCCAGCCGATCGGACACGAACCCGTCCACGAAGGCGTCCAGGGCTTCCCAGTCGGTAAACTCGGCATCCTCGCCGCGAACGACGTCGGGACCGAGGCTCCGCTCGAGAAGCCCGAGCAGGAGGCGCTTGAAGAAGTCGTAGCGGGCGTACTTCAACGCGCCGGCCAGCCGCAGGGTGTGGCTGGGTCGCCAGCCGGTGGCGTCGAGGAGCTGCTCCACGTAGGCGCTGGCTTCATCCTGGTACGCCTCCTCCGGCAACGCCGCGGTCAGACTCACGGACACGAACGCGCTCGGAACGCTCTCGAGCAGGCGAAGGTTGTCGTGGATGAAGTGGATGACCGACGACTGGTGTCGACCGTGGTGGACGGACGCCAGCACGATCAGGCCCGCCACTCCGCCGGGCTCGAGCGGGCGATCCAGGCTGGTGGCGTCGTTCAGACGCACCTCCCAGCCGTGCCCGCGCAGACGTTCCGCCACACGCTGGGCCACGCGGCGCGTGTGCCCCTCGGTGGTTCCGTAGACGACGACGATGCTCGCCACCCGGGCCTCCCAAATGCTGCCGGCCGCTCCACGCCCGTGAACCCACGCTACGAGCCCTCTCCTCTGTCAGACACGGCGATTCCTTGACAACCGATGTGGGACTTTTTCTGACCGTCACCACGCCTTGGCCCCGCTCTCACCGAGGGCACCGCCGCTCCTGGTAGAAGGGGCCATGCGCCGCTCGCTCCAGCTCCTGGCGATCTTCCTCGTGCTCGCCTCGGCCTACGCCGCCCAGCCCTTCACCGTGGGCGTGATCGTCGCCAAGGAGGGCTCCGCCCGCGTGGCCGGCGACGCCGAGTCGCTGGCAGCCATCGCCTACGCCTCGCGCATTCGCGCGGCAGGCGGCATCTTCGGCACGCCGATGGACGTGCGCGTCGAGGACGATGCGGGCGATCCCAGCCAGGCGCTGGCCGCCGCCCGGGCGCTCATCGGCGACGGCGTCGACGCTCTCGTGTGCTGCACCACCGAAGCGGCTTCCGAGCAGGTGGCCGGGCTCGCCGAGCACGCGGGCGTGGCGCTGCTCTCGCCATCGACGTTGGAGGGCGTCGACGCAACCCCCTACTGGAGCTTCTCGCTGGCCCCACGTGACAAGGACGTGCTGGCGGCGATCGTCGCCGACGCGAGCGCCCGCGGCCTCAAGAGCCTCGCCTTGATGACGCTCGACAACGGTTTTGGCGACCAGGCGAACGCCGACCTGAAGGCGCTGCTCTCTGTCGCGGGGCTCGACGAGGCCGGTGTGGCCCGCTACCCGCCGGGCGCCGACGATCTCACGCCCGAGGGCTTGTGGATCGCCACCCGCCAGCCCGGCGCGGTGGTGGTCTGGGGGCTCAAGTCCGACCTGCTGGTGGCCGTGGACGGCCTTCGCCGGCGTGGCTTCCGAGGCCCCATCTATGGCCGAAGCGCCCTGCTGAAGCCGGTCATGGGCGGGATCGACCTCTCGCAGCTCGAAGGCGTCCGCTTCGCCGTGGCGCCGGTCACGATCGCTCGGCGGGGCCTGCCTGCCGATGCTCGCTGCGCCGCGGCTGCCGACACCGCCGCACGCCGGTTGCAGTCGGTCTACGGCGGGGTCATCGATCTCGGCCCTGCCGCCCCGGTGTACGACGCCCTCGACCTGCTGCGCGCGGCCTTCGTGCAGGTCGCCGCGCTCCGGCTTCCACAAGGGAATCTCGGCGCCCGGCGCCAGGCCGTTCGCGACTCGCTGGTGGGCCTGCACCAGACCTGCGGCGCCGGCGGACTGTACGACCTGCGCGAAGGCCACCGCGACGCGGTGCTCCCGGCGGGGCTGGCGATCGCCGTGGTGAAGGACGGGCAGCTGGTGGCCGCGCCCTGAGCGAGCCCCGCACGAGGTCCGGCCGGGCCTTTGCGAGGACCCACGCAGCGACCGGAACGCGCAATCGCCCGCGGTACACTGGGCGCAATGATCGAGAAGCTGAACACCCTCACGGACGAGTTCGAGGCGCTCGAACGAAGTCTCGCGGACCCGGTATTGATCGCCGACACCGGGCGCTACCGCGAGGCGATGCAGCGCTACAGCGAGCTCAAGGGGATCGTGGACGCCTTCCGGGAGTACCGCGACGTCGCACGCCAACTCGCCGAAGCCCACGAGCTCGAGGCCGATCCCGAGCTCGGGGAGGAGGCGACCGCGGAGACCGTACGCCTCCAACCCCGGATCGAGCAGCTCGAGCGCTCGCTCGAACGGATGCTCCTCCCCAGGGACCCTTTCGACGACAAGGACGTCATCGTCGAGATCCGCGCTGCGGCGGGCGGCGACGAGGCGTCGCTCTTCGCGCGCGAGATCCTCGACATGTACCTCCGCTACGCCGAATCGCTGGGCTACGCCACCGAGCTGCTCGACTCGCACCCGACCGATGTCGGGGGTCTCTCGAAGGTGTCCTTCGAGATCCACGGAAGGGGCGCGTACAGCCGCTTCAAGTTCGAGTCGGGCGTGCACCGGGTGCAGCGCGTCCCCGCCACCGAGGCCCAGGGGCGCATCCACACCAGCACAGTGACGGTGGCCGTGCTCCCGGAGGCCGAGGACGTCGACGTGAACCTGTCGCCGTCGGACTACCGGGTCGATGTCTACCGCTCGAGCGGGCCCGGCGGCCAGTCGGTCAACACCACCGACTCGGCGGTGCGCGTCAGCTACCTGCCGGGCACACCCGAGGAGATCGTGGTGACCTGCCAGGACGGCAAGTCGCAGATCAAGAACAAGGAGAAGGCGCTGGCGGTGCTGCGCGCCCGGCTGCTCGAGCGTGAGCGCGAACGCGCCCTGTCCGAGGCACGCGAGGCCCGTCTGGTCCAGATCGGCAGCGGCGAGCGCAGCGAGAAGGTGCGTACCTACAACTTCCCGCAGTCGCGCGTCACGGACCACCGCATCGGCTATACCACCCGTGACCTGCAGGGTGTGCTCCTCGGCGGCCTCGGGGAGCTGACCGCGGCACTGTCCGAGGCCGAGCAGGGTCGACGGCTGGAAGAGATGACAGCGACCACCGCCGGCGGCGAGGCCGCGGCAGCCGGTGGCCCGGCGTGAGTTCGTCGTTGCCGCGGCGATCCTCCTGGATGCTCAGGGCAGGGTCCTGCTCGTAGGCAACGACTGGCAAGGGTACGGGAACGTCCGGTACACCCTCCCGGGCGGCGTGGTGGAGCGCGGAGAGTCGACGCTCGACGCCTTGCGGCGCGAGGTCCGGGAGGAGACCGGGCTGCTCCTGACCGAGATCACCCACCTGGCGTACGCCGTGCACGTCGAGGACCGGCGCAGGAACGACCGCGCCGTGTCCTTCGCGTTCCACGCGCGTTACGACGGCCTGCTGAATCCGCGGGATCCCGATGGTTTCATCGTGGAGGCACGCTTCTTCCCCGCCGAGGACGTGCGTAGCATCATCCCCATCCCTCCGCTGCGCGATCCGCTGGTGGCGTACCTGCAGGGGCAGCGACCCGGCACCTTCTATTCCTATGCGGGGTGGGACGGGCGGGGCATGCAGCCGGCATAGCAGGCCGCCGCGCGTGGCGGCAGAAACGCGTCGTCGGAACCGCCGAACGCCGGCGGGCGCCTGATAGCATGCCGCCATGGACGTACCCAGCGGGATCGCCCCGTCCGAGGCCATCGACATCGTGCGGCAGAAGCTACCCGGCCTGGGCAGCGAGCGCGTCGGCCTGGACGACGCGCTGAACCGCGTACTGGCCGAGGACCTGGCCAGCCGCTGCGATCACCCCGGCGTCGACAACTCCGCCCTCGACGGCTATGCCTGCCGGGTCGAGGACACCGCCACCGCGTCCGCCGACGCGCCGGCGCGCTTGCGCCTGGTGGGCGAGGCGCCCGCCGGCCGCCCCTTCCGGGGGCGCGTCGGCGCCGGCGAGGCGGTGCGCATCTTCACGGGGGCGGCCCTGCCCGACGGCGCCGACGGCATCGTGCCGGTGGAAGCGAGCCGTGAGCCCGCCGGCAACGACGCGTGGGTCGAAGTGGCCCGGCCGGCCCGCGCCTCGGACGTCCGCCGCCGGGCGCAGGATCTGGAAGACGGACGGGTCTATCTGACGCGCGGTCGGCGCCTGGACGCGGCGGCCCTCGGCCTGGCAGCCGGCATGGGGCACGCCACCGTACCCGTGGTCCGCCGGCCGCGGGTGGCGGTGCTCACGACCGGCGACGAGGTCGTCGATCCCGGTCGTCCCCTGGAACGAGGGCAGGTCTACGACAGCAACGGTGCCTCGTTGATGGCGCTGGGACGGGCAGCGGGCGCCGAGATGGTGCGATTGCCGCGTGTTGGCGATGACGCCGGCGCACTCGAGGCCGCCCTCCACGAAGCGGGGCACGTGGACCTCCTCCTGACCTCGGGCGGCGTGTCGATGGGCCGTTACGATCGGGTCCGCGACCTGCTGTTCGAGAAGGGGGAGGTCCGGTTCTGGAAGGTGGCGATGAAACCGGGCGGGCCCGCGCTCTTCGGGCGGCTCGGCGAGCTGCCGGTTCTTGGCCTTCCCGGCAACCCGGTCTCCAGCATGGTGGTGTTCCTCGTCCTGGGGCGCAGCTTCCTCGATGCGGCGCTGGGCCGGAGCGATCCGCCGCCCTACCTCGACCGCCTCACGGCGCGCGCCAGCACCCCGTTCGCGGGGACCGCTCGCAAGGAGAGCCTTCCGCGCGCGCGACTGTCCCGGGACGACACGGGCCTCCACGCCGCCGCCCTGCCGAACCAGTCCTCGGGGGTCCTGCGGTCCATGACCGAGGCGGACGCCCTGGCCGTCGTCCCCGCCGGCACCGACGTGGCGGTAGGCAACCTCCTGGAGGTCATCCCGCTCGGAAAGCATCTGCGATGACGGGCGGCGTGGCGGCTGCGGTCGGGCCCGGCGAACCCCTCCCCCGTTCGTTCTACGCGCGTCCGGCCGACGTACTGGCACGCGCGCTGCTGGGGCAGCGTCTGTGCGTGAGCTCGGGCGGACGCCGCATCGAGACCCGCATCGTGGAGACCGAGGCCTACCTGGGCGAGGACGACCTGGCGTGCCACGCTTCCCACGGCCGTACCAGTCGCACGGCCACGCTCTACGGCCCGCCGGGCACCGCCTACGTCTACCTCGTGTACGGCATGCACCACCTGTTCAACGTGGTCGCGCTCGCCGAGGGGGAGCCGCATGCGGTGCTGGTACGCGCGGTGGAGCCGCTCCAATCCCTGGAGGCGCGCACCGACGGCCCGGGACGCCTCACGCGGGCCCTCGGCATCGATCGATCGCACAACGGGATCGAGCTGTTCACCCCGCCGCTGACCCTCCTGCCGGGCGAAGCGCCGAAGTCGGTGGCCGTCGGCCGCCGCATCGGGGTGGACTATGCCGGCGCCTGGGCCGACGCCCCGCTGCGCTTCCTCGACGCCGACTCGACCTTCGTCTCCCGCCCGGCGGGCCGCTGAGCGCTGGACGCGCTCACCGCTCCCGGGGGAACTCCTGGCGCGGCGTGAGACTGGTGTCGCGCACCCCCTCCTCGAACGGCTCGACGTGAACGGTCGTCACCAGGTCGGAGAGCTCGTGGTGCATCCGGTCCTCCAGCCGAGCGATGAGGCGGTGGGCGTCGCGCACGCTGAGCTCGGGATCGACGAAGACGTCCACCTCGGCGAAGCGCGCGCGGCCGGCGCGACGCGTGCGCAGCCGGTGGTACCCCAGAACCTCCGGCGCCTCGTCGAGCACCCGAAGGATCAGCCGCTCCTCGGGCTCGGGAAGGCGCTCGTCGAGCAGCTCGGAGACCGTGCGCCTCAGCACGCCGACCCCCACCCCCACGATGTTGACGGCCACCAGGATGGCGATGATCGGGTCGAGCGGGTCGAAGCGCGTGAGACCCACCAGGACGACCCCCACCACCACGCCGATCGATGTCCACACGTCGGTGAGCAGGTGGCGGGCGTTGGTCTCGAGTGCCAGGGAGCGCTGGCGGCGGCCGGTACGGAACAGGAAGGCCGCCAGCCCGCCGTTGACCGCGGCCGCGAGGGCGGCGACGAGGCTGCCGAACACGACGTGCTCCAGCGGGCGCGGGTGGAGCAGGCGCTCCACGGCCGCCAGGAGGATGCCCACGGCCGCCAGCACGATCAGGGTGGCCTCGAGCACGCTCGAGAGATTCTCGGCCTTGGA
>Ga0315542_1000786_pt1 | contig 20180 bp, 21 predicted proteins | sample SalMarSW160120MG_FD_202541 | JGI IMG/M metagenome (GOLD analysis project Ga0315542, IMG submission 202541) | Salt marsh sediment microbial communities from the Plum Island Ecosystem LTER, Massachusetts, United States - Salt Marsh Sediment SW1601-20 ... | reverse complement strand
CAACGACGGTGACGACCACCACGGAGGTCGCCATCACGACCACTGCCGCTCTGATCACGACTACCGCGGCACCGACGACGACAACGACAGAGCCGCTCCGGTTGACGATCGGGGAGTGGGAACCGATCCCGGCAGCCCCGGTGGCACGGGCCTACTACGAGTCGGTGTGGACCGGACGCGAGATGCTGGTGCTCGGTAATGGGTTCGGACCCGATGTCACGAAGGCAACCGGCGCGGCATACGATCCCGCGACCCGAGCCTGGACAGCGATCACACCCATTCCCGACGCGAGAATGAACGCGGCGTCGGTCTGGACGGGCAGCCAGTGGCTGATATGGGGCGGTGCCAGAACCGACATGACTTCACCCAACGACGGCTTCGCCTACGACCCGTCGTCCGACTCGTGGAGCACCATCCCGCCCGCGCCGATCGAAGGACGGCTTGGCGCGTTCACCGTCTGGACCGGCACGGAGCTGATCGTGTGGGGAGGGTCGGTCGTCGAGCCCGAAGAGGGGTCGTTCAACGACGGCGCCGCCTACAACCCGACTTCGAAGACATGGAGGGTCCTGGCCGATGCCCCTCTGGGACAGAAGAACGCGGGTGTCGCCGTGTGGACAGGCGACGAAATGATCGTCGGCGGCAATGGGGACGCAACCGATGGCGACCCCGGATGGGCGTCCTACGATCCCACGACCGACTCGTGGACACCGATCGCGTCGCCCGACGACATGGACGCAGGCATGGTCTACTTCGGCGCGTGGACGGGAACCCACATCGTGTTCGCGCCGTTCGAACAGGAAACGACCCGTCTCTGGCTGTACGAACCGGCGACCGATCAGTGGACAAGAAGCGCGCCGATCGATGCAGGCGGTCTGAGTCTCGCTCCGATGGTGTGGACAGGGTCCGACATCGTTTTGTACGGCACCGATCCGTTCCCCCCGATGTGGGTTCAGGTTGCATACGATCCGGCAACCGACACGTGGTACGACCTTCCCGACGGTGACCATCAGCGAGTCGGAGCGATCCCCACGGTCATCTGGGACCAGAACGTGATCGTGTGGGGAGGTGCCCACGGAGCCTCGAGCAACGACTACTACGACGACGGCGAAGTCCTGATCCTGCCGTGAGGGGCAGCGACCCTGCGAACCCAGGGCTATCAGCGGTGTTTTTCTCGGTCAGGAGCCCTGGGTTGGGGGGCTTGGTCGAGTGATACGACCGACATCCGCTAGACGACGAGACTGGCGACCGCCCAGGCTGTGACCACCACACCAACCAGCAGAAGGAACCACGCACGGCCCGTGTAGACCGGCTCGCTTTCATTCTTGTCACCCTTCACGAGCGCGATGAAGTTGCCGAGCACCATTGCCAGCCCGATAGCGAGCACGAGCAGAGCCATCGTCTCATTGAGGCCGAGTAGTCCCTCCATGTCGGCGTCACGCTAGTAGACGGCCGAAGCCGTTCCGGAAACCGTGCCGGTGCGATCGGCGGCCGTTCCGTACAATGCCCCGCATGGCCGAGTCACGATCGGCGGTCATTGCCGCACTCTTGGGGAACACCGCCATCGCCATTGCCAAGTTCGTCGCGGCGTTCATCACAGGAAGCGTCGGCATGCTTGCAGAGGCGGTGCACTCTGTCGCGGATACCGGAAATCAGCTGCTCCTCCTTCGGGGGCTTGCCGTTGCCAGAAGAGGCCGGTCGGTTGAGCATCCATTCGGGCGTGGCAAAGAGGTGTACTTCTGGAGCTTCATGGTCGCCGTCATGCTGTTTGTCGGCGGCGGGGTCCTGGCGGTGCAGCGGGGCATTCAGGCGATACAGCATCCCCATGTAGTGACGGACTTCGTCGCCAGCTTCGTGGTGCTCGGGGTAGCAGTCGTGATCGAATCGCTCTCCCTTCGTATTGCCCGCCGTGAGTTCAACCGCGAGCGAGGCACCAGGAGAGTGTGGCGGTCGTTGCGATCCACCAAGGACAGCTCTGTTCTAGTGGTCTTGCTCGAGGACAGCGCAGCGATCGTGGGTCTCCTGCTGGCAGCAAGCGGTCTGGTCCTCACGATCGTCACCGGTTCTGAGGTGTGGGACGGCGTCGCTTCGATCCTCATCGGAATCCTTCTCGGCCTCGTGGCTGTCCTCCTGGCATCCGAGACCAAAGAGCTGCTGGTTGGTGAAGCAGCGACGCGTGCCGATCGATCTGCGATTCGCGCGGCGGTGCTCTCTGTTGAAGAGGTCGAAGCGGTGGGGAGGCTGTTGACGATGCATCTGGGTCCCGAGGACGTGCTCGTCAACATCGACGTCGACCTGCGAGACGATCTCAGCAGCGAAGACGCCATCGATGTTGTGCATCACATCGAGGAAGCGATTCGAAGTGTCCTGCCGGAGGCAGGTGACATCTTCGTGGAGTCTGTCCATGTTTGAGGCGTCTGCCCCTGCGTCGTCGGCAAACCTTGGCCCCGGATTCGATACGCTTGCCCTTGCCGTCGAACTTCGATGTCGCGTCACCGCCGTCGCTTCGGAGCGTTGGACGATACGTCATGCCGGTCCACACACGCCACGAGGCAAGGACGCTGTGCTGACCTCGGCAAGGGCGATCTGCGACACACCTTTGGCACTAACGGTCCACAACGAGATCCCGATCGGCCGCGGGCTCGGATCCTCCGCAGCAGCGTTCGCGGCGGGCACGGCGGCCGCCATGCTCGCGTCAGGCCGTGGGGTGGACGCTGGAGAAGTGTTCGAGATCGTTTCGCACCTCGAACACCACCCGGACAACGCAGCCGCGACGGTGTTTGGCGGACTCGTGTCCGTCACGGCCGGCGGCGAGGTGGTGGCGCTCGACCTCAACCCGAGTCTCCGGGCCGTGATCGCGGTACCGGACAAGATGCTATCGACGACCCAGGCTCGACAGGTGCTCCCTTCAGCAATCGACCGAGCTACCGCGGTTCGCTCTATTCAACGTGTCGTGGCACTGGTTGATGGTTTGCGGACGGCGGACCCGGTGTCGCTCGACGCCGCGTCCGGAGATGAGCTCCACGAAGGTCCCCGTGCTCCGCTCAATCCCGTCGCGGAACCCCTCATCGCTGCGGCAAGAGGCGCCGGGGCGCTGTACGCATGCTGGAGCGGTGCAGGTCCGTCGATCCTTGCGCTCACCACCTCGATCGCCATCGATCCGGTCGTCGAGGCATTCAGGGGAGAGCTCGGAGGCGATGGGACGGTGATTGTGCCAAGCATCGGCGGACCAGGTCTCGAGACGTGATCCGGTTCGGCTTGCGAACCGGGACCAAAGCGGGCAATCTGGTGGTCTCAATTCCGAAGCAGAGGTGTGGATGGGTTCTCTCATCAAGAAGCGGCGCAAGAAGATGTCGAAGCACAAGTACCGCAAGCGTCGCAAGGCCAACAGGCATAAGAAGAGGTAGCGGCGAAGAGGTCCGGCGGTGCCGGGCCTCATCGCTTCTGCTACTCGAGGGTGATCCCGTTGCGATAGGCGGCGAGGAACGCAGCACCGAAGAGCAGGATGACCAGAACCGACAGAATGATGCCGATCAGGGCCACGATGCCGGTGATCATGAAGTAGGTCTTCAGCTTGCTCTGCGAATCGAGGAATTGGGCAGCGTCACCCGCCTCGTGGGCGGCCTCGACCGCGTTTCCTGCTTTCCACAGAAGGACTCCGAGCCAGATCGGGAGCCACGCGAACACGATCCCGATGATTGAGAGGGCGGACAGGCCCCCGCTCACGATCGAAATGACCCCCAGCAGCTTCATCCACCCCTTGGACTCATAGAGCGGACGAGACGCTTGGCTCACCGGTATCGAAGCGCTTGAGGTGCTCGGAGGTGGCCCGAATCCTTCCGGATAGGTCATGGTGCTGGCTCCCTGTCGGTTGACCACACGCTAGTGCTCTGTCCACCGACGTCTGGAGAGGCGGTCAACAACTCCGGCCGGCTCCACGCTACGCCCGGAACCTGCGGAGCCGAAGCGAGTTTGTCACGACCGACACGCTGGACGTGGCCATGGCCGCAGCAGCGAGCATTGGACTGATCACCCCGAACGCCGCAAGGGGGATCATCGCTGCGTTGTAGATGAACGCCCAGAACAGGTTCTGCTTGATGGTTCTGAAGGTCGCGCGGGCCAGCCTCATCGCGACGGTTGCGAGCGCCGGGTCACCCGACATGAGGATCACGTCGCCTGCCTCGATCGCCACATCGGTGCCTGTCCCGACGGCCGCCCCGAGGTCCGCCTGGGTGAGCGCGGGAGCGTCGTTGATGCCATCGCCGATGAACGCGACGACGTTGCCCTCGTCCTGGAACCTCTTCACCTGGGCGACCTTGTCTGCGGGCAGTACCTCGGCGACGATATCGGTGATCCCGAGTGCCGATCCGATCGCGTTGGCCGTCGTCGTGTTGTCTCCCGTCACCATGCCGACTCGTACACCCATCCGCTTGAGATCGGCAACCGCGTCGATTGCGTGCACACGAAGCGTGTCGGCCACCGCGATGACCCCTCGTACCTCGCCATCCCATGCGACCATGAACGCCGTCTTGCCGGCCATCTCGAACGCCGCAGAGGCTTCGGAGTAGGAGTCGGGGACGGTGAATCCCGCATCGTCGAACATCCTTCGGCGGCCGACGGACACCTCGGTGCCGTCGATCACGCCGCGCACTCCCAAGCCCGACATGTTCTCGAAGGAATCCGGCCGAACGATATCGAGGTCCGCTGTTTCGGCGGCGAGGACGACTGCCTGACCAATCGGATGTTCCGATACCGACTCGACAGATCCGGCCAAGCGGAGCAGCGCCGAGCGGTCACCCTGGGTGTCGATGTCCGTCACCTGCATCGCACCGTTCGTCAGCGTGCCGGTTTTGTCGAACAGAACCATGTCGACCGCCCTGGAGCGTTCGAACAGCTCAGCGCCTTTGAACACGACGCCAAGCCTTGCTCCGCGGCCGCTCCCCACCATGATGGCCGTGGGCGTTGCCAGTCCTAGGGCGCAGGGACACGCCACCACCAGTACTGCAACGCCGGTCGTGAGCGCCTGAGAGATGTCGCCGCCCGATACGAAGTACCACGCGACGCTCGTCACAACGGCGACTCCTATCACGATTGGCACGAACACCCCGGCGACGGAGTCGGCCAGCTTCTGTACGGGGGCTTTTGTCGCCTGAGCCTCCTCGACGAGGTGGGCGATCTGAGCCAGTGCCGTCTGGGCGCCGACACGGGTCGCCTTGACAACGAGAGCGCCGTGCTGGTTGACGGTCGCCCCAAACACCCCATCACCCACACTTTTGTCGACTGGCATCGACTCGCCGGTCAGCATGCTCTCGTCGAGAGATGAGGATCCTTCGACGATGACACCGTCCGTTGGGATCTTCTCGCCGGGGCGAACGATCAGCAGATCTTCCGGATGAACTTCTGAGACGGCAACCATGACCTCGGAGTCGTTCCGTAGTACCCGGGCCTCTTTCGCCCCGAGCTCCATGATTGTGCTGATCGCCTGTGACGCATGTCCCTTTGCTCTGGCCTCGAAGAAGCGACCGAGAAGGATGAAGGTGATGATCGCTCCGGCAGTGTCGAAAAAGAGCGGCCTTCCGGCGAAGAACGCCCACACCGAGTAGCCGTACGCGGCGGCGGTCCCGACCGACACCAGCGTGTCCATCGTCGCATCGAAGGCACGGAGCCTCTTCAGCGTGACTCTGTGGAATTGGAGGCCGAAGTAGAACTCGACTGGTGTGATGAGGACCCACTGGAGGATCCGTGACCACTCGGTCTTGGCGGCCATGGCGAGCACTACGACAGGAATGGTGAGAGCGGCGGCTCCGAGGAAGTTTCTCCATTGGGCTCGTTCTTCCTCTGTGAACCTGGCAGTGACGTCGATCCGTTCCTGCTCGGGAACGACCTCGTGCATGTCGTAGCCGATCTTCTTCACCGCTTCGATCAGGCGAGTCGCGTCGACACCTGGCGCGGCGACAACTCTTGCCTCCGAACCTGCGAAGTTGACGACCGCTTGGTCCACGCCATCCTGCTTCGACAGGATCCGTTCGATCCTGATCGCACACGACGCGCAGGTCATCCCCTCGACGTCGAATGTACGATCAAGGGTGTCAGCGTCCATCGACCTCGTAGCCTTGGTCTTCGATCGCCTCGACAATCGTGTCTAGGTTGGTGGTGGTCTCGTCCCAGGACACATCGACGGTCTTCTCGTCGATGTGAACCTCGACGGAGCCGACCCCATCGAGGGGGCGCACGGCACCCTCGATCGACATCTTGCAGTGGGCACAAGAGATGTCCGGAACGTTGAGGGTCAGGGTGCTCATAGCTCCTCCAAGTCGAGTCGAGGCGCCGGTCCGGTGACCGCTGCCGTGTACTTCATGGTTTCCATCAATTCATCGACGATCTCCGCTGCGCGATGCTTTCGCACCGCATCGGCAACACACGTCTCCAGGTGGTTTTGGAGCACGATACGGTTCACGCGTTCCAACGATGCCTGGAGCGCAGATACCTGTTTCATCACATCGGGGCAGTAGCGGTCTGTTTCGACCATCGCGATCACGCCGTCCAGGTGGCCGCGAACGGTCTTGAGGCGAACCAGGGCGTTGCGCTTGTGTTCTTCTTTCATACCATCACAGTATACCCCACCCGGGGTGGGGTGGGTAGAGAACTTCATGGAGAGGCCCCGGAGAGGGGGTTCCGGGGCCTCGTGGTCGGCGTCTCATGGAGGGGGAGATTGGGACGCCGTGATCTTTGTCGCTGCTCACGTACCTTCGGGAACGACCCTTCCGCGAACTCGAGGGAACCGAACCGGGGCGTGGGCGTAGCAGTACTCGCGACGGTTGTACTGCGAGAGCTTGGTGTTGCAGCCCTTCTGGACGCACACTCGATCGTCCCCGTACTTGCGGGATGGTCTCAAACCGCCCTTCAGTCGGGCGCCTTTCAGTGTGTCTGCCATCTTGCCCTCCGTCTCTTTGATCGGGCCGTGTCGGGGTACCCTACCCGGACCGAACAGGAATTGCACCTATTTCTATGTTGGTAATGGTGTATTTGTATTCCCGGTACTCCGATCTGTCAAGCAGTGTGCGTGATGAAGCTGAACGGGGAGTGAACGGGTCCTAAAGAAATCATGAGAATCAGAAGTGCCTGAACCTTGCTTCAGGACCCGTCTTCGGTAGGAACACGCCCTGTGGTCTCGTTGTGACGGTGACCCTCTTTCGATTGATGACTGACGACTGGGGACCGGCTCGCGGAGCGAGGCCACTACCGTGCCTGCCATGGATACCGGACTTCGAAACAGCGGCGTTGTTGTCACAGGGGGCGCAGGCGGCATCGGATCTGCCGTGGTCAGAGCGTTTGCGCAGGAGGGTGCACGGGTGGCTGTGCACTACCGAACGTCTCGGGATCGGGCCGAGCGTCTCGCCAACGAGGTCGGTGGTGTTGCATTGCCGGCGGATCTGACGGTGGAAGAGGAGGCCGACGGCCTGATTCCCGCCGCTGTTCATGCGCTCGGTCGAGTGGATGTCTGTGTCGCAAATGCCGGAGTCTGGCCCTCGGAGGACCTTCCGCTCTGGAAACTGCCACTCGATCGGTGGGAAGCAACCCTCAGGCAGAATCTCACTGCGACCTTCCTCACTGCTCGGTCCTTTCTCCGTCACGCAGCCTCGACGAGATCCGGCAGCCTCGTGATGATTGGATCGACGGCCGGTGTATTCGGTGAAGCCGGTCACATCGACTACGCAGCCGCGAAAGGGGGCATTCTGACCGGGTTGCTGCTCAGCGCGAAGAATGAAGCCGCTCGGATCGGGGTTCGGGTCAATGCTGTTGCGCCGGGGTGGACGGTGACGCCGATGACCACGCAAGCGCGCAAAGACCCGGCGTTGGAGCGGCGCGTCACGGCAACCATGGCGCTCAAGAAGATGGGAACCCCGGAGGACGTGGCATTTCAGGTGGTGCTGCTCGCCTCCGACCGCCTGTCTGGACACGTGACAGGACAGGTCGTTGTGGTGGCCGGTGGCATGGAGGGCCGGCTCCTTCAGGAGTAGGAGCCAACCTCGCTGCCGCCTACCCACGTTGACATCACGTTGGTGGCACGGACAAGAGCGGGTGAGGACAACACCGGATCGCGATCCACGACCACGAAGTCTGCAGGAGACCCGGGCTCGAGGGGTGGTGGCTCTCCAAGCGAGCGGGCACCGCCACTCGTGAACAGCTCGAAGGCCTGCTGAGCGGTCAGGGCCTCCTCGGTGTGGAAGCCGTTTCGATCTCGTGCCGCCGCCATGCCGAGGAACGGGTCCGGTGACTCGACCGGCGCGTCCGATCCCCCGCAGAGAGGGACTCCGCCGTCGACCATGGATGCGAACCGGTATGCACGCGCGGCGCGATCCTCGCCGAGCCGAGATGGCAGCCACGGTGCGTCAGTCGGCACGAACGCTGGTTGAACGCAAGCAGTCACGCCCAGTTTGGCCATCCGGCGGAGGCTGATGTCCGGGAGGATCGATGCGTGTTCGATGCGGAGTCGGCCAGGGTCGGCACCCTCGCCGATGAGTGCTTCGAACAGATCGAGGACCCGCTCGACTGCGAGATCTCCGATTGCGTGGACTGCCACAAGACCGTCGCGGTCGAGTGCGAATCGGGCCTTGGCGGGTGACAGGTTGAGTCGCAGAATCCCCGAGTTGCCGGGATCGTCGTCGTAGGGACGTGTCAGCGCGGCGGTTCTCGCGCCGAGGCTGCCGTCTGCGAAGGCTTTGAGGCCGGCAAACCGCAGGCGCTGTGAGGTCAGCCGACCGATCCCCACGGGCTCCTCCAGAATCGCGTGGACTCGCAGAGGGAGATCGTCAGCCGCTTCGATGATTGGATCTATCGGTTCCGACCATGACGATGTGATGACGGCACCGATAGATGTGATTCCGAGGCGTGTCAACCGGGTGAGCGCCGAGAGGAGCTGCACTCGGGTGACCGATGGCATCTCGAGTCGAGACGTGACCGCGGCAATCGCCGTCTCCCGCAGGATGCCGTTTGGTGTCCCGTCCGAGTTCCGATCAAAACTCCCACCCGGGGGATCGAGCACGTCAGGTCCGATCCCGGCGGCGACGAGCGCAGCCGTGTTGGCGATTGCGACATGACCGCAGATTCTGAACAACACCACCGGCCTGTCGACCACGTCCAGGTCATCTCGTGTCGGCAGCCGGCCTTCGGCCAGTGTCCGCTCATCCAGCCCGCTCCCCATGGTGACCCCGGGCGCGTCGGGCAACCGCTGCTGGAGATCCCGGATGGTGGTCATGTTGGAGAGAAGCATTCCGCCCGATGCGAGGGCAAGCGGATGCAGGTGAGCGTCCCGCAATCCCGGAATGATCACAGCGTCAGGGAATCGGGTGATCCGGAGATCGTGAGACTGAAGCTGAGCAGCTTCGCCGACTTCGAGGATTGTGCCATCTTCGATCAGCAGCGCATTCCCGGCGATGCCGGCAGGCGTACGAACAGAGTCGGCGACGATCAGTCGTTTCAAGCGGGCAACTCCCGCACGATCTCATCGAGGGGTTTGCGTCCTCCGTAGGGACGTCGGGCACGTGAGGACCTCTCGGCCTCGCCGTCCTCGTAGCCGAACGCAACCACGTAGCGACACGTGTAGCTGTCGGCCAGCTTCAACACTTCGCGAGCGCACACCCCATCGTGGAGTGTTACGGGGCACGATCCGATGCCGAGGGCCGCCGCCGCGAGCATCATGTTCTGAGCGACCCGACCTATGTCGAACTCATATCCGTCGGGAAGGCGCACAAGCGCGATGCCGAGGGTCGCGTTGACGAGAGGGGAGGTGAAGTTGCCGCACGCGGCCACTGCCTGGCGGGCTTCCGCTTCACGGAGAAGAACGAACGACCAACGTTGCGTGTTCTTCGAACTCCCGGTCCAGCGCCCGGCCTCGAGGATTCGCTCGAGGTCGCTTTCTGGGATTGGGGTTCCCGTGAAGTGTCGAACGACTCTGAGACCCTTGACGAGGTCGTACGGTTCCATTGCGTGCTCCTCTACTTCATGGCGGCGGCGATGAGGCCGCAGAATTCTTGGTGCGAGACTCCGTTCGAGGCGTAGAACGCAGTATCGAACGGAGTCGAGGGGGTCGATTCCAGGTTTGTGACTGTGCCGCCTGCCTCCTGAACGAGAAGGATTCCCGCGGCCACGTCCCAGGGGTGGAGACCAACTTCCCAGAACGCGTCGAAACGTCCTGTCGCTACCCAGGCGAGATCGAGTGCGGCCGATCCCATTCGTCTGACGCCCTGCACGTTGGAGAGGACCGCGCCGACGATCGCCCCCAGTTCGCCGCCTCGCTCGCGTCGGTCGTACGGGAACCCGGTTCCGACGACCGCCTCGCTCAGCTCCGTTCTCGAGACGCCGATCTCACTGCCGTTGAGCCACGCGCCTGCTCCTGCTGCAGCCGAGAACTCCTCGTCATGGAAGACGTCGGTGACAACTCCAACCAGTGGTGCGCCGTCCTCACAAAGCGCAATAGAGACCGAGACGTGGGGGATACCGTGGATGTAGTTGACGGTACCGTCGAGAGGGTCGACCAGCCACCACCGTCCCGAGGTTCCTTCACCTTCAGGATGTTCCTCGGCGAGGATCTCGTCGTCGGGCCGCTGCGAGTTCAGAAACGAGACGATACGCCGCTGAGCCTCCGTGTCGGCGTTCGTGACAGGATCGACTTCGCTCTTGTAGGAGATTGTCTGCGTGTGAACGGCGCGGATGGTGGCGGCTCCGAGGCGCGCGGCCCCTCTCGCAACATCGAGGTCAGTCACGGGTAGAACTCTAGGAGTCTGTCGAGGAGTGCTGGACGTCGACGCACAACCGGTGCTTCAGTACCGCCTGCGGGAACTGATGACGTAGCCAGAGTGAAAGAAAGGAGGCCACCCCTTCGGGTGGCCTCCTTGGCCGGCCCGGAGACGAGTCTCCGCCAGGGACGGCCGGCCTATTTCCGGCTTTCGTACGCCTCGAGGCCTGCCTCGATCGTATCGACTGCCGAATCCAAGTCCGCAATGCTCGTCACGAGCGGCGGGATGAAACGAATGATGTTCCCATCCGGCCCGCACGAGATGATTATCAATTCATGCCTCAAACCAAAATCGGAGAGGAAGCGCATTGCATCGGCGTCCGGTTCTCTGGTTGCCTGATCGCGGACCAGTTCGATGCCGATCATGAGACCGAGCCCCCGAACGTCCCCGATGGTCGGGTGCTCGACCTGGAGCTTGTGGAACCGCTCGAATGCATGTGCCGACAGATCGCGAGCATGGGGAAGGAGGTTCTCCATCACATCCATTCCGGCGACGGCTGCTGCACAGGCCACCGGGTTGCCTCCGTACGTCGTGCCATGGGCCCCTACCGGCCACGGACCGATGATCTGTCTCGAGGCTCCGTAGGCCGACAGAGGTAGGCCGTTCGCGATGCCTTTGCCCAGCACGATGATGTCGGGATCGACGTGGTAGTGGTCGGCGGCGAACCATTCGGCGGTCCTACCGAATCCGGTTTGGACCTCGTCGAAGACGAGCATGATGCCGTGTTCGTCTGCGATGGAGCGGAGTGCTTCCAGAAACGCCTCCGGCGCCGGGTAGTAGCCGCCTTCACCTTGAACCGGCTCGACGAGGAAGGCAGCGATCGACTTGGGGAGTACTTCGTGTTTGAACATCCTGCGAAGCTCGTCCAAAGCGAGCTTCGTTGCCTCTTCCTCCGTCATGCCCCATCGATACGGATGCGGGAATGGTGCAACCCATACCGACCCGAGGATCGGGTGGTACCCGTCTCGGTATTTGGCGTTGGACGTGGTGTACGAGACCGAGCCCATCGTCCTGCCGTGGAATGCTCCCCGAAAGACGACAACTCCCTGCCGTTTCGTCGTGTACTTGGCGAGTTTGACGCCGGCTTCGACAGCCTCCGCGCCCGAGTTGGCAAAGCCGAACATCTCGATTCCGTCCGGTGTCACCTCCCGCAAGCGTTCGGCGGCCTGGAGGATCGAGTCGTACCGGAAGACGCAGCCTGCATGGGCGAGCTTGCCGAGTTGCCGTTGGGCGGCGGCGACAACGTCGGGATGATTGTGGCCGAGGTTGACGACGGCGGTCCCGCACGCGAAGTCTGCGTAGCGGTTTCCTTTCTGGTCGTAGACCCACAGTCCTTCAGCTCGCTCGGCGTGGATGTCGGTGTCGAACGCGAGCACCGGTGCTACGGATTCTGAGAAGCGGTTGAGGAAGTCGTTCATGCGGTGATCCCTTCGGCCAGGTGGTGGACATGTGCGATGTGCACCACCAGGGGAACCGCGTAGATCGCGGCTCGCGCATAGCGCGGGATGAGAGAGCGACTCGTCGCCGTAGCCATGTTCGCATTGTGGCACATGAATCAGGACCCTGTAGAGGGTGTTTGGCCCGGATACTCGCCGCCGGTTTCGTCAGCGGCCCTACGGAACCCACACGATCTGGCCTGGAGCGTCGCCGGAGAGAGAGACTGCCCCCCGACCTCTGGTGGACCTCGCCATGAGCGCGTTGTTCATGGTGGTGACCAACCACGCGCCGTTCTCGGTGAACCCGAGCGCCCGCAGGGGGATGGGCTGATTTCCACAGACCACTGCAGCCCCACATTGGTAGTTGGCGAACTGGAGAGCCGAGAACAGAGAACTCCAAGGGCCGTTGGGGGTATCGAGGTTGACGACGAACGTTCCCCCATCGCCGGCATCGACGATCTCACCCGAGTCGATCTGCACCGTGTTGATATCGCTGGTCACCACCGAGAGTGGTGTCGGGTTCGGGGATGGAGCATTCGGAACCACGGCGCCATCGAACAGTTCGGAGTCCCCGGGTATGAAGAAGAGCACCGCCGTATCCACATTCGTCTTCGCGAGGACGATGAGATCCGACCCGATGCCGATTGCATCGAGGATGACTCCTGCCCCTGGAAGATCTCCGATGCCGATCAGGGTCTCTGGGGCGGGGGGTGCTTCTCCCGCAGCGATGGCGTCGGCGGTTCTCGGAAGGTGGACGATGGCGGTGTCGGTCACTGCGAAGGGAACGTTTCCGACGAGGCCAATCGAGTGCCCCGACAGAAGGGGCATCAGCGCCGTTCCGGTAGTGGTGCTGCTACTCGAGGTGAAGTCGTAGGTGAGGATCTGATCGTCGGACGTCTCGAGAAAGAGCCCGGTGCCGGGCACGTTGAGGATTGCCGTAACGGGTCCGACCTCGGCCGGCAGTGAGGCAAGCGGTTGAGCGTTGCCCATCTCGTCGACCAGCGACACCTTCCTCGATCCGTCGTCGTACTCGGCGGTTCGAAGGAGGGGATGTGCCGGGTCGTAGGAGGAACCGTCGGCGATCGCCAGTGTCAGACCCTCGGTCGGTACCTCATCCGATCCGCGAGGGCCGCGGCGATACACGACGCCGTCTCTGAGTTCGAAGAGGCTGCCAGGACGAATGAGCACCGTCGGCAGGGGCACGAACGAGCTGTCGTACACCCTCAGGCGGTCACCGCTTCTGGAACCATCGACGCTGATCTTGGCCTGTCTGAAGATCGACGCGGTGGGGAAGGCATACGTGCCCGTTCCATCAGCCCAGTACAGGGCCGAGCCGTCGCCGGACCATGCGTAGACCGAGGATGGAGGGGCCACGAGTTCTCTACTTCCGTTGGGTATGTCGATGATCCAGACACCGGGTCCGCCGTCCTCACCGTTACTTGCGGCGGTGGCTTCGATCGCCAGATAACGGCCGGTGGGATCGAAAGCCGCCGACTGGATCTCGGTGTAGTCGGAACTCGAAATGCTCGTCCCGATAGCAAGCCTCCCGTCTGTGACGTACGCCGTCGCCTGATTGGAGAGCGCAACCAGCCTCCCGCCCAATACGGTGAGCAGGTCACCGGCGACCGTCCAGAAGGACGACGTGTCCGATGTGGAAAGGCCAATCAGAGCCGAATCGGGCGACCACATCAACAGACCGTCCTCGAAGGGTCCCTGACGTGTTCCCGGCGTCATGTCGATCGTGATTCCCGGCGTCATGTCGATCGTGAGCCCGGAAGGAATGTCATACACGGACACGTTCCCTTCCGTGTCGAGGAGCGCAAGATCCCGCCCATTCGGGGCGAGGGCGACGTCGTCGTAGCTGCCGGGTGACCCGATGGGGAGCGGAGTCTCGATGCCTCCCGTCGACATCAGCGCGAACCCATCGGATCGTTCGACGATCATGGACCCGTCGGGGAGCACATCTACTGCAGGTTCGAGGAAGGGGAAGGAACCCGTGAGGGTCTGCGGGGGGTTCTTGTCGGAAATGATCCCGATCCACGTGCCGCTCGCCATGACGTAGACGGGAAGTGACGCCTCCGGGTCCGGGATGGTACTGGACGTGGTGGTCGTGAGAGGAGGGGGTGTTGGTGTCGTGACGTGCTGGAAACCGGATGGAACGGTGAGAATCGAGAGAATAAGCCCGACGACGACCACACCAGCGACGATGAGCCACGGCCGCTGTTCCCGCACCATCCGTGCCAACGGCACAGGCGGTTCGGCTGGTTCCGTCTCCTGCACAGGCTGCGGCTGGGTGTCCGGCTCGACCCATGCCTGCCGGCCACAGGTGGGGCAGGTCTCGGTGTCGACCTGGCGATCACAGTAGAAGCAGTACCCCATTCACATCAGCGTACGGGCATCGCGGCAGGTCTGCACAGGATCTCAGGCCACGAAGGTCTTCCACCACGAGTGCAGCTCATCCGCGTGGTGCCCCATCACAGCGACGATGTGATTGCCGAGCGGCCGTTCCAACAGATCCGACACAGACCCGCGAGACAGGTGCACGTCCATCTGCGTCCGGCACAGCCCCTCGATCGGCTCCCGAACATGGACCTCTCCTTCGGCCAGCCAGAGCTCATCCATGGCGATGCCACCTATGCGCAACAGTGTCACAGGGCCCGGGGGGATGGTTCCTTGGATGCCGACGCTGCTCCCCGATTCGAAGTGGGAGCGCAACGCGTAGGAGTCCACGATGCTTCGCGGAACCGTGCAGTGGGCGAGGAGCACCCTGTTCGCATCGACATCGACCTGCGCGGGATTGGCCATCCAAGGCATCTCGCTTGTGAGCTCTCGTGCCCACATGATGCCGACGGTGGACACCACATCCCCCTCACATCCCGCGACGATGCCTTCGTCGTTCAGCTCAGAGAGTGCGACGCAGCCGCTGGTTTCGATGTCCCCGAGCAGATCGAAACACCGGACCGACACCGCCGTGAGGGAGTTGTCGTCCACGAACCGTTCGAGTGCGACGGTCAGCCGGGCGGCGTCCTGGATTGCCGCGGGCGAAGGCTCTTCGATGTGATGGGCGTGATCGTGAAGTTCCGTGGCGCCGTTCGGTGGGGCGGTTGAGAACTCCTCGTAGATACTGTCGAGGGCGACGTCCACAACCATCGGTCCCCAGGTTGCCCGGACAGTCTCCGGTGTCGGGGTCGAAGCGACCAACCAGTCGGAAGGAACGCCCGCTCTGCCCAGACGTGCATTCCTGAGCGCAGCTCGCACGGCGAGCCCCTTGGCCGCCGTTTCGATCGCCTTCAAGCCTTCGACGTCGTTTTCGGAACGGAGGTAGAGGATGTGTCCGCGAGCGCCGAGCTGCTGGAGGCGAGCCAACGACTCCAGTGATGCGGGAAGCGAGTTGTGACCCGGGTGGGCGATCATGAACACTGGTCGCTGGGGGTCCTGTTCCCACCAGTCGATGATCTGGCGCTCAGTGCCTCCGGTCGCCACCAGGATGAGAGACGCATCGGACTCGCCGGCTCTGCCACCGATCGAGGAGAGCGCATCGACAAACGGTGCTACCACCCGATCGAGTGCCTCGTGAAGTGGGGAAGCGATGATGCGGTAGGAGAAGTGCTGAGTCACGTGTCAAGCCTTCCGTTCGAAGTGGACGTGCCGAGTCTCGACAGGATTGTGATGAGGATCGTCGTGGAGTACCTGACCGTCCTGTGTCTGTGGCATGGGGTGACTGTAGGCGTCGGCGAGCGTGTCGGCGGTGAGGACCTCATCGGGTGGGCCCGACGCCACGATCCGTCCCGCGAGAAGCAGCACATGGTCCGCCATGTGGGCCTCTTCGAGCGAGTGGGTCGTGCCGACAATGGTCACACCGTCCGCTATCTCTTCCTGGATCACCTGGAGGATGTAGTCACGCGACACGAGGTCGAGCCCGGTGATCGGTTCGTCGAGCAACAGGAGTGAAGCTTGCTGGGCGAGGCCCTGCGCAACGAACACACGCTGGCGCTGCCCGCCCGAAAGCTCCGAGAGATGACGCCCCGCCAGGTCTGAGATGCCGAGCCGCTCCATCGCCTTGTCGCAGATGGCCTTGTCTTCGGGCCCGAAGCGTCCGAAGAGGCCGAGGCGCGCGTACCTGCCCATTCGCACCGCTTCGAGCACTGTGATCGGTGTGATCTCGTTGAGCCTCGTGGCCTGCAGAACGTATGCGATTCCCCCCTTTCGATCGAACGGCACAGAGAGGGTGCCGGCAGATGGCTCGGTCAGTCCGGCGATTGCGTGCAGGAGGGTCGACTTGCCCGAACCATTCGGTCCGATCACGGCGGTGATTGCTCCAGTCGGAATCTCGAACGAGGACGGCGCGAGTGCGATACGGTCCCCGTAGGCGAGCACGAGGTTGTGCGCCTGGATCACTGTGCGGTCCGACACGCGTCACACACTCCTTCCAGCTCGAGTCGGTGCCCGGTCAGTTCGTAGTCGTGGGCGGCAGCAGCTGTATCGATGAGACGGGAGATCACCCGCTCCAGTTCGTCGGAGATCGCAACTTCGTCGGTTCGTCCACACCGCAGACATACGAAGTGGTGGTGATGGTCACCTGTGACGCGTTCGGACAGCTCGTACTTCGCGATGCCGTCACCATCGACGTACTTGGTCAGGAGGCCGGCATTGGCGAGCAGCTGCAGGTTCCGGTAGATCGACGAGACGGGGATCCGGCGCCGCATCGCTGTATCCAACTCGGCCGCCGATCGCGGCCCCGGATGGCTGACGAGGCAGGTGATGACCATGCGCCGGGCCTTGGTGATCCGCACGCCGTGGTCGGTCAGGTATCTGACCGCTCTTTCTGCGAGTTCTACTTGCGCCATGCTGAAATGACGATACCATAGAAACATGCAAATGAGAATCGTTATCATTCTTGTGACGGGGCTGATTGCATCCGCCTGCAGCTCGGGAGCAACCTCGGATGAGCCGAGGATCGTGGCAACCACCACCATCCTCGGGGACGTCGTGCGTGAGATAGCGGGTGATGCCGTGGCGGTGGAAGTACTGATGCCGGTGGGCGCCGACCCACACGAGTTCGAGCCATCGGCCAAGCAGGTGGCCGCGATGGAATCAGCGACCTTGGTAGTTGCAAACGGGCTCGGTCTGGAAGAGGGGATGTCCTCAGTGCTCGAGATGGTTGAAGCCGATGGCGTGCCCGTGCTGAAGGTCGGTGAGCTCGAGACCTCCCGCTACTTCGAAGATGGCCATGCCGATCCGCACGTGTGGTTCGATCCGGAACGCATGGCGAATGCGGCCACGGTCGTTGCTGCCAGGCTGGCAGACCTCGCTCCGGGCGCAGCTGATTGGGCAGCTCGCGGTGACGCGTACGCCCAAAAGATCGTCGACACCCAGACCGAGATGACCCGCGTCTTCGACGAGATTTCACAGGATCGCCGCAAGCTCGTTACCGGCCACATGGCATTCGGGTATCTCGCGGATCGCTTCGGCTTCTCGATCGTCGGCGTTGTGATCCCCGGCGGTGGAACGCTGGGTGAACCAAGTGCGGCAGACCTGGCGGCACTGGTTCGGACGATCACCGATGAGAAGGTTCCGGCCATCTTCACGGAGACGACCGAGTCGCCGACGCTGGCCGAGACGCTTGCCCAAGAGGTAGGCCACGACGTGCAGATCGTTACCCTATATACGGGCTCGCTTGGGGCGCCGGATTCGGGTGCAGACACGTACCTCGGTTTGCTGCTCACCGACGCGAACAGAATCACCGACGCACTGAAGTAGAACGGAGACGGGCAGATGGAGTGGCTGGCTGAGCCCTTTCGCCTCGAGTTCATGCAGCGAGCGTTGCTTGCAGGCGTTCTGGTAGCGGCGGTGACGTCAATCGTCGGCACGTGGGTGGTGCTGCGAGGGCTGAGCTTCATCGGCGACGCGCTTGCGCACGGCGTGCTTCCGGGCATCGCGCTCGGGGTCCTATTCGGATTCAGTCAGCTTGTCGGTGCGGTGGCGTCGGGAATGGTCATGGTGTGGGGCATCGGCACCATTCATCGCCGGGCCCGCCTGTCCGAAGACACAGGCATAGGCCTCTTGTTCGTCGGCATGCTCGGACTCGGCGTTGTGATCATCTCCAGGACATCGTCCTACGCGGGTAGTCTCGCCGGAATCCTGTTCGGCGATGCGCTGGGCGTTGACGCGTCCGATCTTCGTACACTGGCAGCCGGTCTCGTCGTGACGATCGTCGTCGCTCTCGCCTTCTACCGTCCCTTCCTCGCGCTGGCATTCAACGAGGACAAGGCACGCCTGCTGGGCATGCGGCCCCGTCTCGCCAGAGCAGTCATGCTCGGCCTGGTGACGCTCGCAGTTGTGATCGCATTCAAGACGGTCGGAACGCTCCTGGTGTTCGGTCTGCTGATAGCACCGCCGGCAACGGCATCACTCATCACCCGACGTGTGCCGTCGATGATGGGCGTCGCCGTCGCGATGGGAGTCCTGGCCGTGCTGGGAGGCCTGTACATCAGCTACTACGCCGGGACGGCCGCCGGCGCCACAATGGCGACGCTGTCGGTGGCACTCTTCTTCGCAGTCATGGCGATCAGAGAAGTGGTCCACGACTAGGCGGATCGCGAGAAACCACACAGATTCCCTACCATCGGGGTCATGGCCAAGCACAGGGACGAGCTGAGGCGCCCGGAAGTCGTCCGGGCGCTGATCACGGCCGGCGTGATCGTCGGGCTGGCTGTGTTCGGGTTCTTCGCAGCCACAGGCATCCGGGCGTTGCAGGCGTACCGAAGCGTGGAGCGAGAGGACTTCGCGTCGGCTTCGCTCGTGCGGGCGAAGATCCAAGAGAGAACCGATGAGCAGGTGGCACAGGCGCAGAGCTCCGCAGCCGAAGACGTCTCACCGCCGTTGCTGGACAAGGACCTACTCCAGCTCATTGTGGCCGAGCGGAACCAGCGCGAAGCGGTCATCACCCCGTTCGAACTCCCCACGGCGACGAGTCCCGCTCTTCCGAACAGCATGTTCACCTCCTATCTCCTGGTCGGGCAGGAAGGACCACGAGCCGATGCCATGCTGCTCATCCTGCTGCCGTCCGACGGTTCGGCGCCGATCATCGCGTCACTGCCTCGTGACCTGTACGTGATGAACCCATGTATCGATACCTATGCCAGGCTCAATACCGGGCTGGGCGGCTGCAAAGGTGTTGCCGGCGGAGCGGAGCTGCTCGCGCTGATGGTCCAGGACTACACCGGCATCGAGGTCGACCACTTCGCGAGGATCGACTTCTCGGGTTTCGCCGACATCATCGACGCGCTCGGCGGCGTCGACATCTGTGTCGACAACGCAGTACGAGACGCCAAAGCTCAGCTGGACCTTCCGGCGGGCTGCACCCACGCGAGCGGCGCACAAGCCCTCGCCTGGGTGAGAACCCGCCACACCGAGGAGTATGTCGATGGGGAGTGGAAGCCGGTCGCCGGAGCGAGCGACCTTACCCGCGAGCAGCATCAGCAAGAGATGCTCTTCAAGATCGCCGGACGGCTCGCGTCGTTCAGTTCCTTGAGTGCCTTTTCCTCGGTCGCCGGCCAGGTGGCCGGGGTCGTACACCTGGACTCTCGGTTCGCTTTCGGCGACGCGGTGAGCCTCGCCTGGAGCTTCCGTGGCATCACCGCATCTGATGTCAGGAAGGTACACATCTCTGTGAAGGACTACGTCACGTCAGCAGGTGCGTGGGTCCTCCTGCCGACCAAGACGTTCAACGAAGAACTCGCCAAGGTGTATTCAGCGGCGGCGAGATAACCTCAGAGTCGTCAGTCGTCAGCCAGAGCGCGGCCGCATTCGCCACGAGACCGTGGGCGCACCCTGGTGCTTGGTACCGGGTACGCCGGGCGCAACGAAGTTGTGAGAGCTGAGCGAGTCTCCTCCCCCAGCGAAGTCGTGAGGGCTGAGCGTTGGGGAGGTGGCTCGAAGGGCCGGC
>Ga0315542_1000784_pt1 | contig 20263 bp, 15 predicted proteins | sample SalMarSW160120MG_FD_202541 | JGI IMG/M metagenome (GOLD analysis project Ga0315542, IMG submission 202541) | Salt marsh sediment microbial communities from the Plum Island Ecosystem LTER, Massachusetts, United States - Salt Marsh Sediment SW1601-20 ... | reverse complement strand
CTTAGATTATTGACCACAATTGTTGTGTTTATTGTAGAGGAAGTTGCATTTAGTGTACCATCGATATATAATCTTGAAACATCGAAACCAGATGTTGCATCGGAAACATTCCATACAAGTGTAACAGAAGCACCATTCACAATAGGATCTATCAGAGTAATTTCAGGGGAATCGTTATCGATATTCACAGTGTAATGGGCTGCTTCTTTCCCAATATTTCCGACTGAGTCAACTGCTACTACATGGTAATACCAAGTTCCGCTAGCCAAGTCTTCGGCGGGAAGAGTTCCATTGATGGTTGTATAAGTTCCAGTTGTCCTATCAGGAATTGTGGTGGGATTCTGATCAGCTATGAAATAATATCCTGCAATCTCATTGACTTCAGGCGGTACTGTCCAGTTTATCTGTGGTCTTGGGTTGTTGTACCACAGTATAGGATTGGGATGGGATGATGAGCTTATTGTTGGTGTCCGAACTGTTGTGTCATAGTAGATTGATAGAAGAGGGTCTCCAATGATATTCATTCCATAATACCATTCTAGATACCATTCTCCTGCATCATTTGAAGGTGTAAGAGAGGCGGAGAACCAATCTCTCAAGCTCTCACCAAGAGTTGCATTCTGACCAAGAGGCCCGTAGAATTCAGCATTGTTCATCATACTACCGGTCTTACTGCTACCAATGGATGCAAGACTGTAGCTACCACTGAATGTGTATGTAACTCCAAGATCATCAGCAAAAGTCCATTTAGCACCTGAGCAGCAGAATAGATTGTAGAAGTTGAATGATGGCGGTGCAGCATGTACCTGTGAAGAGGATACTGTTCCCTCACCAGAACCCTCGGGACCGAAATAGTGGGTTGTTGGTGAACTATGAGCGCATAGATGGCCCCATTGATAGTTTTGGGTTATTCTATTATTCAACCAATCAGTGGCAGTTGTAGTGGTAGTAGGTGTACTCACGAGCATTCGAGTGGAGTAAGCAGGTGCAGCGTCACTGGACCAAGAGACGGCCCAGGGCTCCCAATCATCGTCAATATAGAATAATGCTCGTCGATTTCGTGTAACGCCACCAGTACGGTAATCATGAATTCTCGCCAAGTATGTATTGATATGGTCTGCAACACTTGTACCCCAAGTTAGGCAAGTAGGATCGATTCGACCAATAAATATCTCTGGAAAGATATCAGTTCCAGTAGTTGAACTGTGAGAATCATAGACACCATCTGATGGGTTAGTGTCAATCCAAGTCCCATCCAAATCAGTCAAGAAAAGATCGCAGATGAAGGTTTCAGCAGAAAATGGACCTGCTGCAGCATGGTAAAATTGTGCATAAGGAAGTCTTCCAATCAGTACTGCTCCAAGAAGATCTTCAGAATCATACCAGTTGGATAAATTGGCTTTCAATTGTTCGGCAGTGAATATTGAGTTAGTATAGAGAATTGTATGGTATCCTGTATCATTGAGATCCTGTCTATACTGCGTAACAGCAGCAGATATGCTGGAATATAATGCATTTTCAACTACTATTGCTACTGTGTCTAATCCTTTGGAAACTGCAGGTGCACTTTCTAAAGATAAAAGGGTACTTTCAGAAGTAGTATTCTCAACAGTAGAAACTTTAGAAAGACTATCTGCAGAGTTTATAGAAGCAGAAACGCTACTACTTGCTTGGTTAAGAAATAGTAAGCATAAAATTACGGCGGTAAAGCCAATCTTGTTAGATTTCATCGATGAACGACAACTCCGCTTCTACACAGTGTCTGCTATGTAGCAATATGAAGTTGTTGAGGTCTAGTATCTACTACCGGACTGGTTTGTAAATCAAGGGCCAGTCTTTTTAGGGAGTCATTCCATAAAGAAATCCAGCGAAAGTAAGAACTGGGGTTAGAGAAAGTGGTATCCGAGATATTCATTCATTACTTGACCACAACTGGACTAGAAAAATCTACAAAGTTCAGGACAGATGATACTGTCATTAATCTCGATCTCAGAGATATTTCGTCTGTAGATCTGCTACCTCTCATCTGGTGTGAAAATCTTGAATCTTTATGTCTTCGGAATAACTCTCTAACGGAGATTGATCTTTCCCCATTAGAGAAGTGTGGAAAGAACTTGAAAGTCCTCAGTCTGAGCAATAATCGTATTCAGGAGATAGACCTCGAACCCCTCAGTTCATGCCCAAATCTTCTCGAAGTTGCACTGGATGACAACAGAATCAAACGGATTGATTTATCCCCCCTATTTCAGTGTGCAAATCTAACTGAATTAGATCTTGACAAAGAAGTGTCATTGACAGCAGACCTACTCTTACGCTCAGTGGGAAGTTGGCCAGAGGTTCTTGTTGAGCGGTATCATCGAATTCTTTGGAAATCAGGCACTATTGGATAATTTAGAAATCGAACGGAGGACTTCCCTTGGACATAGGACTATCTGGAAAACATGCTGTAATTACCGGTGCATCAGGTGGAATCGGATTTGAAACTGTGAAGATGTTCTTGTCAGAGGGAACTAGAGTGACTGGGACATTCAACAAATCGATGAGGAAATTAGAGTCATTACAGGACAGTTGGCCAGATCAATTGTTACCCGTGAAAACCGATCAGACCAATGAGCCAGAGGTGGAGTCCTTGTTTGAACAAGCAAATGAGAGGTTTGGTAGAGTCGATATCTTGGTCGCAAATGCAGGAATAGCCAATCATGAGGGGGTGGCAATTCAAGACATGTCCTTGAAGCAATGGGAGAAGACCCTCTCTGTCAATCTTACTGGTAGTTTTCTCTGTGCCAAGCATTTCTTTGCGAATCTTGAGAGAAACAAGGGAGATACAGCATCTTTGATACTGATAGGCTCAACTGCAGGTTTCTTTGGTGAAGCTTGGTATTCAGATTATGCAACTAGTAAAGCAGGTATGCATGGTCTCATGATGAGTTTGAAGAATGAGATAACGCATATTGCACCAAAAGGACGAGTGAATCTAGTCAATCCCGGATGGACTCTTACTCCTATGGCTGAGGAAGCATTAACTGACAAGGAGATGGTTACAAGGATTTTGCAGACAATTCCGATGCGTAAGACCGCGACTCCTCATGACATTGGTTCAGCAATCGTGTACCTTGCTTCAGATGTGCTTTCAGGTCATGTGAGTGGGCAAACGATTAACGTAGCAGGTGGAATGGAAGGAAGAGTCCTATTTACAGCAAGAGAAATTGAATCTTCAGAGTAAAAAACTAGCGTCTGTTTTGATAGGTTTCAGTCTTCTTTCTTTCTTCCCTCTTGTTCATGGGAAAAACTGAGGTAGAATCCTTACGTACGGGGAAGTGGACGTTTGCATCTGGACTAAGAGAGTCATGCGAGTAGACACCGTGATATTCATCTTTGTAATGTGCGGATGTGTTCGTACAGCTTAGACGCAATGTCCAAGTTTGTACAATTAACAATCAACGGTATTAGAAAAGGTTGATTACCGAGGTGCAATCAAAAAGACAAGATTTCAATGAGCTCCTTTGATGATATCTCACTAGCATATGATAAAACAATTGACTGGGAATCTCGTTTGAGTCGAGAGATGCCATTCATTCTTTCCCTCATTGAAAATACAGAGAGACCTCGTGTTTTAGATATGGCATGTGGAAGTGGCAGACATTCTGTTTCTCTAGCAGCTCGTGGCGCGGAGGTCATTGGAATTGATTCCAGTAAGAGTATGATCCTAGCAGCAGAAAATCATGCAAAAGAACAGGGTGTAACCCCTGATTTCATTGTGGCAGATATGGAGAGAGTCAAAGATGCAGTTGAAGGACAGTTCGACCTAATCATTTGTCTCGGTAATTCTCTAGCTCTTCTAAATGATATAGACACATTGAAGCAGGTTGTGAAGGATGTCTTCCATCTGCTTAATGACGGAGGGTCATTTGTAGCTCAAGTTCTCAATTTTGAAGAGATTCATTGGACGGGATTTAGGAATTTTCCAACTAAAGTAGGAAAGTTGAGCAACGGAGAAGAGATTACATTCGGAAGAATGTTTGAACACACAGATTATCCCTTTTCATCAACTCTTGTGATGTCAGCATTCAAGAAACATGGTGAAGAATGGATTTCGGAAGTGTCCACTCAGAAGGTTCTCAATCTCAAACATGACCAAATGAAGACCATATTCAAAGATTCTGGATTCAGTAGTGTTGAAATCTATTCTAATTATGAGAGAGGATTCTTAGACAAGAAGTATGACCGCAGTATGGTCATACATTCTTTGAAGTAATTCCATACTCGAGAGTCTCTTCTTCGCTTATCGATTATTGCCAAGGTTAGCAAGAAAGAAGAAGGATCGAAACTTGGTGTTAGTCACCAAATTATCGATCTTTGTACTATGTTTGAGTTATCCCCGCAATTATACCGCCTTGGTCTAATTATCGGGACTAGAGAGCTTACGAATCCCGGTCCAGACAAGAATGCCACCGACCATCCATTGCACAAGCACTCCAAGGAATGACATTCCAATCATCATATTTCCAGGACCAAAGACGTTTTCCATGATTCCAAAGAAATCGATGTTGAGAGCGATTGATGCAAATATATCGACAAACATAACCCCAATAATGGTAAATTCTGCAATCATAACTGATACCATGACATTTGTCTGATGTGCAGGTGACTTTGTATCCTCATAGTTGGGATTTCCAGCGGTAATTCCAGTCGATACCAACATGCCTCCGAATATTGCCATATAGCCTATACCGACTATCGCTAGGAGTTCTGTAACAGTCATCTTAATCAAGAACCACATTATAGTTGAGGGTATCAGGATTAGGATAATTCCAATCATTGCTTGAGTGACTATTCGACTCTTCACAAACCTAGAAGCACCTGATGGAGCGCCTTGGATGATCCAAAGTTGATCCTTACTCTCAAGAAATCCAGCCCCTGCAAAAGGCATTGCACCTACAAGTGCCATCATTGCAATTATAGTGATGAACATATCACTGAGTTGGAAATCTTCGAAATCCATAGACATTATGAGTACTGGCAATATTACCGCTAAAACTACGCCATAGAAGATCTTAGAGAGGTTCTGTGCCTTTCGCATGAAGTCCTTGAAGTTTGTAACCATTAATGTTCCAAAAGGACCCGGAACTAGTCTTCGCACACCGCGTAGAATAAGATTCTCTTTACCAACAGTAGTAACAACCTCTGTGCGAACACCAGCTTCTATTGTGAAGACTCTATCAGACATTCCCAAAGCAAGTCCAATAGTTGCTAGTACAAAACCGCTCATTAGAACAGTGCTAGTTAGCATATCTAATTGTAAGATACTTCCAAATCCTATGATTTGAGAGCCTGTTAGACCTACTCCATTGAATGCAACTGCAAACCAACTCATAGTATCGGCAAACCATGTTGAGGGCAGAACCAGAAATGCATTCATACCCATCATCTCTGACATGGTTGGTAGAAAGAACATCAAACCGTACATCGGGATGATGACTACTATTGCAACAACCATTGCAAGAGCTTTTGCTATGTCATTACCTCGAGATGAGTCACCTAATCTAGCTTGAATGATACTGGTTATGAAATTGGAGAACCATATTGTGCCTAAAGACATCAACGTGATTACGCCATAGATCAGAATCTGACCTATTAGATTGACTTCAAATGCCAATACTAAGGGTGTAATCAGAAGAGGCGCAAGGAATATCACAATCAAACCGAATAGTGGTATTTTACCGAAGAAGGTTCCAGCCAAGATGCTTCGTGTCCTAACATTGTTAGACAGGAAGATTTCCCATTGACCAATATTGATTTCTTGAAGCGCGTAGGATAGGGGGAACAACAGAAGTACAATCCAGAGGAACAATGCTACTGTACGCATGAGACCAGGAAATATCACTTGAAGTAGAGGTTGGAGTGTTACCATGGGGATTATCATACTAATTAGTCCACCAATCAATATAGGAGCTCCAATCACTGCCCAGATGAAAGCTATAGAAGTAAGAACTCCCAGGTACGCTCGCCTATGTGGTCTCATGCTTGCAGAGAGAACCAAGTACTCAGCCTTTGCAATTGCAAGCCATTGTCGAACCACTTGTATTACCTCCATGCAAGAAGGGCTTCTCTGTCTACGTGTCCACCAACAATCTTCAAGTATGCATCCTCAAGATCATCAACTTTCAATGAATCAATGATGTCATTTGGTGCGCCATGAACAACAAGTTCTCCTTCATTAAGAATACCAATGCTGTCACAGACATCTTCAGCAAATGAGGTCTGGTGTGTGCAAATGAAGAAACTAGTTTCAGTTTCCTCAGCCAATGCAAGGATTAGATCTTTTACCAGCACACTTGCTGCGGGATCAAGTCTTGAAGTGGGTTCATCGAGGAATACTAGTTTTGGCTCATGTAGAAGTGTTGATGCGACCAATACTTTCTGTTTCATTCCCGAAGAGTATGATTCCAGAAGATCGTCCTGTCGTCCTTCTAATCCAAGCATTCCCAATAGACTATCAATACGCCTGTTCAGAACTTCGCCGCTCTTTCCATTTAATGCTCCTATGAACTCTAGAAATTCCACTGCTGATAGCTTTGAGTATAATCCAGGAGATTCGGGGAGCAGACCAGTTATAGCCTTGATATCATCTCGTGATGAGTTGACATCGTATCCACATACTGTGGCTGTGCCACTGGTCTGCTTTAGGAGTCCAGAGAGTATACGTACTGTGGTCGTTTTCCCAGCCCCGTTGGGACCGAGGAATCCAAACCTGCTACCAGAGGAGACTTCTAAGTCCAGATTTCTAACAGCCTGAACAGAGCCAAAGCTCTTGTTCAAGCCTTGAGTTTGAATAACTGTGCCGTTTCGTGCCAAGTTTATCTTCTCCATTATTGCTGTAAAAGTTTACAGCACCATGGTAAAGATTTATAACAATTCGTATATAAATGTTTACCAGAACGCAGTAAAATTTGACCAGAAAAGGTTAAATTAGAGCGTGACGCGAGGAATAATGCAATGGGACTTCTATCAACTCATGAAGCAGTGGTCTGGTGGGAATACCATCATGGAAAACCCACTTCAGACATATTTAGTGAGTATGAGAGTTCCACTGACATTCCCGATTATATCTTTGAAATTCTTGCCTTAGAAATCGATGAAAAAATCAACGATCCAAAGAAGGCGAAAAAAGAGAAAGAGAAGATACGAAGGATGCAGTTCTCAAGTGCAGCCTATGTTTCACGGGTCCTAAGTCGGGCCAAATCAAAGATTGAGGATTCTCTCAAGCAACATGCAAACAGCCATCGACTTGATACAGAAAACGTCAATGGAGAACGAGGGGTCCTCACAGGGTTTGACTACCAAGCCAACACGAATGTGTACATTGTCTTCACACTCAAATTAGGTGTAATCATTTGGTATGAGCACACCAACTACGGAGGTAAGCTGTGTGATGGAACACCGTTCAATCCGCAAGTCAAGAGTGATGGAAAGCAGTGTCCGAAAGTTGAAGAGTGTAGAGAAACCCTGGATACAATCCTTGGTGAGTATGGCCTTACTCTGAACCCAAAGGAAGAAGAGATGTATATGACTGAACAGTCAATTAGAATCTTCGGCAAGCTTGGCGCAAAACAACTTCCTCGCTATCAAAGAGAAACACAAGGTGATTAAAAAAATGAATGAGGAAGTAATAGCAGGCTACTTTCCAGCAATGGATGGTATGCCTAGAGGGAAGACCTTCAAGCCTTCAAAGGCTTTGAGGAATAAATACTGGTTTATCGCAATTTCAATGGCAGTGATATTCTGGCTTGTCATTGTGGTGGCATTCTATGGAATATCATTCCTGATATCCTTAGATGAAGCATGGAGTCATGCTGCTCTCATGAACCAATGGTTAGGGTTCGTGAATTTTTGGGTGTTTGTTGGTAACATAGCTTGGTTAATTCCAGCAAATATTGGTATTTCAGTTTACATCAATTCAATCGAATACTCAGTAATTTCTGAGAGTGGTGAAGCATCCCCGGAAATCTATGTGAAGAAGGGCATCATTAACGTGACCAAGAAGCATGTACCTTTCAGAACAATCACGAATATCGCTTCAAGAGCCGGTGTCATCGATAGACTGTTCGGTATTGGAAATGTTGAGATTCAGACGGCAGGATATTCTGGAGGACCAACCGGTCAGGCAGGACCTGAGGAGAAGCTAGAAGGCATCAGAGCTTATGAAAATCTCACACAGTTTGTGTTGGGCGAACTCAGAAAATTCAGAGACCCCTACGTCACTGGTACAGAGGTGGTTCTCCCACACGAAGAGCCAGTATCTCGATTGAGCGATAGTCTAGACGATGAAATGCTCATTACTCTACGTGAGATTAGAGATGTGTTAGAACGAATTGATAGAAAAATGGAAAAAGAGGAGATGTAAGATGGCAGCAGAAGGAAAAATAATCAAACCACCAATGAAGAATGTCGCTAGTGGGAAGATAATCAAACCATCAAAGGCATTCCGAAACAAGATGTGGTTCACAGGTATCTTCACAGCAATAATGCTATGGGTAATCATTTTCGGGTCATTTTGGTTTGTCCTATGGCTTGTAGGAGTCATCACTGGATCCAATCCAGGATTGCTCTTTGAATATTGGTGGTTGACCTTGAATCTCTGGTACCTTGTTCTTACAGCAATCTGGCTGATCCCCGCACTCATCATTGTACCACTTTATCTGAATTCAATTGAATATTCAGTCATAACTGAAGAGGGCACAACATCTAGCGAGATTTTCGTTAAGAAGGGAATTATCAACATAACAAGGAAACATGTCCCATTCAGAACTATAACAAACATATCATCGAGAGCAGGTCTCTTTGATAGACTATTTGGAATTGGATCAATTGAGATTGAGACAGCAGGATTTTCAGGAACAACTACCTCAGCCGAGGAAAAGCTAGAGGGAATCACATTCTATGAAGAACTTCGTGATTTCATCCTTAGAGAGCTGAGGAAGTTCAAGGATCCATATGTCACAGGAACCGAGATTGTGCATCCTGTCGAAGAGCCCATACCACAATTGGAAGATAGCCTTGAAGATGAGATATTACAAGTCCTTCGTGAAATTCGAGACTTACTTAGAAGAGAGAGAAAATGAGGGTAGATACCAAATGGTCCAAGATGAGGAACGTGTCATACGACCACCCATTGAAAAGATTACCAGTGGTAGAGTATTTCAACCAACTTATGCATTCATCGGAAAGAAAATACTCAAAGTACTAATTGTTCTGATACTTATCTGGGTAGGAATATGGATACTATTCCTTGGACTTGAAAATCCAGTCTTCAATGAGATTCTCTTAGCGCTATCTGAGCCACTTGAGATTCTAATTTTAATTGGATGGGAATTGACAAGTCTAATCTATATAATAGCAGCAACAACGTTATTATTTATCGGAATCATCGCCATCACAATCTACGTGAGAGCCATTGAATACTCTGTTATTGGATGGACCGGGGAAGCCATGCCTGAGATATACACAAAGCGTGGCATCATTACAATAACAAAACGACATGTTCCGTTTAGGACCATAACTTATGTTCAAACACGCAGGGGAGTATTTGACAGAATCATGGGTATTGGGACAGTATTAATTGAAACTGCAGGGGGATCAACAGGGGCTCAGCCTACTGGTCTTGTTCCTCTTCTAATTCAAAAGATTGGAGGAGGTAATAAAAGCGAGGAACGTGTTGAGGGAATCAGATTTCATGAAGAACTTCGAGACTACATACTACGCGAATTACGGGAATTGAGCAGTTCACAACAGGTTCGCAGTGATAAGAAACGTATCTTCACAAAACAGACATTAGAGGCATTCAAAGAGGTGAGAGATGCACTGAAAGCATCTCAAGAAATAATCAGAGGTGACTAATACTGGAATTACGAATGATAGCTTCCATTGCGATAGGAATTATTCTATTTATTATTGCACTGTCACTATATCTTGTTGCATTTATGGGATAAGGTTGAAGATTTAACAGATTTATTGAGCGTTTGAAATCCTGTTGGATTTGGTGACCTATAAATTACTACAAATCTAGAGAGAACATACTCAACATCTGACCGATATTTGTGAGACTCCGTTGCGCCTCTTCCCTAGGTCTTACTTCGAAAACATATTGTGGTTTTGATATCAATTTACTCAGAAATCTTAGAGTCGGTTCAAAATCAATCAATCCATTTCCTACTACTTGATGACTACCTATCTGGGGAATTACGTCATGAATATGGACTACCTCTATAGAGCTTTGAAATCTTTGGAATAGATTCCAATCTTCTGTTTTAAGTTTAAGATCAGGAGTGTATAGTTTTGGAATGTCAAGACAGAGTTTCAGACCCTGTGGAATGAGATGCTCTATGACCTCCCGCACATAAGGAGTCCAATTCATATTCTCGATGGCTAATCGAACATGGGGGCGAGCTTGGTCTAGAAGTTCAGAGAGATTCTCCCTGAGTGTTGTAGCATAAGTCTCACGATGTTTTTCCCCAAAACTGTCTGCTGGCTGGTTCCCAGCTTTTCTGTAGTTGGGCGTCAAACCTGCATGGATAACAACATTAGTTGGGCCAACACTGATTTCTCGAGCAAGGTTAATGACATGTTTGAAATAAGATAGAATCCCTGCTCTTACCGATGGATATGTAGACATTAGACTGACATCATCGCCAGGTGCATGAAATCCCCATTCAATAGAAAAACTTCGAGACAGATCACGCAGTTTGGTTCGTTCTTCAGATGATATCATGTGAGGTGAAAACTTTGGTACTCCAATATCAGGAACAATTCCATTCCAGTTATTATGAGATGCATAGGTTAGTGCATCTGCGAGAGAATTATCATAAATCACATGATATGCACGACGAGTAGGAAATCGCATGAGATATGTCAGTAATTGAGACTTATGAGGTTGACTAGATATACCATTCACAGCTTTCCATATGGGGAGCGCTTCAGAAATTCCCCGTGACCAACGACTCCAACGAATTTACCATCCTCAGCCACAACTTCACCCTTTGAAATAGTCACAACAGGATACCCTAAGAGATTCCATCCCTCAAAAGGACTCCAATCACAATTTGTTTGTAGATTCTCAGCTTTTAGTGTGACTTTCTTTTCTGGATCAAAGATAACAATATCTGCATCACTACCGATTGCAATTGTTCCTTTCTTCGGGTACATACCAAATAGCTTTGCAGGATTGGTACTTACTAGTGATACCAATTGATTTACTGAAAATCCACGTTTTCCAACACCCTCCGTATACATTAGTGGGACCATGGTTTCAACGCCAGGCATCCCGAAGGGTATCTTTCTGAAATCTCCATTCCATGCAGATTTCTGCTTAGTGTTGAATGTACAGGTATCAGTTGCAATAATTTGTACGTCGCCATCTGCGAGCCCTTTCCATAAACGTTCACTATCATGTGGTTTCTTAATTTGAGGGCAGGTAGCATAGAGATGTCCATTCTCACCTTTGAAGACCTCATCATCGAGGAGGAGATACTGGGGACAAGTTTCTGCATAGACATTTACACCACGTTCTCTAGCGGCTGCAACTGCATCAGTTCCTTCTCCTGTTGACATATGGACGATGTATAGCTGACCACCAGTGACTTCAGCCCATTTTATCGCTCTAATGATTGCTTCTTCTTCTGTGTAGCAGGGTCGCGATAGGGTATGCCCATATGCACCCCATTTTTCCTTCTCCTTAGCGTATCGTTCTATCAGCATATCTAATACATCTACACTCTCTGCATGAACTCCGATATGTCCTCCAAGCTTAGCGGTTTCTTCTAATGCACTGAAGAGCATTGCATCGTTAGCCATCCATCCCTCATTCTTGTAAATCATGAACATCTTGAAGGTGGGAATTCCATAATCTATGACTGTCTTGATTTCAGCTTGAGTCTTGTCATTCCAATCTGTTATTGCAGCATGTAATCCATAATCAACACAGACTTTCGAATCTGCTTCTGCCCTACGAGCCTTCACTGCTTCCATAATCGATTTTCCTTTCGTCTGTATAGCAAAATCGATAACAGTTGTGACTCCTCCACAGGCTGCTGCTTTTGTTCCATTTTCAAAGTCATCTGCAGAAACCGTTCCTGAGAAAGGTAGTTGAAGATGAACATGAACATCGATACCACCAGGAAAGACGTACTTCCCTTTTGCATCTATGACCTGAGTGTTAGCCCCAGGATTCAGATTTGCTCCGAGAGTATCAATTTTTCCATCTATCACACCGACATCCGCTACATACGTATCAGATGCTGTCACAATTTTGCCGTTCTTGATTATGAGATCTAAATCAGTCATGGAATGACCTCCCGAAATTCATACCATTCTAACCATAAATCGCTTTGGGAAATGCTCAAGATTCCGGAAAACGAATCCTGTCACTAACGCGTGAATTTCTCAAAGGTGCTCCAACCTGTACAGCCTTCGTCTGTGAGAATGGGGTGGGCGTAATCATCCTCACCCGTGTCACTGACAATGTTCTTTTTGAAATTGCATCGAACCTACAGACTATGGAACTTGAGGTGGGTTTGCAAATCAGGTGTATGCACCCGAAATCATTTGCTTTTGTCCGAACTCAGAAGGAAATATCGGCCTCTGTATTTGTCCCTCGTGTAGCACGTTCTGTTCCTCAAGGGACCCACGGATTCCGACAGGACATCATATAGCAACTTCTGTTTTTAACTCCTGTTATTTGTGGACAGTTCTTATTTGAGCATATCCCAAGAAGTAGACCTTTTTGCATCTTCATAAAGGATTTTTCTAATTGATTGACTACATGTTAATTTCCTCGGCTTCCATCCATCTCTTTCTCATCCAGTTTTCCATCCTTATCACGAGCGATATTTTTGGCAACCTCACACACAATAGGTAATTTCAGTCCTAGTGTTTTTGCCACAGGTTCAAGAGGAGTTCTGAATTGGGAGGTAATTAGGTCGGTCACTAGACGTATGTATAATCTTTGAATATGATATCGAAGAAGGGATAGAGCATGCAGTTCTCGAATCCCCTCGAACTCGGTTTCAGTGTCAGACGTGAATCGGATACTATATGTTGGTTCTCCTAAAGTCGTGACTCCCCATCCAAAACTTGTTGCTCCTTCCAGGTCTCTCTGATATCTACTACGGAGAGGGGCAGGTTGATGCAGAGGGAAAACAACACCTCACACACATGGTCTGTAACTCTTGTCGACTCAACTTTTGCCCACTCCGTTTGAACCTATCCTAACTTACCTCGCTTGTATATCAATGCGCCTACAATAATAATCGCTACTCCTATTCCTCCAATTAGCATAATAGTGGTAATTGGAAAAGAACCTATTGTAGTTGTATCAGTGGGACTTGTAGATTCATTAACAGTTATAGTAATTTGATTACTAAGATCATTTCCTTGATTGTCAGTAACAGAAATTGTGAGAAGATATGTGCCAGGCTCGAGTACTGTTTGATTATATATCGTTGCTGTTGAAGTCCAATCTAGATTATTCCAGGAATCAGATATTCCGAAATTATCAGTGTCACTAATAGACCAATCCTGTATTGCTGAAGCATCTGTGACTTTCAATTCTATAGAGAAACTATCACCAAAATCCAACACTTGATTTGATGGTGCAACAATCCAATATGGAGATAATGTATCCTGTATCATTAAAGCGAATGTTTCACTGATATAGTTATCAAGAGAATCATATACTCTTACCTCCAGACCATAGGTTCCAATTCCGATCTTGGTTTTGTTTGAAATCACTCCATTTGTATTGATCTCAAAGTTAATTGTATCATTTACCCACCAATAATCAATTCCAGATATATCCGAAGCATTTAGGTCATAAATGAAAGGTAATCCCAATTCTAGAGTTTGGTTGGTTGGTGTTTCATCCCATTCTGGTCCAGTGGTATCGACTACGAAGGATTCTGTCAAACACACCCAACCACGTTGACCTTCTGAATCCACCGCAATTATTTGCCAATACCATCTACCATCGATAAGAGGTGAAGCAGGTGTATATTCTGTTTCAGTTGTTGTCACATTATAGAAGTTCTCTGAATCATATGTAGGACTTGTGTCCAGTTGCAGAATGTACTCATTTGCTTCACTAATGCTGTCCCAACTTAGAGTGGGTGTGTCATCAGATATGTGTATGTCGTTAATAGGTGAAGATAGAGTAACTGGATATAGCTTTGTATAGTATGTGATGTTAAGCGAGTAAATTATTGGTGTTGTAGTATTATCAGAAGTCGATAATTGAGCTCTCCATTTTAATTTCTTACCTGGATATTCAAATTCATAATACTGGTTTGGAGTCACTTCACCCCAGTGTAGACCATCATCCGCTGAAAGGAAATAAGCAATAGATGTTCCTGTCGGAATCATTTGACTGACCCTAAGAATTGATCCTGTGATATTTGAATACGTAGAGCTCGTGAAAACAACTGAGGACTGAGCTTGGGCATTTTCAGTATAGTCACTAATACCAGATACATCCCAAATTCCAAAATATCCATCTGGTGGATTATACTCATATTTGACATAGGCATAGTTGCCATGGATACAGACCGCTTGACATAGAAACATATCGAAGGTGTACAGATGAAGGGGGCTAGAACGAGTAGTTATGTTAAGAACTATTAATCCTCCATAATATGAACTAAGATATGTATAATTTCCAGCAGTGAAAATTCCCTCAACTTCATGCATTGTTCCATAAGTAGCCACCACTGCAGGACTTGCTGGATTAGATAGATTAATGATTTTCATCCCATTTGCATATCCTGCATACGCATAATTTCCTTCAACAAATAGATTAGTACATGACACACCCAAACTACAGGATCCCTCATATACGGGATTGGAGGGCGTACTCAAATCATACACAGAAAAATCAGTGCTTTCTAATACATAGAGGTAACCATTTGATGCTGCAACATCATGTACGCTTCCTATATACATGCTATCTACTAATGCTGGAGATGTTGGATTACTTACATAAAAAGTAAAAATATTGTCCGCGGAAGATGAATAAACATAATTTCCTTGCCCACAAATCTCAACGAGGGATTCTGTAACTGCGGTTGTCCCGCTACCCAAAGTTGCCATATCATATGGGTTGGTAATATTCACCACCTGCATGAGTCCAGAATTAGGAATATCTCGTTCTACTGCACATGAAGCATAAGCATAATCACCTGAAATCCAAACGTCTGTAGGATAGCCATTACCAGTCCACCAATCTGAAATTGTGACATTGTTCGGATCACTGACATCTAGAGATTTGATATGAACTCCGAATTGCACCATGTAAACGAAGTTATCTGAAGCCTTAATTCTGTCATATCCAGCACCTACCAATTTCTGCGTTATATTATGGATATCGCGTGGTAGTTCGACTGATCCTGAACCCCACTTTGTAGCATTTGTATTTATAATATCTCTAAACGTGGTTGATGTGAAATCTTCTGTTACAATTCCTGTTACGGCCGCAACTGGATATGTGTTTGTTCCCAGTATAACTAACGGTAGAAATATTGCAATAAGAAATATGGTTACCTTACTCCCTTTCTTCATGTTTCCTCAATCCTAACCTGTACACTACAGGAACTCCCTAATAGGAGAATAAACATATTATCTAATGTTTAATTGGTTTATAGTTTAATTTATAGGTTATATTTAAATCCAATCAATATCTCTAATATACTATTAATTAATTGATACAATCCTCGTTTTGTAAACTATTGCTCTTTGTTCTTAGTAGCATAACCAGCTAGTGGCCCCTTAGTTGCAAATTTACGTGACAATTCAGTACCCAGATCTGAAAAATTCGCGATTAGAAACAATAATGTGAATGCTCCAAAAAGAGTAGGGCCAAAATAAGAGCCATCACTTTGAATATTGAAATAAGTCAAGTAGTAAAGGAAGATTGCTAAATATATCAGATTCAGAGTGAGAATTGCATATCTTTTAACTTCTATAATAGTACGCGAAGTCTTCTCACTTATTCTGATGCACTCTGGGAATTAACAAAGAAGATTGCTACATCGACTTTGTCGTCATACTGGAGCTACACTAAAGACGTTCTTGAACGTTGACAAAGCTCTTGCTAATTGCAAATTCTTGTGGAATTTGCAAAGTGGTGACACTGGCAGGAGAAGGGTGGAACATAGAAGTACCTTACAGTTGAGGCTCACTCACCATAATATGTAGTCAACAGGTCATTGGGAAATGCTAATTAGACGTGAAACCATGTGTTCATTCCCAATCGTTCAGGAGATTGAAAAAGATGAGAAATGTACGAGTAGGTCTTGTTCAAGCCAAGTGGGAATATGATGTATCAAGTGACGAGGCAATTACGGAAGGCATGGAAAAGATGATTCAGAAACATGAAGCGTTTGCGGCTAAAGCGAAAGAACAAAACGTGCAGGTTCTGTGCTTCCAAGAATTATTCTTTGGACCATACTTCTGTGCAGAACAGGATAGGAAGTGGTACAAATATACAGAACAAGTCCCGGGGCCTCTCGTCGAACGAATGCAGAAAGTAGCGAAGAAGAACAATCTAGTGCTTATTGTTCCAATGTATGAAGAAGATGGAACTGGCATCTATTACAATACAGCTGCAGTTATTGAGTCAGATGGAACATATCTTGGTAAATTTAGGAAGATGCACATTCCTCACTTGGACCCGGGTTTCTGGGAGAAGTTCTACTTCCGACCAGGCAATCTAGGATATCCTGTCTTTGACACCTCAGTTGGCAAGATTGGTGTGTACATTTGTTATGACCGTCACTTTCCTGAAGGTGCAAGAGCTCTTGGGTTGAACGGTGCAGAGATTGTTTTCAATCCTTCAGCAACTGTTGCAGGACTTTCTGAGCATCTTTGGAGTATTGAACAACCAGCTCATGCTGTAGCTAATGGTTACTTCATGGCAGCCATTAACCGAGTAGGAGAAGAACCATGGAAAACTGGACATTTTTATGGAAGCTCATATATTGTAGATCCAAGAGGGCAAATGCTCGTTAAAGGTTCGCGGGACCAAGAAGAACTTGTAGTTGCAGATGTGGACCTAGATATGATTCGTGAAGTCCGAAATGTCTGGCAATTCTATAGAGACCGTCGTCCTGATAGTTATAGCAGATTAACTGATATCTGAGGCTTATTTTTCGACCTTTGAAAAGGCTTCACCCAGAATATCACAGGCTTCATCTATTTGCTCACTAGTAAGCTCTAGCGGAGGTTGTAATCTTACAACGTTATTATCCAGACCGCCTTTTCCAATGAGTAGGCCTTTCTCCCGACAATATTCCATAATCTGAAGCATCTCGTGGATTGCAGGTTCCTTTGTTTCTCTATCTTTAACCAGCTCGATTCCCAGCATCATTCCTTGGCCGCGAACGTCTCCAACTATCTTATGGTCTTCTTGCAAAGACTGAAGTTTCTTCTTCAGCTCAGTACCAAGCTTCGCAGCTCTCTCAAGATAGTTACTTTCTTGGATAATATCAATAACAGCTACAGCTGCTGCACATGAGAGAGGATTACCTCCAAAAGTAGCAAACCCATCAGCCACTGTATAATCTTCAGCAAATTCTGGACGGGTGATGAAACCTCCAATTGGAATTCCACTACCAAATCCTTTTGCTAGAGTAATGATGTCAGGTTCAACTCCGCAATGCTGGATTCCCCACCATTTGTCACCAGTGCGACCAAATCCAGTCTGGACTTCATCAGAAATATAGATACCACCATATTCCTTCACTATTTCATGTACTATTTTGAAGTATTCAGCTGGTGGTTGAACAATACCTCCAACTCCTTGAATTGGTTCAGCAATGAAAGCTGCAATGGCATTATTTGTCTGGGTTCGAATTACTTCTCGAATGTATCGAGCGCACTCCATATCACAGCCAGGATACTCCTTGCCAAATGGACATCTATAGCAATAGCCGTACGGAGTAAATCTGACCCCGGATGGATGTCCTTCAGGAACAGTTCGCCATCCTGCACTAGAAAGCTCTCGTGCAAGAGTGGTTCTTCCATGATATGCTCGTTGGCATGCAATGATGTAGGGATTCTTGGTATATTTTCGAACCATGAATAACGCGGCTTCATTTGCTTCTGATCCACTGTTTACGATGAATGAACGAGTCAAGCCTTTTGGTGCAATGCCAGCAAGACGCTTCACAAGCACAGCGTATGGAATTGTTGCATAGAGTGAGCTTGTGTAGACAAGTCGCTCAGCTTGCCATTTGATTGTTGCAACATACTTCGGATGATTGTAGCCAGTGATTGTTGTACAAATACCTGCGAACAAATCGATGTATTTCTTTCCTGAACTATCCTCAAGAACGGCACCGTCCCCGTTCACAAAGAGCACAGGATCTTGATAGTAATGCCCCACAGCAGGAGCAAGGAACTTCTTTTCAAGTTCCAGTATCTCTTTTCTCGAATATTCTTTTCTCAAATCTTCAGGGACCATATCATCTGTCATAGTATCACCCTATACATGAAGCATCCACTACCATGGTTTCATTCCCCTAAAGACTTAATGGACGAAGAGATAATACCGTGAAGATGGAGAATCGATAATTCATGTCATCGAATCGTCTTGCTATAGAATTCGCGGGAATCACTTTCAAGAACCCGTTTATCCTTTCATCGGCTCCTCCAACAATGGATGCTCGTCATATTATCCGAGCAGCAAAACTGGGATGGGGAGGAGCTGTCATGAAAACAGTAACAGAAGAACCAACTGTTGATCCTCGAACCAGATTAGGGGTTCTTAGAAAGAATGGGAAAGCAATTGGCATGAACAATATCGAACTGCTTTCACGTGTTCCTCTGACTAAATGGACGGAAGAATGGATTCCTCTGATAAAACAGGAAGCACCTGATGATTTCATCTTCGTAGCGAGCATAATGAGTGGCACTGAGCCGGAAGGTTGGACTGCTCTAGCAGAAACAATGTCACAAACAGGTGCAGATGCAATCGAAATCAATGTGTCATGTCCACATGGGTCTCCGGAGAAACATATGGGGGCATTCATTGGGCAAGACCCAACTTTGGTTGAGCAAGTAACAAAAGCTGCTAAGAAAGGAACTGATCTACCACTACTAGTCAAGTTGACTCCTAACGTAACAGACATTATTCCCATTGCAAATGCTGCAGTCAAAGGAGGAGCTGATGCTATTTCAGCAATCAATACTGTGGAGTCATTGATTGGAATAGATATTGAAACTGCAACTCCATTACCTGTCGCTTATGGCATGAACAACAATGAACAGATGAGCACCTATGGGGGATTCTGCGGCCCAGCAGTTAAACCGCTTGGATTACGATTTGTATCGCAGATTGCAAAGGCACATCCCAAGATTCCGATTTCAGGTATTGGGGGAATTGAGGACTGGTCTAGTGCAACAGAGTACCTCATGGTAGGAGCTAGCACCTTACAGGTTTGCACCGCAGTCATGTGGCATGGATTTTCAATCATTAAAGACATGAATAGCGGTCTCATTGATTTCATGGAACGAAAAGGATACGAATCACTTGATTCCATGGTTGGTAAGGCACTCCCTAAGATTACGAGTTGGACCGCATTGACCAAGCTTCCACCTGTGGTTGCTAAAATTGACCCAGAAAAATGCACAGGATGCAAAGAATGTGTAATTGCATGTGCTGATGGCGGATTTGTAGCGATTCAGATGAGAGATAAAGTAGCCCTCGTCAATACTGACAAATGCGATGGATGCGGTCTCTGTGCTGTTGTATGTGATTTTGACGCGGTGGAATTTATTCATACAAAGTGAGAATCTGACCTAGCAGAAGAATCAAATAGATATCTAATAGACTATTTAGTTCCGAGCTGGAAGTGACCATCTTGACAGTTGAAGTTGTGAAGAATTATATCAATGGAAAATGGGTTGAATCAAAGGCAAAAGAAACACGTGATGTCTTCAATCCAGCAACAGGTGAAGTGATTGCGAAGACTCCAATGAGCACAAGGGAAGAAACCCTTGAAGCTATCAATGCAGCAAAGGCTGCTTTTGATCGTTGGAGATCAACTCCAGCTTTGTCAAGAGTCAGGCATCTTAACAGAATACGAGATGCATTCGAAGAGAATTTTGAAGATCTAGTGAAAACCCTTACAATGGAACAAGGTAAAGCAATCGATGAATCACGAGGTGAATATAGACGAACAATAGAAAACCTAGAGTGCGCGACTAGCATTCCTTCACT
>Ga0315542_1000783_pt1 | contig 20272 bp, 16 predicted proteins | sample SalMarSW160120MG_FD_202541 | JGI IMG/M metagenome (GOLD analysis project Ga0315542, IMG submission 202541) | Salt marsh sediment microbial communities from the Plum Island Ecosystem LTER, Massachusetts, United States - Salt Marsh Sediment SW1601-20 ... | reverse complement strand
CCGCCCGGACATCCGCAGGGCTGAACGGACTCTCGCGGCCCAGACCGCACAGATCGGTGTGGCCACGGCAGACCTCTATCCCCGGTTCCGCCTTTTTGGATCCATTGGACTTGAGTCCATATCCAGTGGAGACCTCTGGGAATGGGCCAGCAGGACATGGAGCATCGGCCCGAGCGTGTCCTGGAAGATCTTTCATGCCGGCGCAATCAGACAGAACATCAAGGTGCAGACCGCCCGGCAGAAGCAGGCACTGATCCAGTACGAATCAGCAGTTCTGAACGCCCTGGAGGAGGTGGAAAACGCCCTCGTTGCCTATGCCAAGGAACAACGCCGCCGTGAATCGCTGAAAGCTGCAGTAACGGCAGCCAGGCGGGCATATGAATTATCCTGGGACCGTTACAATGCAGGACTTGTGGATTTCAATACCGTTCTGGACGCGACCCGTTCGCTCCAGTCCTTCCAGGATGAGTTGGCCAGCAGCGAAGGCACCGCCACCTCAAACCTGATTCGTCTCTATAAAGCCCTCGGCGGAGGATGGGAATCTTTCGGGTCGGCTTCAACGAACCGGGAAAAACGAGGAATGTGAGCATGACCAAAAAAAAGAAAACCAGTGATATAGAACAGACACTGGGCACCGGGCCTTCCTCCGGACGGAAAAGACGCTTGAAGCTGTGGGGTGGTCTGGCTGTCGTGGTGGCGGCAGCCATCCTTGCCGCGAGCTTCTTCCTCTCGAAAAATTCAGAGAGCACCGTCCAGTACAAATCGGCGGAGGCCAGAAAAGGTAACCTTACCATTACCGTGACCGCAACCGGAAATCTGGAACCAACCAATGAGGTGCAGGTAGGCGTTGAGGTCTCAGGAACCATAAAGACAGTTGCAGTCGACTACAACGACCATGTAAAAGTCGGACAGGTGCTGGCCCGGTTGGACACCTCGAAACTGGAAGCCCAGGTGCTCCAGGCAAAGGCCGCGCTTGAATCAGCCCGCGCAAATGTCTTGAAGGCACAGGCGAGTTTCAAACAGGCCCGGAGCAAACTCTCCCAATTGATGCGGGCACGGAAGCTCAGCGGAGGCAAAGTGCCGTCCCAGGCGGAAATGGACATTGCCGAAGCAGCTCTCCAGAGCGCCCGGGCGGACAATGCCGGTGCGGAGGCGAATGTCTCTGAGGCAAAAGCCGCCCTGGAGGTTCGCGAAACGGACCTATCCAAGGCGGTAATCCGATCACCCATCAACGGCATCGTCCTGTCACGCCACGTGGAGCCCGGGCAGACGGTTGCAGCCTCACTGCAAACCCCCGTGCTCTTCACCCTAGCGGAGGACCTGAAGGAAATGGAACTTCACGTGGACGTTGATGAAGCCGATGTGGGACGGGTGAATACGGGACAGACGGCAACATTCGCCGTGGATGCCTATCCCAACCGCAGTTTTCCTGCAAAGGTGACGGAAGTCCGTTTCTCGCCCAAGACAGTTGAAGGGGTGGTGACCTATGAGACCCTGCTTGCTGTTGACAATTCCGATCTCTCCCTGCGGCCCGGAATGACAGCGACTGCCGATATTGTTGTGAAACGCCTGAAGGACGCCCTGCTGGTGCCCAATGCAGCGCTTCGGTTTACGCCGCCAAAACCGCAAAAAATGGTGAAAGAAAATCGTGGCCTGCTTGGTGCATTCCTCCCCCATCGCCCAAGCCGGGCCTCTTCCGAAAAACAGGGAAACGTCCTTTTAAGAGGAAAGGACCGGATTGTATGGACCCTTCGGGACAACAAGGCCGCGGCCGTTCCAGTCACGATCGGGGTGACGGACGGCATCATGACCGAAGTCGTGCATGGAAGCATAAAACCGGGAATGCCCCTCCTGACGGATATGGTGATTTCCAAAAAATGAATATGTCCGATAGTGAAGAAAAAAGACTCATTAACCTGAAAGACGTCACCAAGATCTACGGGAGTGGTCGTGCGTCCATGCAGGCCCTCCGGGGCATCAACCTGCGGATTAGCGAGGGTGATTTTGTGGCGGTAATGGGGGCGAGCGGTTCGGGCAAATCAACCTGCCTGAATATTCTGGGCTGCCTGGACATGCCTACCTCCGGCTCCTATTTTTTCAGGAATGTGAATGTGGGGTCCCTCACCCGCAGGCAGCGGGCCCTGCTCCGCAGATTCTACCTGGGCTTTGTTTTCCAGGGCTATAACCTGCTCGACCGTACGTCGAGCCTTGAAAATGTCGAACTCCCTTTGCTCTATCGAGGCGTTCATGCCCGGGAACGGCGCTCAAAAGCGCGTGCCGCGCTTGAGGCGGTGGGCCTGAGAGAATGGGAAGATCACACCCCTGGCGAGCTTTCGGGCGGCCAGCAGCAGCGGGTGGCGATCGCCCGAGCCATTGTCACGGACCCTGCAGTGCTCCTGGCTGATGAACCCACGGGAAATCTGGATACCGCTCGGAGTTTTGAGATCATGGACCTCCTGTCCCTTTTGAATCAGGAACGGGGGTTGACCATCGTCATGGTCACCCACGAGCAGGAAATGGCAGACTATGCGAAGTCCAGGGTTCGTTTTGTGGACGGACTGATTGCAAAGTCCGAAACGGAAGGAGCTGCATGATGCTCTGGAATGCCTTTTTACTGGCCCTGCGGGAGATCCGCCGGAACGTCATGCGTTCCTCATTGACCTCGCTCGGGATTATTATCGGGGTTGCTGCGGTGATCACCATGGTCACCCTGGGGAGCGGCGCTACGGAAAAGGTGAAGACGCAGATCGGCAGCCTCGGGACCAACCTCCTCCAGATTAGACCGGGACAGGGTTTTCACGGCCCCGGCGGTATTCGAGAGGAAGCGACTTCCTTTGATGTGGAAGACGCGAATGCCATTGAACGGGAAATCCCGGGGATCGAAGCGGTTGCCCCTACCGCAGGGGGTGCAACCCAGGCGATCTATGGGAACCGCAACTGGTCCACCATGATTACGGGCAGTACGAACGGCTTTTTGGAGGTGCGGGACTGGCCCATTGAAAAGGGCCGACAGTTTACCGAGGGCGACCTCAGAGGAGGTACGGCCGTGTGTATTCTGGGCGACACGGTCTCCAAAGAACTCTTCGGCGACGAGGATCCTGTGGGAGCGACCATCCGTTTAAAAAAACTTGCCTTTCGAGTGATAGGCGTGCTCAGGGCGAAGGGGCAGTCCACTTTCGGCAGGGATGTGGATGACTTTGTCCTCATTCCGCTCCGCACGTTTCAGCGTCGCATCGCAGGGAATACGGACGTCACCAGCATTTACGTCTCGGTCCGTGCGGGTTTTTCCATTGACCGGGTGAAACAGAATATAGAACGGCTGATTCGGGAGCGCCGCCATATCTCTCAAGGACAGGAGGATGATTTCCACGTCAGGGATATGCGGGAAATAGTGGATATCCTGTCCGGCACGACAAAGGTGCTCACGTCCCTGCTCGGTGCGGTTGCAGCCGTCAGCCTTCTTGTGGGCGGGATCGGCATTATGAACATCATGCTGGTTTCGGTGACCGAACGAACGCGGGAAATAGGCACCAGGCTCGCAATCGGGGCACTGGAACATGAAGTGCTCCTGCAGTTCCTGGTTGAGGCCGTGGTCCTCTCCTCACTGGGAGGGGTGATAGGTATTATCCTTGCCATAGTCATGTCTGTATGGCTCGCCGGCATCTTACTGGTCCCGTTTGTTTTTGACCCGGATATTATTATCCTCGCGTTCGCTTTTTCGGTTGCAGTGGGGGTATGTTTCGGCTATTTCCCGGCCCGTAAGGCCGCCCGGCTCGACCCCATAGAAGCATTGCGGCATGAATGATCCCGGGACAACGGTCTGATTTCAATGGGGGAACGGGCGTCTTTCAGGCTCCTTCAGCGTTTGTTTTCGCCGGAAAGGATTTTCCAGGTCCGTCGTTGCAGAAAACTCCCATCCACATACCCTTCCATCTCCAGGAACATCTTCCAGGGAACGGCAAAAGAAAAAAGGTCCCTGTCGAGCTGTTTTGCCAGATTTTCCCTGGCGGATATATCGGTAAGCCCCACCACAGCCCGAGGAGTATCGGATTTCGCCTCTTGGTACGGATAAATCCCGATGGTCTGGCACCCGGCCGCATACGGTATGATGACATTTTCGGTCCCTTCTCTCCCGTAGTTAGCGAGAATGACAAGGGCTGACAGCTCATCCGGCGGTGCAAGGAAAAAAACAATCTCCGGCGTTTCTTCCTCCGCATCCACGTTTGTGAGCGGCTTGAATACGACATATTTCGACGGGATATCCATCATGGGCATACTCTCAACAAATTCTTTCACCAATTCGGGGGATTTCAGGTATCTTTCCCCTTGCAGAAAATCGTCCAGGAAATCCTTGGTAACGAAGTCCTTTATATGCTCCGCGGTTTCCTTTCCCCGCTCCCATTGTTCATTTCCTGTAGACAGAAAATAATGAAAGCATTCAACACCACCGGGGAACTTGAGATACTGGTTTCCAAAGCCGAGGCCGACCCCGCCACCCCAGCATCCGTAGGTATCTTCACTGAAGACAGCGGTCTTTCCCTTGGCCGCACTTGCCAGCATCCACATGACGCACGCCCACTTCCCTTCCTTAAACTGCCTGGCTTCTTCAGGTTTTTCATCGGTCCACAGAATAGCAACAGGTGCGTACTTCAAATTCAGTGCTTCCGCAATTTTGCTTTTCATCATCAATCCTCCTCTCTTCCTTTTCCTATTCTTCTTCTTGAACCATTTCAGGCCCCATCTTCACCGGTTTCCACAGCCCCTCACGGTACAGGAGACGGGAAAATGCCTTACCGGGATCGAGCCAGACCACATCTTCCTCTTCCCGCCCATTCTCTCCGCCATTGATATCCTCATAAAAGGGGTCCCATGGCAATACGATGAGCAGGCCGTCGCCACACGGAACCAGCTTGGGCATATTCACTGCTCCCCAGGACCGCCTGCTCCATCCTCGACCAGCTCCCTTTGCTGGTGCGTATCCCAGGAGTTCCTGCAGGGAAGCCAGCGTCGGAGGGCTGAGGGAAATGTGGCCGGCCTGATTCATCCTGAGCGCTTCTTCCGGGGCTGCCCAGAGGTCCTGTATGATCTCATTCCTGTCGGGCATGCACGCCTGATCGGGTTGTGTGATGGCGATAAAGAACCTGGTATCATAGCGTACCGGCATGGCCTCGGGCGTGATCCAATGGGACCAGGGGAAAAGGCGGGAAAGGGCGAGTTTCCAGTCCCTGTTCCGGAGCAAATCCCGCAGCCATTGTCTTTTCAGTTTCCCGGCCATCCGAGCGGCCTCCAGATCTTCCGGAACGAGGGGATATCCTTCCGGCGCCTGCATAAGCAGAAGCCCCACTTCCTCAAAGGTCTCTCTGACAGCCGAGACGCAGTGGGCCATGATTTCATCAAGATCCAGCTTTCCCCCAAAGCGCTTCCGGATCTCCTCACGGCCCAGGTCCGCCTTTTCAATCCAGAAATCCGTGTCCCTGTCACCGGCATCAACTTTCCCGCCGGGAAAGACATAGTTCCCCGGCATAAAGCCGCTGGTGCCGCTTCTCTTCACCAGGTACACCTGGAAAATCCCACTTTCTTCGCGGATCAGGATGACGGTGGACGCCGGTACCGGTGTTTTTGTTTTTTTGCTTCCTTCGCACATGATTCTCTGCACACCGCCGGTGAAGGATGAAGTACATCCGTACCGGCGGGAAATCCCTTTATGAGCCTTTCGAACACCATCGGCTGACATAGGAATTATATTATTTTTGTAACAGGAGAAAAAATTTTTTACCAGATATTTAACCAGCAGAGCGGGATGTATCATGACGCCTCCCCAAGGGAGGGAGAAAGTCTTTTTTCAAGTGACTGGTGAGAGGGCGTTGACTTTTCTTCGCTCGCTTCGCTCGACTCAGACCCCATCCTGCGGATGGGTCCCCGGTTCCGTGGCGTATCTATGGGGGAAACCGCAGCCAGTCCGAAGGGTGGAATGCGGAGGGGGCAGAACTCCCCCGGAGATACGGCACAGAAAAGACCAGCCCGGAGCCTCGGAACGGGAAAAAGTCTTTCTCCCTCCGATAGTTTTCCCTATTCAGGTCTTCCACCAGAGACAGCGGATTTCATTAGAACTGAATCAACACGCAAGACGGGCGGGATCAGGTCAGAATATCAAGGATGGAGCCGAGTAGTTCATCGGCGGTCTTGAGAACTGTCAGGTTGGCTTCGTACCCCCTTGTGGTCAGCATGGTCTGGGGTATTTCCTCGCCGAGATCAACATTCGACATCTCCAGCGCCGTATATTGATCTTCACCGTCGTCCTGAATCAGCGGACCCGGAGTGTTGACCCGGTCAATCTGTACCTGCACAGCGCCCCCAGGACCTTCCTGAAGTACGGCCCTGCTTTTCTTGAATCCCTCTGTTGCCACATTCGCGACATTGTTGGCCGAGACGGCCAGTTTTGTCGCATGAGCGTTGAGCGATGAAATGGTGTTACCCACGGAAAAGACCATAATGAGGTTCTCCTTCCTCCTAATTTTTTCTTATCGGCATCTTGTCCGGAAAACTTAAACGGACTCCCCTCCCGCCATCTGAAAGACACTGATATGTGGGAAAGTGGATCTCCTTGACGAAGCATCATCTGAAGGGTATATGCACCAGTAAGGACCAAGCCATCTGACACTCTTATTTTTTTCTTCTGGTCGGGATTGTTATGTGTATACTGAAACGATTTGCCGGATACTGATTGCAGTGGACATGCAGAAGAACATGAAAAGGAGGATACCGTGAAAATACCGCAGGAGGGCATTGCAAGGGAGAAAATCTTTAAGACACTCAGAACCTACAAGGGCAAGGATCTGGACTGGAAGTCCGGCAGGGTCATGGGCTTTGTCTACTATCCCGGTGAAAAGGCCCATGACGTCATTGACGAAGCGTATACCATGTATCTAACTGAAAATGCCCTGGATCCGACATCGTTCCCAAGTCTCTTGCGTCTGGAAAACGAGATCGTGGGCATGATGGCCGATCTCCTGCGGGGAGATCGGGAAGTCGTGGGGAACTTTACCTCCGGCGGAACGGAGAGTCTCATCCTAGCCGTCAAAACGGCCAGGGACTATGCCCGGGCCACAAGGCCCCAGGTCACGGAACCTGAAATGGTTCTCCCCATGACAGCCCATGCTTCATTCTATAAAGCGGCTCACTATCTGGATGTCAAACCGGTGATCACTCCCGTGCATGACCACTCATTCCGCGCCGACGTCCGGGCCATGCGCGATGCCGTTACAGAAAATACCATCCTGCTGGTGGCCTCTGCTCCCAGTTATGCCCACGGGGTTATTGACCCCATTGAGGACATTGGAAAACTGGCCCTTGAAAAGAATCTTCTCTATCATGTTGACGCTTGTGTGGGCGGGATTCATCTTTCTTATATGCGCAAAATGGGTTTTGACGTTCCCAGCTTCGATTTCACAGTGCCCGGCGTCACCTCCCTGTCAGTGGATCTGCACAAATACGGGTATGCTGCTAAAGGGGCGTCGGTAATCCTGCATAAAAATAAGAGTCTCCGCAGACACCAGATGTTTGCGTGCTCCCGGTGGCCCGGCTATACCGTTGTCAATCCCGCGGTGACAAGCAGCAAGACCGGAGGACCCATGGCGGCTGCCTGGGCTGTCCTGAACTACCTGGGTGACGCGGGCTACATGGAAATCGTCCGCGAAGTCATGGATGCCACCAGATTCCTCATTGACGGCATCAACCGGATCGACGGGCTGCAGGTACTGGCAAAGCCCGATATGTGCATGTTTGCAGTTGCCGCCACCTCGGAAAAAATCAACGTGTATCGCCTGGCTGATGAGCTCAAGAAGAAGAACTGGTATGTCCAACCCCAGTTCAGGCGGGGTACTTCACCCTCCAATATCCATATTTCCATGAGCCGTTCAACCGTGCACATGGCTGAGGCATTTCTGAAAGATTTCAAGGAAACAGTAGAAGAAGTCAGACGGCAGGAAGACAGCGGTAATGCAGGGGAACTGCTGGCCGGAATTGAACAGTTCTCCGGTTCATTGGACGAAGAAACCTTCTTCAAACTCGCTGCCATGGCCGGCCTGACAGGGACTGACCTGCCGGACCGGATGGAGACAATAAACCGGATCATGGAAGTCCTGCCCTATGACATGTCGGAATGGGTATTGATAGAATTTCTGAACAATCTCATGGTGCAGCCAGATCCACCGGCTAAATTCCGCAATGGTAATGTTGCGGGTTGATTTGGTCACGGTATTACTGATACCGCTTGTACACCTCGCACCCGCGCTTGAATCCCAGATCGCATGCCGCTTTGGCGTTTTTCAGGGCTGTTGCCACATCTCCTTTTTTGTAATAACAGAGGCCGCGCTCGTAAAAAGCCCAGCCATCCTTCGGGTTGGAATCAATATACCGGTTCAGCGCCCCGATGGCCTCATCATACCTGCCCGCCTCGTAGTATGCCCATCCAAGTGTCCGATGGGCTTTTTGATAGGACGGATTCAGCCGAAGGACCCTGTTCATATCCTGGATGGCCTTTTCATACTCTTTTTTCAGGACAAACAACTGGCCGCGCCAGTAATAGGCCTCATATTTTCCGGGATCGGCCCGTATTGCGAGGTTATACTCCCTGAGGGCAGTGTCATATTTTTTGTTTCGAAAATTCTGATGTGCAAGGGAAAGGTGGTGCAGGAACCGGACATCCTGACGGTCCTTCTTGAGGCGGGCTTTTTTCGTCAGGCCGGGACGCTTCTTCTCAAAGAAATCCGTCACGCGTGCAATCGATCGCAACGACTTGAAAACAGACTCTTTGTCGACGTTCTTGATGCCCAAAACAGAGACGATAAGCAGGGCCGCGACGGCACTCAGGAGAACGACAATGGCGACGTAATCTCTTCTCCCTTGCTCCCCTGCGGACCGTGGATTCGCGAGATGGCCACCGGACGCGGACTGGTCTTCATCAACTGGAGGCCCTAGATTTTTCTCGTTCCCGCCCGCTTCGGACAGAGGGTATTCGGGGTGTTCCTGCGGACTCTTTTCTCGTGATTCGCTCCCCTCTACGCTCTCCCGGCCCTGTAATGAATCCCTTTTGATAAGGAAGACACTCCCGCACGCCTTGCAGCGCGCCTTCATGGCCGGGGCTGATAGCTTTTCCTCAGGGACCCGGTACACCTTTCCGCATACCGGACAGGCGATTTCCATATGAAACGACCTCCCCCTTTTTCATACCTGTTTATTGTAATCCCATATGCCTGGAGGGTCAAGGTCGTCCTGGTTTGTGTTGATGAAATTCAAAAAATCTTCCCCGGGTTCAGCAGTTCTTTGGGATCGATCAACTCCTTGATTTGCCGCATGAGCTGATAACTTCTCCCATGTTCCAACTCCATGAATTTTCGTTTGCCGATGCCGACGCCGTGCTCGCCCGTGCAGGTCCCGCCCAGTTCCACAGCCCGTGCCACAATTTTTTCATTGATATGCTCAAGCACCGACCACTCTTCCTGATTGTCAGGTGCTCCCACAAGCACCACATGAAGATTCCCGTCACCTGCATGCCCGAACACATAGCCGACGGCGCCTTGTTCTTTGAGGAGTGTCTGGGAAAAAATGACCATCCCCGGATACCGGGATATGGGAATTGCCGCGTCCACGATAAGGGTTTCTTTGCCAGGATGCGCGCGGTGGATAGTCTCCCAGGCTTCGTGGCGGGCCCTCCACAGATCTCGGCGTTCGTTTTCCGCAACACCGGACCTGAAACCGGTGGCGCCGCAGTCCGAACACAATTCTTCGGCAACGGTTGCCGTCTCCCTCAGTGCGGCTTCACTAATGCCGTGGAATTCACAGAAAAGGCTCGGCACTTCCGGGAGACCCAGGTCCTTTTCCCGGTTCATCAACCCGATGAGCTCCGGCGTCAGGAGTTCCAGAGCGGCCGGGTCCAAGCCGGCTCCCATCATAAGCGCTACGGCCTTCGAGGCATGTTCAAGTTTGGTAAAGGTGACGGTTGCGGCCAGATGATGGCTGGGGATACCGGTCAAACGAAGAGTCGCCTCCGTAACCACCCCCAAGGTGCCTTCGGATCCCACGAACAGCCGGGTCAGGTCATATCCGGACGAAGACTTGTTTGCCCTGCAGCCGGTGTGAATCACCTGCCCCGAAGGCAGTACCACCGTCAACCGCATGACATAGTCCCGTGTGGCTCCGTATCGCACGGTCTGTACCCCGGAGGCATTGTTTGCAATCATCCCGCCGATGGTGGCGTCTGCGCCGGGGTCCGGCGGAAAAAACAGTCCGTGGCTGCCTGCCTGGCGGTTCAGTTCCTTGCGCAGGACCCCCGGCTGGACGTCGGCCTGGAGATCTTGCGGCCGGATCTCCAGGATTTTGTCCATCCGGGTCAGGTCCATCACCAGGCCGCCGCGAGTGGGCACGGGATTGCCTTCAGTGCTGGTGCCCGCCCCCCAGGGGGTAAGCGGAATGTCCTGTTCATACGTATAGGTCATAATCTCAGCGATTTCATGGGTGCTCACCGGCCAGATGATCCCTGCGGGCAGGACGCCGCGATGGGCCGATATGTCATGCAGGTGCAGTTCCCGGTTTGAAATGCCCGTGGAAAAGCGTTCCGTATCCACAAAACTCGACAGTGCGGCAATCTGGTTCTCGCTCAACTGCTCCATATTCTTCTCCTCCCATTTGACGATATTTCCTCTATTCACTCTTCCGGATTGAAAATCAAACGGCCGGGTGCCACACGGACATGGCACAGCATGAGTTAGTGCCCATCCGCAAATGAAATTTTGGCACGAGCGGGTTTCAAATCCAGAAATGAGATATTTTTTTCAAGATCAAGAAAATCAAGGGATTACGCGGAGACGTACTTTAACTTTAGTACGTCGCACGAGTGATCCCACAGATTGCCCCAGAGATTGCGAAACCGGGGTCCCGCCCGCAGGGTGGGGAGTCCAAGCGAAGCGCGGACAAAAATATCCACTTATGGATGGAAACGAATTGTAGCATTTTATTCGTCGCGAGTCTCCTGGAGATTTATCCACACCATTCACTCTTTCCCCAAAAGCAAATGTTAACAAAACCGACAAAAACTGTTATTCTATGATTTTTTTCTCTGAAACGAGGTTGCGCGGCACGAATAAGGCACAGCGAAACCCGATTCATCGCCGTTCGGATGGCCATGGATATGGAAAGGAAAGCAGCGGAATGAACAACATCAGCAGAATCGAAATACCGATCCCGTTTCCCATAAGATCGGTCAATGTCTATTTTATTGAGGACTCAATCCCCACCCTGATCGACGCGGGCTTTCATTCAGAGGAAGGCCTGAGCGTGGTGGAACACGCCCTGCGGGAAAAAGGGGTCCGTCTTTCGGATATCAGGCGCGTGCTCCTGACCCATGGACACATTGATCACGTGGGTCTGGCCGGGAAGATCCAGGAGGCCGGAGGAGCGGAAGTCTTCATCTATCCCCGGGACCGTGAAAAGTGCATCTGGAATATTAAAACCTATGCTGAAAAGAAGAAGACGCCCTTTCTTCGCTTTTTCAAGGAAGGAGGCTTGCCCGAGGATATTGTGAAGGTTATCTCCACCCAGATGGACACCCGTTTCAAGTCATTTTTTCCCGGGGATTTCGCGGTGAAAGACTTGGAGACCGACAAAAAAATCACCTTCGATACGTTCACCCTGGAAGTCGTCCATTCTCCCGGGCACACCCGCGGATCAGTCTGCTTCTTTGACCGGAAAAACAGGACATTTTTCTCCGGCGATCATCTTCTTGAAAAGATCACTTCCAACCCGGTGGTCGAACTGGAAACCAGGGAAAACGGTGCTGGATACCAGAGCCTCTCCCATTACCTGGAATCCCTCAATCTCACGGAACAGTTGGATATTGACCAGGTCCTCCCGGGGCATGGATCTCCTTTTCGCAACCACCGAACGCGAATCGCGGAAATCAAGGAGCACCACCGCTCGCGCGGAGAAGAGATCCTCCGGATTCTCAGGTCCCACCCTGAAGGACGCAACGGTATAAACCTCTTTGCCATTACCATGACAGTGTTTCCGGAACTCAAGGCCTGGGATATCTTCCTGGGGATGTCTGAAATCCTGGGGCACCTGGAAATCCTCGAAAAAAATGGACTCATCGGGTCCCGGACGATCTCTGAGCAGCGGATCTACCGGGTGGAAAACTGATCACAAATCTGAAAAAGGGGGCCCTATGTCCTTCGCAAAGATAAACGGGATCAAAGTCTATTTTGAAATACACGGTGACGGAGATCCAATCATCCTGCTTCACCATGGGTTCGGTTGTACAAGGATATGGAAAGACATCTATCCGGGGCTTGTTGAGCACGGGTATCAGGTCGTCATGTATGACCGGCGGGGATATGGAATGTCGGAGGAGGGTCGGGATTTCAAGGCATTCTATGTGAGTGACAGGTTTCGACCGGAGAGTGTGCGGGAATTGGAGTCGCTGGTAAACTATCTCGGTATTGATCGCTTCCATGCCATAGGACAATGTGAAGGAGGCGTGATCGCGGTTGACTATGCTGCCGCGTATCAACATCGCGTCAAGTCTCTGACTACCTCAAGCACCCAGTGCTTCAGCCGGATCACCATGTCGGAACTCAACAAATCCAAATTTCCTCACGCCTTCAGGGACCTTGATCCAGAGCTGAGAGAAAAGCTCACAAGCTGGCACGGCCAAGAGCGTGCGGAACCGTTCTATAATCAGTTTCGCACATTCGGCGGCGCCTACGGCAAGGATGTTTTTGATCTTCGGCCCGTGCTTTCCAGGGTCGCGTGTCCTGCCCTGGTGCTCTACCCTGACCGGAGCTTTCTCTTCGACGTGGAGCAGGGCGTGGCCTTTTTTCGGCATCTGGTCTCGGGAGAACTTGCCGTGCTCCCCAAATGCGGCCATAATACGTACGAATACCGGCCCAATGAATATGTCCGGCAGGTGCTCGCATTTCTGAAAAGACACGGATATTAATTCCCTTTCGCAATCAATCGAAGATTTTTTGTACCCTGTAGAAAGCCCGGCTGCATAGGCTTTCTTTTCTTGACCTGACAGCCATTCGTTTCCGAAAGGAGAAAGGACGATGCTCCACCTGTCTGAAAATGATCCTTTTCTCGCACAATTGATAAAAAAGGAAGCATTGAGGATAGAAAACACTCTTGATCTCATCGCCGCTGAAAATCATGCCCCGCTTTCCATTCTGGAGGCGATCGGGTCCATATTGAACACCAAGACCATCGAGGGGTACCCGGGCAAGCGATTTCATGCCGGGTGCACCTATGCAGACGAAATCGAGAGGAGCGCAATCTCACGGGCAAAAACGCTCTTTAGCGCTGAACACGCGAACGTCCAGCCGCACAGCGGCACATCGGCAAACCTTGCCGTGTTTTTCTCCGTCCTCGACGTGGGCGACAGGGTCCTTGCCATGAGCCTGCCTCATGGGGGACACCTGTCTCACGGCCATAGTGCCTCCATCACCAGCAGGTGCTTCACATTTCGCCACTATACCGTTGACAGTGAAACGGAACGTATCGATTATGACAACATCAGACGCATTGCTGAAAAATTCAGGCCCAAAATGATCGTCGTGGGAGCAAGCTCGTATCCCCGCCTGATTGATTACCAGGAGATGGCCCGTATAGCCGGGGATGTCTCAGCATATCTGTTCACAGACATGGCGCATATCGGGGGTCTTGTGGCAGCGAAGGTGATTCCGAGCCCGGTACCGCACTCTGATTTTGTAACGTTCACCTGTTACAAGACCATGATGGGAGGAAGAGGTGGAGTCATCCTGTGCAGAGACCCGTATGGGAAAAAGATAGACAAGGCCGTGTTTCCGGGGTGCCAGGGAACAAGTGCGGTCAATTTTATTGCGGCAAAGGCGATCATTTTCAAACTGGCCCTGGAGCCCCGGTTTGTGGAGATCCAGAAAAGAACGCTTGCCAATGCCGTTTCCCTTGCCGGAGAGCTCGGCGCAAAAGGCTATCGGATCGTAACCGGGGGAACGGAAAACCATCAAGTCATTGTCGACCTCGGTAAAAAAGATATGAAAGGAGATCAAGCGGAACAGCTATTGGAATCTGTCGGGATTATCACAAATAGAAATGTGCTCCCGCGCGATGCCGAAAATCCGGGATCAATCAGTGGGATACGCATGGGGACCGCCGCTGTTTCCACGAGAGGCATGAGTGAAGAGGAGGTGGTCCGGATAGCGGAGCTCATAGATACCGCTCTGACGAATCACGACAGGAAGGAAATACTGAATCAGACTGCTGAAGAAGTATTCGAACTGTGCAGACGATTCCCTGTGTACGGATAACTGCTCGGGCAGCAACGTGAATCTCTTCTTCCGAAAACAGCTTGCACCATACAGACGAAAGGCCTATGATCTTTCAACGATCTCAAACTGCAAATTTCACAAGGCATGGCCTGAAAGGAATCTCTCATGAAAAGAAAATGGTTGATCGGCATCCTGCTTGTGGTCCTTATCCTCCTCTGGTGGAGCCTCTCCATTTACCCGGACTGGCTCTGGTTCGGCAAGCTCCACTATTCGTCCGTTTTCTGGACAATGCTCCTCGGCAAATTTGGGATCGGTGTGGTGATCTGGCTCTTGTTGATGCTCATTATCGCCGTGAACCTCTGGGTTGCGGGCCGTACCAGGGCGCTGGCGCGCCCAAAGCCCACCGCCTCACCCGAGGGAGATATCCTGGCCCAGTTCGGGCTCTCCGGCAAGTCTGCCGGAATTCTCATGTGGGCGCTGATCGTGATCATCAGTTTTGTTATCGCCCAGAAGGGCGCCGCCCAATGGGACATGGTGCTTCGATTCCTCCATCAGCAGCCGTTTGGGACAAAAGACCCTGTTTTCAACAATGATATCGGGTTTTACGTCTTCTCCCTGCCCTTCTATTTCTTTCTCCAGAACGGTCTCCTGGTCCTGTTTGTCTTTGCGGCTGTTGTCACCATCGCCTGGTATTTGAAAGAGGGGGCCATCCAGGTAACAAATTTAAGCGAATACACCCAGGCACAGGGAAAACAGGTTCCGGCCCCGAAAATCGATATTGAACCGAGGTCCATTAAACACCTCCTTTTCTTCGGTGGTATCATCGTGCTGCTTCTGGCCTGGGGATACCGGCTGAAAATGCTCAACCTTCTCTATTCCACGAGCGGCGCCACGTTCGGGGCCGGATACACGGATATCCATGTCAGGATGCTGGTGTACGGGATTCTAATCATTTTGTCCCTCGCTTTCGCCTTCGTCCTGTTCCTCAATACGTTCAGGACCAGGGCAAAGCACATCTGGCAAAGCGGTGCGGTCTGGCTGGGACTGATCATAGTCCTCGGCACGCTGCTCCCCATGGTGGTACAAAAAGTGGTGGTCAAACCCAACGAGCTTTCAAAGGAAGCCCCGTACATTGAACATAACATCTCGTATACCCGCCAGGCCTATAATCTAAACAGGATAAAGGAAGTCCCTTTTCCGGTGGCTGATAAGCTCACCAAGCAGGACGTTGATAAAGATCAGGCCACGATTCAGAATGTGAGGATATGGGACAAACGGCCCCTGCTGCAGACGTACAACCAGCTTCAATCCATACGGCTGTATTATGATTTTAAAGACGTAGACGTAGATCGTTATCAGATCAACGGCAGTTACCGGCAGGTTATGCTCTCCGCCCGGGAGCTTTCGGTGAATCAGCTTCCGCCCCAGGCCAACACCTGGGTCAACAGACACCTCATTTATACACACGGTTACGGTCTGACAATGAATCCCGTCAACAATGTGACCACTGAAGGACTGCCTGATCTTATCATCAAGGACTTGCCTCCCATCATCGATTTTAATCTGAAACTTGAGCACCCCGAGATTTACTACGGGCAGGAAACCGGCGACTATGTTCTCGTAAAGACCAAAACGAAAGAGTTCGATTATCCTAAAGGCAACATGAATGTCTACACCCATTACCAGGGATCCGGCGGCGTCCCCATCAGTTCATTCCTCAGACGGGCACTGTTCTCTCTCGAATTTTTCGATCCCCAGATCCTGTTTACAACCTACCTGGGACCCGAAAGCAGGATCATGTATAACCGCAGCATTAACCAGCGGGTGCGTGCCATAGCACCGTTTCTGCTTTACGATGGAGATCCGTATCTGGTTGTCGCAGAAGGACGGCTTTTCTGGATTCAGGATGCGTATACCGTCACCAACATGTATCCGTACTCCACCAGGATGCCCACTTCCTTCAACAGGCGACTGAATTACATCAGAAATTCCGTGAAAATCACGATTGATGCCTACAGTGGGGATGTCTCTTTTTACATAGCAGACCAAAAAGACCCTATTATCAAGACATACGCCGCCATATTCCCCAAGCTGTTCAAGCCGTTCAAGGACATGCCCGACACCTTGAAAAAACACGTCCGTTATCCCCGGGATCTGTTCAAGATCCAGGCCAACATTTATCGGACTTACCACATGAAAGACGTCCAGGTGTTTTACAACCAGGAAGACCTCTGGCAGATGCCCGACGAAATCTACGGGAGCTCTCGCCAGAACATGGAGCCCTACTACATTATCATTCGGCTTCCCAAAGAAGAAAGTGAAGAGTATGTCCTGATGCTTCCTTTTACACCCTCCAAGAAAGACAACATGATTGCCTGGCTTGCCGCACAGTGTGACGTACCCAACTACGGGAACCTGATCGTATACGAACTCCCCAAAGACAAACTCGTTTTCGGCCCCATGCAGATAGAAGCGAGGATCGATCAGCAGACGAGTATTTCAAGCGAGCTGACCCTGTGGAGTCAGCGGGGATCCAGGGTGATCAGGGGAAATCTCCTGGTCATCCCCATACAGGACACTTTTATCTACGTGGAACCGGTTTACCTCCAGGCGAAACAGTCGGAATCGGAAACCCCCGCTTCTGCTGCCCCGCAAAGCAGATCGTTGCGGAAATCCAGCGCCAGGAGAACAGCGGTTTCAGGCCAACAGGGATACGGAGAGGCAGCGGCCCTTCCCGAACTGAAGAGGGTTATTGTTTCCTTTGGGGATCGGGTGGACATGGAGAAAAAGCTGAAGAACGCCCTTTACAGTGTCCTTGGGGAGGAAGTACCGCCTCCTATGCAAGTAGCGGGACCTTCCCAGATGCCAAAAGCCCCGATGATTTCAGATTCGGCTAGAGCGGCCCTGGAGCACTTTAACAAGGCCAGGGATTTTCTGCACCAGGGAGATTGGGCAGGGTATGGCAAAGAGTTGAAGGCGATGGAGGACATTCTGAACCGAATGGCTGCCAAAGGCTCCGGAACGGAGGGAGTAAACAAATGACCGGAGGGTTAAAGAAAAGGGCTGCCTTGAAATGGCTTTTTATCGCTGCCGCGTTGGCCCTGTTCATTGGAACACCACCGGCTTCCGCAAAAGTGGACCTCACTCCTTTCAGGCAGACAAACATCGGAGCGCGGCCGCTGGATGTGGCTGCATCGCCTGACGGAAAGCTGGTCTTTGTGCTGATTCCTGAGGAACTGCTTGTTTACTCCATCCCTGACAACACCGTCACGAACAGGATACCGCTTGCGGGCGGATTTGACCGGGTAGCCTATTCCCCGACTGCAAAGCTGATTATCCTGACCAGCAGTACTGCCGGGACCCTGAAGGCAATAAAGGTGGAGACTGTTTTTCCAATCGATATCTCCGGCCATCCTTTCAAGGGTCCCGCGGACGCTCCCGTGACCATTGCCCTTTTCGATGATTACCAGTGACCGTACTGTGCGCGGATAGAGCGCCTCATCCAGCAGGTGCTGGATCAGTACCCGGACAAGGTCAAGCTGGTGATCATGAATTTCCCCCTTTCCGGCCATCCGTTCGCACGCAAGGCCGCCCAGGCAGCAATGGCGGCGATGGCGCAGGGAAAGTTCTGGGAGTTCCGCCGCAAATTATTCGAAAACTATCAATCCCTCAGCGATGACAAAATACGGGAAATAGCAAAAGGGCTCGGGCTTGACATGGAGCGGTTCACCAGAGACATGAACTCTCCGTCTGTCCGGGATTTGGTCGCCAGAGATGTCAAGAACGGGAGAGAAATCGGTGTCCACGGGACCCCGACCATCTTTGTCAACGGCAAACGGGTGCACATCCGCACGCCGTTCGACCTTTTCACCGCCATTGATGCGGAATTGAAGAAGGGTTCATGAAAGCCACCCACTGATCGGGAGGCATCATGAAGCCTCCCCAAGGGAGGCTCAGGGAGGAAGCCTTTTGTAAGTGACTGGCGGGAGGGTGCCGTTCTTTTCGTGACTTATCAGGGGGGGAACCCGCAGCTCGACGAAGTCGAGAATGCAGAGGGGATAGCTATCCCACGCTGATAAGTCACTGAAAAGACCAGCCCGGGAGACTCGGAACTACACAAAAGGCTTCCTCCCTGAGCAGGTTGCCCATGCAGACTCCGGACCGGTTCAACCTATCCGGGTCCTCCAGCAAGGGCGGAGGGTTTTCCTGCAGCTAATCCAGGCGCTTCTTGAACCGGTTGACCGCGCCGAAGAACACGAATATCCCCAAGATCGCGAGCCCCGCAAACTGAGGCCAGAGGACCGTGAATCCCACCCCTTTGAGGAAAATCCCCCGAATAATGACCAAGAGATATCGGAGAGGATTCAGGAGGGTAAGCCACTGAAAAATCTCCGGCATATTGTCGATGGGAAACACGAACCCGCTCAACATAAAAAACGGCAGGGCGAAAAAGAAAGTTGTCATCATTGCCTGCTGCTGGGTAACGGAGACCGTGGAGATAAAGAGCCCGATACCCAGGGTGCTGAGGAGAAAAAGACAGGTGGCAACAAACAGCAGCGGCGCGCTCCCCTTCATGGGCACATGAAACCAGATAATGGCAAATACGGTGACCACCACCATCTGTGCCTCCACAACGAGAATATAGGGAATGGTCTTTCCCAGGATCAACTCGAACGGTTTAAGCGGAGTGACAATCAGCTGTTCCATGGTGCCGCTCTCCTTTTCTCTGATCACCGCCATGGAGGTGAAAAGGAGCGTCAGCAGCATGATCAGGAAAGCCACCACGCCGGGGACGTAAAAATTCCTGCTGTCCAGGTTGGGATTATACCAGGTCCTGACCCGGGCATCGATCTTCCCGTAGCTCATCTCTCTGGGGTACAGTTCGCGCAGGAACCTGGTATTGAATTCCTGCACCACATCCATAGTGTAGGCAATCCTTACGGAGGCCATGTTACTCATGCTCCCGTCCACCAGGATCTGTATGGAAGCGGTCCTTCCGCTGCGGATGATCCGGCTGAAATCGGGCGGGATCTTGATGAGGAGATCCACCTTTCTCCTCAGAAGCAATTCCTCGCCTTCTTCGGGATGGGCACAGTACTGAATGATCCGGAATGTCCTGTTGCCGTCGACGGCATCGAGCAACTGCCGGCTTTCGACCGTCTTTGACTGGTCGACCACGCCTACACGCACGTCCCTGACATCGGTGCTCACCACGTACCCGAAAACGATAAGCTGCACGAGCGGAGAAATGATCAGGAGAGGCCTGATCTTTTTGTCCCGGAAGAGCTGGATAAACTCCTTCCTTACCAGTTCACGTATTCTTACCCAGTTCACCTAGAACCCCTCCTTTTTCAAGAGCAGTATATTGACGCTGGAGAGAAACAGGAACATGCCTGCCAGGATCAGATAACTGGGCCAGAGATAATGCATGCCGACATTTCGGAGGTAAAGCCCGTTCAGGATATCAATGAAATAGGTAGCAGGAATGACATAGCTTATCAATTGCAGGGCCTCCGGCATGTTGGAGACCGGGAACACAAAATTGGAGAGAAGCAGTGACGGGAGATACGTGATCAGGATGGCCATCTGGTTCGCCACCAGTTGAGATTTGGTTGCGGTTGAAATGAGCAGGCCGAGACTGAGGGCGACAGCTAGGTAAATCCCGGAGGCCAAAACAAAAAGCCAGAAGCTCGATTTTACGACCACCCCGAAAAGGATCTGCCCCATGAACACCGCCACGAAGACATCCATCATGGCGATGAAGAAATAGGGGATGGCCTTTCCCAGGAGAAACTCCTCGGGCCTGAGCGGCAGAGAGCGGATGGTCTCCATGGTCCCGTTTTCATACTCTCTCGCCACCACGAGAGACGTGAGGAGTGCCCCCACGATCATGATGATAATGGCGATGATGCCAGGCACGATAAACACCCGGCTCTCCAGATTCTCGTTGAACCAGACGCGAATGGCCCCTT